>Ga0114974_10003623_pt1 | contig 11614 bp, 8 predicted proteins | sample S_130206_EF_Meta_FD_87318 | JGI IMG/M metagenome (GOLD analysis project Ga0114974, IMG submission 87318) | Freshwater microbial communities from Lake Simoncouche, Canada to study carbon cycling - S_130206_EF_MetaG | ecosystem: Environmental > Aquatic > Freshwater > Lake | place: Lake...
ATGGCTTGCCGGTGCGCCAGCCGTAGAAGTGTTTAAGACCATGATGACACCTGACTTCTCAGCCCTGCTGTCTGGGACAATTAACTATTGGTTTCTTGATCGTACTTTAAAGCAAAGGGGTATTTAAATGGCACACGCAAACAACTGTTTAGTTCACGAAGACGGCCCATGTAACTGTGGGTTTGAAGAAATTTTGGAAGACGAAGCGGCAGAGATTGCCGCTGAGCATCTGAACGAAGAATGAACTTAGAGCTAGCCGCCAGTCTGTGCCGTCAGTTTGAGGGCTACCGCGCCAAGCCGTATTTATGTCCGGCTGGCGTGGCTACGATTGGCTATGGTTCTACCTACTACGCAGACAAGCGCAAGGTAACTTTAGAAGATGCGCCTATGGATGAACCCACGGCTAGGGCGCTTTTGATGATTGAGCTTGAGCATACATACTTACCCGGTGTTCTACGTAACTGCCCCGGCCTGATTACAGACGTTCGTAAGTGCAACGCCATCGTGGATTTTTGTTATAACTTGGGCACAGGACGCTTGCAAACATCTACGTTAAAGAGGAAAATCAATGCCAATGATTGGGAAAGCGCAAAAGAACAACTGATGCTCTGGACTAAAGGTGGCGGCAAAGTACTGCCGGGACTGTTAAAACGCCGCACGGCTGAGTGCGCTTTATTGGATTGACCGATGCCGCTTAAAAAACTAACTCTGAAAGCCGGTGTAAACAAAGAAAACACTCGCTATACCAACGAGAACGGTTGGTACGTTTCCGACAAGATTCGGTTTCGTCAGGGTACGCCAGAAAAAATTGGCGGCTGGGTTCGTATTTCTGCGTATACGTTTGTAGGTGTATGCCGTTCTTTGTGGAATTGGATTACTCTTAGTAGTTTAAATCTTGTAGGTGTTGGCACAAATCTTAAGTTTTACATTGAACAAGGCGGTGCTTATTACGACATCACGCCTATTCGAGCAACTTCAACCATTAATAACAACCCGTTTGTAGCAACCAATGGTTCGGCAATTATCACTGTTACAGACACGGCTCACGGTGGAGTGACGGGCGACTTTGTTACATTTAGTGGGGCTGTAGGTCTTGGCGGGAACATCACGGCAACGGTCTTAAATGCAGAGTATCAGATTACAGTCCTTACTGCCAATACGTACACATTTACAGCTTCTGCAACAGCAAACGCTACCGATGCTTCAGGATCTCCCGGTGGTGGGGCTTCTGTTGTGGCCGCTTATCAAGTAAATGTTGGCCCAGCATACGCCGTTCCCTTGGTTGGGTGGGGCGCTGGTGCTTGGGGTTCTGGTACTTGGGGTGTTGGCGGTACGTCAGCCTCGTCTATGCGTATTTGGAACCAGCAGAATTTTGGCGAAGACTTAGTCTTTGGCCCTCGCGGTGAAGCTTTTTATTATTGGGATGCTACAAACGGCGTAACTACTCGCGGCGTTTTAGTGTCTAGCTTAGTTGGGGCCAGCGATGTTCCGTTAATGCAAGATTTCTTGATTATTTCTGACGCTAGTCGGTTTGTTTTTGCATTTGGAACAAATGATTACGGCAGCGGAACAAAGAACCCAATGTTGATCCGTTGGTCAGATCAAGAGTCTGTGGTGAATTGGACGGTATCCGTAACCGGACAAGCTGGTAGTACCCAGCTGTCTCACGGTTCTGAGATTGTTACAGCCGTCCAAACCCGCCAAGAAATTGTGGTGTTTACCGACTCAGCTCTTTATTCTTTGCAATACCAAGGACTTCCAGTCGTTTGGGGCACTCAACTTTTAGCAGACAACATTTCTATTATTGGCCCTAATGCGGCTGTTGCTGCATCTGGCGTAGTTTATTGGATGGGTGTAGAAAAGTTTTATAAATATGATGGCCGGGTTCAAACTTTGCGCTGCGATCTTAAGCAGTACATTTTTCAAGACATTAATCTTTTACAAGCCGAACAAATTGTTTCGGGTACTAACGAAGGTTATAACGAAATCTGGTGGTTTTATTGCTCTAATAGTAGCAATGAGATTGACCTGTACGTTACCTATAACTACATGGAAGACGTATGGACATACGGCACAATGGGCCGTACAGCTTGGCTTGATTCTGGTCTTCGCGCTTATCCAATAGCGGCCACATACAGCCAAAACATAGTTGAGCATGAGAATGGCAATGATGACAACATTACAGGAACACCTGTAGCTATCAATGCTGTTATTGGTTCGGCTGAGTTTGACATTGATGACGGCGATCACTTTGGTTTTGTTTGGAGGATGCTGCCCGACATTACGTTTCGTGGGTCAGACAATGCGTCTCCCAATGTGACTATGACCTTAATCCCGATGCAAAACTCCGGCTCTGGATACAACGATCCCATCTCTTTGGGCGGTAATTCAAGCGCTACGATTACGCGCACGGCTACTGCTGTTATTGAAGAGTTTACGGGTCAGGTGTACGTCAGGGTGCGTGGCCGTCAAATGATTTTGCAGGTTGAGTCTAACCAGCTTGGATGCGCTTGGCAGTTAGGTTCACCGCGTATTGACATCAAACAAGACGGACGCAGAGGTAACTCATGATTGTTATTTCTGACTTTGAGATCAATCAGGTTGCCTCGCCTAACTTATCGCTGGCCCCAACAGAATATGACCGGCAGTACACCGATCAGCTAAACAACGTGCTTCGCTTGTACTTTAACCGGGTCGATGCTATTTTGAATCAGTTAAAGACAGATGAGATTATCCCTGCTTTAACTAACTACACTGTGGCAACGCTACCAAGCGCAGTAACATCAGGTAAGGGTGCTCGGTCTTTTGTAACAGATGCTTTGCTTCCTACATTTGGATCAACTGTTGCGGCTGGCGGTGCAGTGGCCGTTCCCGTCTATTCTGACGGCACAAATTGGAAGGTTGGATAATGTCGCCAGATCAAAACTATAGTAATGTGGCTGAACTTAATGCGCCAGTTGGAAATCAAGTTTCCGATACTGATATTAATTCATTTGTTCAGCAAAACATGGGTAACCCCCAAGCTATTGCTGATGCAGCTCAACAATACGGCATATCCCCAGAGAGGCTTTCTCAAGTTACTGGCTACGATATGGGGACGGTAAACGATTACTTTGGTAATGCCGGCGTTAATATGTGGGGTCAGCCTGCTCCACAAGTTCAAGCAACTACACCAGAGCCTATTCCACCGCAAGCTCCTATTCCACCGCAAACACCTATTTATCAAGAGCCTCCTGCGCAAACTACTTATTTAGAAGGCTATCGAGGTAGCCCAACAGACTTTGTTGATCCCAGAACACAAGGGCTTCCACAGGCTGCAACTGGATATGGCACCTCTGCGGGAATTGCTTCATTACCACCAGCGTCAACAAGAACGCCAGAGCAGATTCAGCAAGACATCATTGAGCAAGAACGCCAACGTCAAGTTGGAGCTTTACCTGCCCAGCAAGGTATTGCGTCACTTGGTACGGCCGTTGGATCTACTGCGCCTATAGCTCAGGCCACAACACCAGCCCCAGTTACCCCGCCCCCGCCCAAACCAAAATGGACAGGCGGCATACCAAGCGTTAGAGAGTACATGGATGCCACTGGTGAGACTGATGCTCTCAAGGCCGCTGGCGTGGTTTATAACGTTGTTGGATCTAATGAGGATACCCGCGACTGGAGTGCCATCATGAATTCGGCAGATCCTGCGGCTGCAGCTCGTGCGGCAACTACGGCCATGTACGGAGGCCCAGGACGCATTGAATTAACAGGAACCGGCGGTATGCTGGTAGGCGCTGATGGAACAAGATTAACGTCAGACTTAAGCCGTTACAATGAATTTGGTATTGAACTTGACCCAGCTCAATTAAAGGCTCAAAGGGATTCAATCAAGACAAATACGCCTACTGGCCGCGCTCAGTATCAAAGAATTGATGCGATGTATCAAAAGTCTTTGCAGGATCAGCAAGCAAAACAACTTGCGGCAACCAAGGCGGCAACAATTCCTAGTCAAACTGCGCAAGGAGTTTCCACTCCTGCTAGCACTTCGTTACCCCCAGTTGTTTCTCCAACTGGCACTTCATTGCCACCTCCCCCAGTTACTCCCCCTATTGCTCCCACCGTTACTCCTCCCGTTGCTCCTATTGTTACTCCTCCAACTAAGAATCCGGAAGAAACCAAGTACGGAACAGCAACGCCATATACATCTAACCAGATTAAAGATTACATCTCTAGCGTAATGGGCGATTCCACGCTGGCTCCTTGGCAACAGACAAACAAGATCATGGAGCAGGCTCAGGCGGCCGGCATAAGTCAGGATGATTTGCGCTCGATATATGGCAAAGATGTCGTAGACCCTTACTTTAAGACTTATGGTGCTGGAATCAAAGACTACATTACCAGCACATTAGGCGACACCACAAAGTCCGACTTTGACAAGGTGGCCTCAATTAATCAGGCGGCTAACAAGTATGGTCTTGATGCCTCTGAGATTGCCAAGTATTCAGGACTGAATAAGGCTGGCGTAGATCAAATGTTTACGGCCTTTGACACAGGTCTGGCCGGCATCGTTAAAGGTCTATCAGCTCCTACAGTCAGTGACTTGGATAAAACCAAGGGAGCTCTGGCGCTTCAAAGTAAATACGGCATCTCTGATGATCAGATTGCCAAGGCTTTAGGTGGCAATGTCACTGGCAAAGACGTTGCGGCTTACCTTGAGCCCGTCAAAACCTTTGGCACCAAGCTTCAAGACTTTACATCTGACCAAACCAAAACAGCATCTGACATTCAAACGTTCTTAGATAACGCCAAGAAAGATCCTCGCATTGAGGGTTTGTACGGATTAGCCATTGATAAAGTCCAAAAGGCTGTGCCAATCCTTGGTTTGCGTGATTCAATAGCTGGTAATGGTTCTCCTGAGCAGTTGGTTAAAGGCTACACAGACTTTGTGGCGGCCGTTAACTCAGACCCAGCGTTAAAGGAAAAGTACGGAGCCCAAGCTGATGCCATTGATCAAGTGGCCAAGATGTCCCAGCGTATTGCTGATGAGAAGTTTGGCGGTAAGCTCCAGCCCCATATGTTCCAGACGTTCATTGGCCTTGACCAGAAGACTTTAGCTGACGTTCCTAAGCAGCTTGAAGTTGGTAAGTCAGAGACTAAGACTTATACGGACAGTGAAGGCCAGACCCAGACTTACACAGTGCCGGGTCAGGTTAAAGACACCAAGGGCTTAGAGCCCGTCTACACTACCACTGGTAGTGGTGAAGACTCAAGCCAGCAACTAACGGGCTACACAAAGCCAATCAAAACTGCAGCGGGCGTGATTGTTGATGCTCAATACGATGCAAACGGCACTCTAACCGGCTACCGTGGCAGACCTGAAGACAAGGTGTGGCCGGCTCACAGGGTTGGTGTTACTGGTGTTTGGGATGCTGATGGTAAAGCCAAGCCAGAGCAAAAAGTAGAAACGGTTGGATTTGGTAAAAATTTAATTAAAGACGTATCGGATCTTGGCCCTATTGGCCAGCTTGCAATTGCGTTTGCTACAAGCGGTCTTGGATCTCTTGCGGCTGGTGCTTTAACCCCGGCTTTGGGCGCAACTGCGGCAAAAGTTGTTACCTCTGGAATTATTAACGGGGCTATGGCCGAAATGGGTGGTGGCAAGTTTGGCAAGGGCTTCTTGACTGGCGCTGCTGGCGCTGGAACAAATGTACTTGCTCAAAACTATATGCCAACGATTAATACTGGTAGTGCTTTTGCAGATCAGTACTTAACCAAAGCGCTTCCAAACTTAGCCACATCTACGATAGGTGCGGCACTTAACAAAAAAGATATAGGTGAAGCCGGTATAAGTTCACTGTTAAATACTGGCACGAATATGGCCACAAGCAGCTTGATTAACAGTGCTATGCCCGATACACTGACGCCTGAGATGCAGAAGATGTTTACAGGGGTAAGTGGACAGCTTTTGTCAAGCCTATTACAGGGTCAGTCACCGGACTTACAAAAGTCAATTATGAATACGATTATGCAAAACGCGATGAGTCAATCTAAGACCACCGCCAAAGAAAAGGGGTAAGCCATGGATGATTATGATTTTGACTGGGGAAGTCTAGATTCTGGCGAAGGTGCTTTTGACATCTCTAGTTTACTGGGTGGCAATGGTGGCTCATCTGGGGTTGATCTCTCTGGCATCGACTTAGGCCCTGAAGCTTTTGACATTTCCAGCCTTTTGGGTGGTGATGGTGGAATAGATTTATCTGGCTTGGACATGGGCCCAGAGGCATTTGACATTAACAGCTTGGTTGATAATTTTGACAACTTCAGCTTAGAAGAGGGTCAAGGAACCCAAGATATGTCTGATCTCTTTGACAGTTTTAGCTTGGAAGAAGGTCAGGGAACTCAAGATGCTTCCGATCTTTTTGATAGCTTTAGCTTAGAAGGGGATCAAGGATTTAAGTTTGACGATGACACTGAGCCCGGTAGTTCAGGCGGTACTGAAGGTTCCTACGGAGCAGCTGGTGAAGGTGACTTAGGCTCCTACAAAGGTAGCAGCTATGACACTTCTGGCAGTAAAGGTGGCGGAGGCGGCGGTGGTGGTGATAAAAAGCTTGTATTTGATGACGACACTGAACCCGGCAGCTCTGGTGGCACGGAAGGCTCTACTGGTGTGGCTGGATCTGGTGATCTTGGTTCATACAAGGGCAGCACATACGACACAAGTGGCGGGACAAAAACAACTGTTGATAAGAAAACAAACGTTGTTACCCTTCCAGATGGAACTAAAGTTACGCCAGGCGGTACTGTTATTCCTCCCGGAACAACGACCAAAACACCCGCTACACCAACTACGCCAGCCGGAAAATCCGACAACAGTATGCTTATGATGTTGTTGGCTTTGATGGCTATGATGAACAAGGGCGGAGGCTCTACTGGTTCTGGCGCTGTTATTCCATCATTGTCAGCTGATCGCAAGCAGTTACCTTATGGCCCAATATCTGGCTCAAAAGCTCGTCCCGGAGCTGGTGGTGTTAGTTACTTCTCACCCACAACCTACACCCAGAAAGCCGCTGGCGGTGGAATGATGTACGGCGGTGGTGGCATCTCTGATCTGGGTGGTTACTCAGATGGTGGCCGCTTACTCAAAGGCCCCGGTGACGGCGTATCAGACTCAATTCCTGCGACAATCGGTGGTAAACAACCAGCTCGTTTAGCAGAAGGCGAGTTTGTTGTACCAGCAAGAATCGTATCTGAACTAGGTAACGGCTCTACAAACGCAGGCGCTCAGAAGCTTTACGCCATGATGGATCGCGTCCAGAACGCGCGCCGCAAGACTAAAAACGTTGCCGCTGATACAAAAGCGCACAAGTATTTACCCTCTTAAGGAGCTGATATGGCTGGAGAAACTCTACCCACAGGATCGACAAATACCCAAGGCCTAGCCGACTGGGCTGCGCCGTATATCACTAACTACCTTGGTAAGGCACAGGCTTTATCTGAAACGCCCTATCAGACCTACCAAGGGCCACTGACAGCTGGTGCGTCTAACCTTCAGAATAAAGTGTTCAACGGTCTGGCTGGGCTTACGTTTCCGTCTAACTTAGGTCAGAGCTTTGCTTCTCCTATGGGTCAGCCACAACAGCGTGGTTTTGGCCCCGGCGTAAATAACTTTGGCGGCCCCGTTTCTGCTGGCCCCGGTGCTATGCCTCCCGGTGGGTCAGATTTGTATTCGCCACAAGTTATGCCACAACAAGGGCCGCGAGGGTTTAACCAAGGGCCAAAAACTGAAGCCGATTGGAATAGATTTAGTTCTATGGCTATGTTTACTCCCGGCGCAGACATGGCAAAAATCAAAGCTGACTTTTTGGCTGGGGGTCAAGGCGGCGGCCCCGGTGCTATGCCTCCTATGGGAGAATCTTCTGTAGGTAGCGTAGGCTATGCTGCTCCTGAAACTGGGGGTGTTGCTGCTTATGGTGGCGGTATGCCACTACCTCCCGGCTACAACACTGGCACTTTGCCAACAGGTACAGCCTCCACAGGTATTGCCGGACTAACACCACCTCAAACATCTCAGCAGCCTAGCAACATTGCACAGTCGTACATGAACCCGTACTTGCAGAATGTGCTAACCCCACAGTTAGATGAGCTGCGCCGTCAGAACGAAATTACCAATGCGGCTACAAATGCCAAGATGACCCAAGCTGGTGGCTTTGGTGGTGGCCGTCAAGCCATCATGAACGCAGAGAACTACCGTAATTTGATGCAGGAGCAGAACAAAACTGTTGGTCAGGGTTACTCAAGCGCTTACGACAAAGCCATGGCTCAGTTCAATGCGGAGCAAGGCCAGTCTAAAGATCTGGCTAACCTTATGTCTACGCAAGGCGGTATTGAGCGCGGCATTGAATCTGAAGGTATTGCGGCTGATAAGGAAGAGTTTGAAAAGCAACGTCAGTATCCGTTCCAGCAAGTCCAGTTCCAGCGTGACATGATCTCTGGTCTACCTACAGGCTCTGTGCAAAACACGCCCGGCCAGATGTCTAGTGTTGGTTCTTTGCTGTCAGCTTTGGGTGGTGGTGCTGCTGCGGCCAAAGCGTTTGGCTACAAAGATGTTACTGAGTTATTAAAAGGCCTTGGCCTTTCTACTGGGTCATAAAAATGAATCTGATTCAAATCCAAGAACACCTAAAGGATCTGCCTACTCAGGTAATCATGGGTTACGCTAACGGGCAGAACCCGCAGGTTCCTCCGTACATGGCTCTTGGCGAGATGAACCGCCGCAAATCCATGGAGCAACGTGCGGCTCAAGCCCCTGATTCTTCTGTTAAAGAGAAGCTTGAGAGCGAGCTCAACCAACAATTGGCACTTCCGGGCGTTGGTCAAGGCATGAACATGAGGATAAATCCAGAAGGTATGCCTCAACCTATGCCTTCAGCACAGCCCCAGATGGCTCCTCCAATGCCAAAGATGCAGAATCCACCAATGGCTCAGAAGATGCCTCCACAGCAAATGTCAGAGCCCGGAGCTATGCCCGGCATGGCCGCTGGTGGACTGGCTGAGTTGCCGGTTCGTAAGGACATATTTAACTACGCGCCCGGTGGTATTGTGGCGTTTGCTGACGAGAGTAATGAGCAGTTGGTTCTACCTCCCGGTACCCCTTACAGTTCTACAGAGTCAGGCACATACTCAGAGCCACAGTCTATGGACAAACTTCCAGTGGGTTTGGCCAATAAGATTTTGGCTGACCGATTGGCAGGTAAAACAGATCTACCAGAGCCCGTCAGTAGAGAACAAGCTCGCGCTGAAGTATTGGCTGCAAAGCCCGAGTTGGCCCCCATTATTGACAAACTTCCCGGCGACACACTAACAAAGTTAGCCGCCAAGCTTGAAGAGCAAAACACAGCTCAACGCGCACGATTCCAAGAAGGCGAAGGCCGGCAAGGTCTTGCCGCTTTGTCTAACGCATTGATTGCCGCTGGTGAGGCTACCCGTGGCCAGAAGGGCATGGGGGGCATTGGAGCCGCTTTTGGTGGCTTTGGTAAGTCTTATAACGCTGCTACTGCCGCAGAAGAAGAGCGCGCCGCTAAACAGCAGGCCTTGGAACGTGCTCAGACCATTGAGACAATGAAGCTTCAGTCTGACATTGAGCAGATGCAACGTGCGTTTGCTGAAGGCCGTATTGATGAAGCAATGAAGCTCAAAGAGCAAATAAATGCTCGTAAAGCTAAGATTGTGGAAATCCAAGGTGCTGGCGCCAAAGAAACTCTTGATCTTGAAGACAAACGCCAACAGCGTGTAATCCAAGAAGCCCAGCGCGTAGCCCAAGAGGCGCGCCACAAGGCACAAGAGGCCCATGAAGGCCGCATGGAGAAGAAGTCAGATTACGCTAACTCACTTGCTGCTTCATCTAGACCTACCGCTGAAGAGAGAAAAGTAAATCTTGCAATGGCCCGTATTGGAACCGATAAGATAATTCAAAATCTATCACAAGCAGCAAGAGAAACCGGCCTGCCGCAAGATGAATATGAAACCATTCTTCGCAGAATTGAGGCTAGAGAAAGACAGATTTTTGCAAACCAAGGCGTAAAAGATGTGCCAATTGGCGTTGAGTCAACAATAATGACGGCTAGAAATGCCAAAAATGAAGTAATTACCTCTACCGATGGGGGCACCACATGGAAGGATGCCAAGGGTAAAATCGTTAAATAATTTTGGTTTGGAGTAGATATGGCGCTACCAGCAGGGTTTGTTCTTGACAAGCCAGAGAAAGTTAAACTCCCGTCCGGGTTCGCTTTAGATTCAGATAAAGCCGGCCTTGCGTCATTGACCAAACCAGAGCCGCGTGAAGCGCCTGCGTATGACCCTCTTGGCCAAGTGATTGGTGACGTCCCTGCGCCTTTGGACTACCAAGTCGAAGGTCAGGGCAGGATGAATGAGCCCGGTGCTCTTACAACGCTGTCCGATTTGGTTAAGCAGTTCATTGCACCCGGTGTTAAGGCGCCGTTTGCATTGCCACAAGCCACAGAAACTGCCGTCAAGGGTTTTGCCCGCCAAGCCATGGAAGGCACCCCAGAAGCCATCATGCCGTCTTCTGTGTTCCAGCCGGGCCTGGATACCGAAGAAACGTTGTTTGGCCCAGAGACAGACGTCCAGAAAGCTCGCCGCAAACTACAAGCCCAGCGCGCTGTTGCCGCTATGCCATCTATTCCCGGCGCTGCAGCTCTTAACAAGATTGGCGAGAATGTTCAAAAAGACATTCTTGGCAGTCTGTCTCCAGAGGCTAAGAAGGCTCTCGCAGAATCACAGATTACCGGCAACATCTTCAAGGGTGAAGTTGACTTTGGTACAAACCCGAACGCATATGGTTATGCCTTACAGGCCGCTAATGTGTTTGGATCTATGGCACCAGTCATTGCTACGGCCATGGTCACTAAGAGCCCCGGTGCTGGTGGTTTTGTCGGTGGAACTATGGCCGCTGATGAAGCCGCTACATCCGCTGCTGAATTCATCAACAAGATTCCAGATGCAGAGCTGCGCCAGAAGAGCCCGTTTTATGCAGAGTTAATTGCAGGCGGAGCTTCACCCAAAGAAGCGCGCGCATTGACTATCAAGAAGGCCGCCGAGTCTGGTGCTGCCTTGCAGGGTCTGGTTGCCACATTTGGTGATGTCTTGACTGGTAAGCTGGTCACTGGTGCATTTGACAAAACGATTGCCAAGCTTGGTACTAACCGAGCTGCCAGAGCTGCCGGTGTGGGTACTGCGTCTAGCTTAGAGGAGGCTATTCAAGAGACTGGCGAAGGCTTGTCTTCTGATGTGGCACTGAAGAACCTTATCCCAAGCAAAGAGCTGGGTGAAGATTCTGCTGCTAACTTTATTCTTGGCGCATTAGGTGGCGCTGGCCCCGGTGTTATCAAGGGTGCTCTTAGTGAGGGTGAGCCTAAAGCTCCAGAGCGTGAGAAATATGTCCAGCCAGAAGGTGGTTTGGCAGAGCTCATGGCCCGTCAAAAGGGATTCTTGACGCCAGAGGGTAGGCCACCCGCACCTCCACCGGTTGCTCAAGCTCCTGTGCCTCCAGCACTCCCTGCCGGCCCAGCGGAAACCATACAGGCTCCTGAGTCTGAGTCCCGTGATACTC
>Ga0114974_10003626_pt1 | contig 11609 bp, 8 predicted proteins | sample S_130206_EF_Meta_FD_87318 | JGI IMG/M metagenome (GOLD analysis project Ga0114974, IMG submission 87318) | Freshwater microbial communities from Lake Simoncouche, Canada to study carbon cycling - S_130206_EF_MetaG | ecosystem: Environmental > Aquatic > Freshwater > Lake | place: Lake...
CGCTCCAGCTACCAGATCGACCCGGCACGCCCCGGTGATGCTCTGCTGTCGGTAGAGCGCGATGTGGCCGAGGGCGCCGACATCCTCATGGTCAAGCCAGGCATGCCTTATCTGGACATCCTTGCAGACCTATCGCGACAGTTTCCGCAGCCTTGGGCGGTGTACGAAGTCAGCGGCGAATACGCGGCCATCGAGTTGCTGGCCCGCGAAGGACTAACCAATCGCATCGCCGCACACCGTGAGGCATGGACTGCGCTGGTGCGCGCCGGTGCCTCGATGATCATCAGTTACGGCGCGCGTCATGCGCGCGAATGGCTTGCCCCATGAGTACTTCAGACGACCTGTTCGCCCGCTCCAAGCTGGTGTCACCCGGTGGTGTGCATTCGCCCGTGCGCGCTTTTAAAGGCGTGGGCGGCACGCCGCGCTTTATGACCGGTGGTCACGGCGCCTTCATGACCGATGTCGACGGACGCAACTACGTCGACTTTCTCAGCGCTTTCGGCCCGCTGATTTTGGGACATGGCAATGCCGCAGTACGCGAAGCTGCCATCGGTGCCATCAACCGCGGCTGGAGCCTGGGCACTACCGAGCCCTACTCGCTGGATCTGGCCGAGTTCATCACGCGTCGCATTCCGTGGGTAGAAAGCATCCGCTTTGTGAACTCGGGCACCGAAGCGGTGATGTCGGCACTGCGTGTTGCGCGTGGTGCAACCGGCCGCGACAAAATATTAAAGTTCGATGGCTGCTATCACGGCCATACCGATTCGATGCTGATCAAATCCGGCTCGGGGTTAGCAGAAGCCGCCGTGGCCGACAGCGCCGGTCTGGATCAGGCGACACTATCTGGCACCGTGGTGGCAGCGCTGGATGATGATGCCGCGCTGGAAGCGGCCTTCGAGCGCCATGGTTCGCAGATTGCCGCTGCGATCGTCGAACCGGTACCGGCCAACTATGGCCTGTTGCCACAACGTTTGGCCTATCTGCAACGCCTCGAGCAACTGTGCCGCAAGCACGGCGCGCTGCTTATTTTTGACGAAGTGATCAGTGGCTTTCGCGTGGGCTTTCAGGGCGCTGCGGGTCTGTATGGCTTTGAGCCCGATCTGGTCACCTATGGCAAGGTCATCGGCGGTGGCTTTCCGGTCGGCGCGTACGGCGGCAAGCGTCAATACATGGATCTGGTAGCGCCCTCGGGCCCGGTCTATCAGGCCGGCACGCTCAGCGCCAATCCTGTGGCCATGTGCGCAGGCCTTGCCACAGTGCAGCAGCTGGCCGATGGCAGCCTGTATGGGCGACTAGAGAAACTAGGTCAGCGACTCGATGCTGCGTTCGCAGCCCAGCGGCGCATTACGCTGCAACGCGTGGGCTCGTTATTCTGGTTCTATCTGGTGCCGCCGGCTGCACCCATCCGCTCACTGGCCGACATGCAGGCCCGCCCTGCTGCACCCTTCGGGCCGTTGTTTCATACGCTGCTGGAAGGCGGCATGTATCTGTCGCCTAGTGCTTATGAAGTGGGATTCTTGTCGGCAGCGCACAGCGAAGCACAAGTCGATGCCATGGCCGCAGCGGTGCTGGCAGCCACGGCACATCTGCCGTCGGGTTGATGGGCCAGGGCAAGCGCCCTGGCGTGTGGTGTCAGCCGACCTGTCCGCGACGGTGCGGCTGCACCACCGTACCGACGACGGTCTGATAGGCCACGCTGAAGCGATCCAGCTCTGTAGCAGCCAGCGTCAGGTTCTCGCTCGGCGCCATATCAAATGCATCAAAGCCGCAGCGCGCCAGTAGGAATACCTGATCCAGCAACACCGCACCGGCAGCGCGCAGTTCACCGCAATAGCCATAACGCTCACGCAGCATGCGTCCTTGCGTATAGCCGCGACCCTCGGCGCTCTTGGGGAAGTTCACCACCACCAACTGCAACTGGGCAGCAAAAGGCAGCAGCTGCGCCTCGTCATCAGCAGGTTCCAGTTGCACGCCCAGCGCAGCGCCTGCGGGCGCTGGCGAGGCTAGCGTACCGGCTTGCACTGCAAGGTAATCGGCTAGGCTGACTACCACACCGGCTGCAGCAGCAGCTTCACCAGGCATAGACCAGGCATCGGCCTGGCACTGACGATGCTTAACGATTTGGCGCATAGACCCGCTCACGAAACGGCGTGACGCCGACACGGCGCACGACTTGCAGGAACGTCTCGTCTTCCTCGCGGATCGAGACATATACATCGAGCAGCGCGGCCAGTGTGTTGGCCACCTCGAGCTTGGCAACCGAAGGCCCGATGACCTCGCCCAGCGAACTGTCGCCACTGGCCGAACCACCGATGGTGATTTGGTACCACTCCTCACCGTGCTTATCGACACCCAAGATGCCGATGTGACCCACATGGTGATGGCCGCAGGCATTCATGCAGCCGGACATTTTAATTTCGAGCGGCCCCAGATCGTAGAGGTAGTCGATATCGGAAAAGCGCTCGGTAATCTGGTGCGCGATGCTGATCGAACTGGCATTGGCCAAGCTGCAAAAATCCAAGCCCGGGCAGCAGATCATGTCGGCCAGTGTGCCGATGTTGGCCGTGGCCAAACCCAGCGCAGTCAGGCGCTGCCAGGTTTCATACAGGTCTTGCTGTCGCACGTCGCCCAGCACCAGATTCTGATCATGCGTGCTGCGCACTTCGCCCGAACTGATCAGATCAGCCAGATCGGCAAGACCATCCATCTGTTCTGCGGTCATATCACCAGGGGCAATGCCCGGCGTCTTGAGCGACACCATCACTGCGCGATAACCACTGACTTTGTGGACGCGAGTGTTGTGCCGGTACCAAGCAACAAAGGCCGCTTCACGGCCGGCAGTGACATCGATATCGGGCAACTTCTCGTAGGGCAGCGGCCGGAAGTACTTGCGCATGCGATCGATTTCAACCACATCCAACAGCAACGCGGTGTCGCGTATCAGCGCCCATTCCTGCTCTACCGCGGCGCGGAAAGCCTCTTCACCCATGGCTTTGACCAGGATCTTGATGCGTGCCTTGTAGATGTTGTCGCGACGGCCCGCGCGGTTGTACACGCGCAGCACCGCTTCCAAGTACGACAGCAAGTGCTCGCGCGGCAGAAAGTCACGGATGACCTTGCCGATGATGGGCGTGCGACCCAAGCCACCACCGACCAGCACTTCGAAGCCAATCTGGCCATCGGGGCCACGAAGCAGGTGCAATCCGATGTCGTGCACCTGTGAGGCGGCGCGATCGGCCGGCGAACCGGTGACGGCGATCTTGAACTTGCGCGGCAGGTAGTTGAACTCAGGGTGCAACGTCGACCACTGGCGAATGATTTCGCAGTACGGCCGCGGATCATCGATCTCGTCGGGCGCAATACCGGCGAAGTGGTCGGCAGTGGTATTGCGAATGCAGTTGCCGCTGGTCTGAATAGCATGCATCTCGACAGTGGCAAGGTCCGCCAACATGTCTGGCACTTCTTCGAGCTTGGGCCAGTTGTACTGAATGTTCTGACGCGTGGTGAAGTGGCCATAGCCACGATCGTACTTGCGCGCCAGATGCGCCAGCATGCGCACCTGCCGGGTGGACAGCAGCCCATAGGGCACAGCCACGCGCAGCATGGGCGCGTGTGTTTGGATATAGAGGCCATTGCGCAGACGCAGCGGCTTGAACTCGTCTTCGCTGAGTTGGCCAGCCAGAAAGCGTTGGGTCTGATCGCGGAACTGTGCCACGCGCTCGGCGACGAGAGTGTGGTCCAAGGTGTCGTATCGGTACACGGTGCGGGCTCGGTGGCGTTGCCAGTGTCGAAGGTTGAGGGGGCGTATTGTGACCTGCGCAGGGCTGCAGCGCTAACCGGACATCATCCGGTGGTCTGCAAGCCTTGGGCGATGCCGTTGACGCTGGCCAGCACGGCCTGAAACAGGTCTTCATCTTCGCGTCCGGTGGCTCGCCAACGCCGCAACAGGTCTACTTGCATCAGATTCATCGGATCGACATAGGGATTGCGCAAGGCAATGGCCCTTTGCAGTGTCCGGTCGCCGTCCAGTAGCTCGGTGGCTTGCTTGATATGCAGTAGTTGCTCGCAGGCCAGCCTGTGCTCGGCCTGCAACTGCCCGGCAAAACGCCGCAGCACCGGCGTGGCCAGTTCGTCGTAGTGGCCTGCGATCTGCAGATCGGTGCGTGCCAGCATGCGCTCAAGTTCGTCGAGCATCTGCGAGAACAGCGGCCAACTGGCATAACTGTCGCGCAGCGCCTGCACACCGTGCTCAGCCACGGCTGCGGCAAGGCCCGTGCCCGCGCCATACCAGCCAGGCATCATGCAGCGCGACTGCGACCAGGCAAACACCCAAGGCGTGGTACGGATGGACTGTAATGGGCTGGCGCCGGCACTGAGCGGACCCCATACCGTGCGCGAGCCAATCTGCATGCGCTCGATGACATCGATCGGTGTGACCGCCCGAAAGTAATCATGGAAGTCGCTCTCCTCCATCACCAACTTGCGCCAGGTGTCGCGACTGGCGACAGACAAGGTGGTGGCGCACTGATGGGCCAGCACCGACTCGGACTTGCCAGTGCCTGCAACGGTGGCGGCAGTGGCCAGACTCAGTGCGCTGAAAGCGCGCTCGAGTGTGCGCATGGCATTGGGCCGCAGGCCATAGCCTTGGCTGACGCTCTCGCCCTGTTCGGTGATGCGCAATACGCCATGCGTGCTGCCGGCTGGTGCGGACTCAAGCACTGCATCGATGCGCGACCCGCCCCGCCCCAGGCTGCCGCCGCGCGCATGAAAGATGATCGGCTCCAGGCTGCGTGCCGCAAAGGCCTGCGCCAGGCTGCGCTGCGCGTCATAGGCGGACAATCGCGCCGTTAGATAGCCGGTATCGCGACAACCATGCGTGTATCCCACCAACACACACTGACGGCGGCCGCGTGCCGCCAGGTGCTGGCGGTACACCGGCTCATCCAGCACCGTGCCGATGATGGCCGCGCAATCGCGCTGTGACTCGAAGGATTCGAACAATGGAGCAACATCCAGCGCCACGGCACCGCTGCGCTTGTCGTACGCACCGGCCCAACGGGCCAGCACCAACGGTGCCAGCACGTCGTCGGGACCACTGACGCCGCTGACCACGTAATAACCGATCGCCTCGGCGCCATAGCGGTTGCGCGCCTGCATGGCAGCATCAAATACTGCCAGCACGCGCTTACCCAACGCATCAAACGACCCGGTGGGTCCGACATCGCGCTCCAGCAGTGCGACCAATCTGGCGTAACGTTCGACGGGCGGACGCTGCATCCACTGCGGATCATCCAAGCCCTGCGCCAGCACCGCATGATGCACATCGGCATGCTGGCGCAGATCGAGCATGGCAAGGTGAAAGCCAAACGTCCGAGCCCGCAGCACCAGGCGATGCACCTGGTGATAGCCGGCGTTGATGCCGCGATTGGTGCGCAGGCTATCGGTCACCAATCGCAAGTCATCCAAAAACTGCGCCGCAGACTCATAGCGGTTGGGGCGGCCCTCGTAGGTGTGATGCAGTCGCTCTGCCACCTGCCCAAAGAAGCTGCGATAGGGCATGCGATCGTGCCGCCCTTGCGAGTCGAGCCTCGCGCCGGGCAACAGCACGCGGTATTCCTCTATGCGGCGCGCGAGCTCTGTTGAGACAGCCACGCGACTAGCGCTCTGCGACAAAGACTGCGCCAGACGCTGGCACTCACCAAAATAAGCATTGATGATCACTTGCTGCTGACGGGCCAGCGTCTCGCGAATGGTCTTGGCATGCACTTCGGGCGTGCCTTCCATATCACCACCGACCCAACTGCCGAAGCCCAACATGTTGGGCAGATCCAGTTCGCTTGCCGGCTTGTGCCACAACTTCTCGATGGCGGCGCCCACTTCTTCATAGAACGCCGGCACGATGCGGTAGAGCACTTCGACCAGGTGGAAGATGGCGTGTTCGCGCTCATCGGCCACGGTCAGCCGGTTGCGAGGATGCTCTTCGGTCTGCCAGCCGGCGGTCAACTCAGTGCGAATGCGCGTCCACAACTGACGCCGCTCGCGTGGATCAAGATTGGGATTGAGTCTGTCGAGCAATACGCCGGCTATGCGCTGGTTACGACGCAGCTGCGTGCGGCGCGCCGACTCGGTGGAGTGGGCCACCAGCACCGGACCAATACGCAAACTGGCCACCAGCGACATCAACTCATCCAGACCCATGCCCTGATCACGCAACGTGGCCAAAGCAGCCTCGACACCGCTGGGTTGCGGGCGATCGCTGTCGGTCTGAAAGTATTCGCGGCGCCGGCGAATGCGATGCACACGTTCTGCCAAATTGACGGCACGGAACCAGGTCGAGAACGCGCGCACCAGATCCCGTGCAACTTCAGGCGGCCGGCCAGCGACCCGCTGCGCCAACGCACCCTGATCTGCGCCATCGTCTTCACGCCGCTGAATGGCGGCAACGCGATCGCCCTCGACCAAGTCAAACAGCGGATCACCGCCCTGCTCACGCAGAATCTCGCCGACCAGCGAACCGAGTTGGTGGACGTCTTCGCGCAGCGCAAGGTGCTTGGCGGGGAACTGAATCTGATCTCGGTGCACGATGGTGACGATTCTACCCGCCGCAGTGCCCACAATGGCATCCTGACTCAATGTTCATGTCTATACGGCCCAACAGGACTGTCACCGGCCTGTTAATGGCTGCGGCAGGGGCCATCCTGTTCGCTAGCAAGGGCCTGTTCTCCAAGGCGCTGTTCCTCCAGGGGGTCGATTACCAGACTCTGACAGTGCTGCGTGCTCTGTTGGCGCTGCCGCTGTTTGCAGCCCTGGCTGTGCACCGCGGTCTGCGACTGCGCGGCCTGCCCCCGCGCGCTGTAGCGCAAGCCTGTTTTGCCGGCGTGTTGTGCTACACGGTCGGTGCCTTGATCGACTTCCATGCACTTGAACTTATCGACATCAGCTTGGAACGCGCCCTGCTCTTCAGCTACCCAGCGATGGTTGTGTTGTGGACTGCTCTGGTGCGCCGTCGCCCGCCCTCCCTGCCGGTGATGGGCGCGCTGGTATTGACCTGGGCCGGTATCTTGCTGGTGGTGGGCGGCTTTGATGCGGCCGCTTGGCAGCGCAATTTGACCGGCTCACTCATGGTGCTGTTCTGCGCCACCACCACTGCCACTTATTTTTTGTTGGGTGAGCGCAGCATTGCCCAACTGGGCAGTACGGGCTTTACCGTCATATCGATGAGTGCGGCAACTGCGGGAGTGGTCTGCTGGTACTTGGCCACCCACCGTCTGGATGCTGTGCTGCAGGTCAGCGGCCAAGGCTGGCTGTTGTTGATGGCCTTGGCTGTGCTGTGCATGTTCCTGCCCACGCTGCTGCAAGCTGAGGGCATACAACGCGTAGGTGCGGTGCGCGGTGCATTGGCAGCCACTGTCGGCCCGCCGGCATCGCTGCTTTTTGGTGCAGCGCTATTGGGAGAGCGCCCGGGCGTGGTTCAGTTGGCCGGCACAGCGTTGGTGATCGCAGGAATCGTGGTGCTTAGCCGCCCTTCTGCCACATAACGGGCGAACTCAGGCTTGGTGGCACTCAATATCTCGAGCGCCGCCTTGCGATCAGTCGCGCTCCAACGATCAAAGCCGGCACTGGTGTCCTGCCCACGCAGCACGGCAAGCACCCGTGCATACACGTATTCGCGGCCCAATTGCGGCAGCGTGTCAAACGACTCCGTCAAAATGAAATAGCTGACAGGCCAGCGAAACAGCGTGGTCTGCAAACCCAACTGACGCAGCGAACGCCCCTGGCCATCGCGTTGACTGCGTGCCTCAAACGCTTTTTCAAAGCCGGCATAGCCGCTGATCGGGCTGGTGAACTCGATTGCATCGGCAAACAAAAGATGCCGCGTCAGCGGCTCCAATAACGCCCTGACCGTGGTCTGCGATTTGACCGACAGGCCCTCCAGTTTGGTTGGCAGCACGCCGCCCTCAAATCGCGGCAACAACGTGCGCAACTTGAAGTTGGCGCGCGTCATGAAGTTCTGCGCGGCGGTTTGGTGTTCCAGCACCATCAATGCCACGACATCGCTTTGATTGCTGATGTAAGGCTTGGTATTGAACAGACCGTCCAAGGTTTTCAGGTTCAGTCGCTGCGCGTCGCTGCGACCTGCCAGCAACGGATCATTACTGACAGGCAAGTTGCCCAGATGCAGCTGCTTGTCCACCTGACCGGTGACATACCAACCACCCCAACGATCGCGCAGGGCCGAATGATCAGAAGTCTCATCGGAGGTTTCGCGCCCTGACGGGTTGTGCTCGCCGTCTACCGCTGCCGACAACACCATGATGCGCGGCACGCCACCACCCAACATTGAGTAGGTGTCGTGACAGGTCAGGCACCGCCCAGCCTCCCGATCAAAACGCGGCGCAACCGGCGGGCGGTTGACGATGCTGTAGAACACCAGGCCCAACTCGCTGTCCATCGCGGCCAGCTCAAGCAGCGGCATACCCTGTACAAAACCGACATAGGCTTGATCGTTGAAATAGACCGCACGCGGTGTGGCCGCCAAGATGCCGTCGATTTGCAAACTGGTCTTGGAATACACCAACACTTGCGATGACGCATCGATGTTGAGCGCCTTGAGCAGGGCGTCGAGATAACCGCGTGTCGGGTGATAGTCGAGCTTGACCTCGCCGCGATCGATGCGCTGCTGCAGCCGCGCAAACACGTTGTGTGTTGCCGCCGATGAATAGGCAATGCTCGGGTAGTCACTGTCATAGCGCAGTGAACCCAGCAGTGGCGCATCAGCGGCTTGCGCGGCACCGGCTGCACCCAAGACCATCAACAGCCCAATTGAAAAAAATCTTAACAACATCCGCCACGCTCTAAAAAAGTATGCCTAACAGTGTGTGCCACATCAGCAGCAAGCGACGCAGGTAATGCTGCGCGCAGAGTGTGGCAACTACGCATGACCCTCAACCAGCCAGCAACAGGCTCTCAGCATGCTCCAGCGCCGCAGGCAATCCAAAAATAACCAGCACATCCCCTTGGCGCAGCAACGTGTCGGGCGCAGGTTGGCGGCCCGTCACGCCCTGGCGTCGCAAGGCCACAAACTCCACCTCGGCGCCGCGCTGGCGCACCTGCTCCAGTGTACGGCCGACGGCCCAGGCTTCAGGGGGTAGCACCACTGTGGCTTGATGCTCTACCGGTGCATCCAGCGAGGCATCTGACTCTTCGCCCTCGCGCGGGATGATGGTTCGCAACGTAGCATAGCGACGACTGCGGATATCGCCCACCGTGCGTACGACCCGCGACACTGGCACCCGCAACAACATCAGCACCTGCGACACCAACATGAGGCTGGCCTCGAAAGTCTCGGGTACCACTTCGGTGGCACCTGCAGCGGTCAGCTCGGCTATGCCACCGTCGTCCTGAGTGCGCACCAGTACCGGCACATCGGTGCGCAGCAGACGTGTTCACGAGCCGCCACCGCATTGGTGGCTTCGGCTTCACGCTCACTGGCCCGTTGCGGTGGGCCACGTTCGGCCAACAGCCGGCGCGCAATGGGTTTGTTGAACCGAATGCCAAACGGCGCCAGCACCATGGTCAGCACCATGGTGACCAGCAATACCTGGGCAATACTGGCTGGCACTGCATTGGTCGGCAGCAACACAGTCAGCAGCGCCACACCAAACTCGCCACCACCACCCAACACCATGCCGGTGCGCAGCGCCTTAAAGTGCGTACTGACAAACGGACGCGTGACCAAAGCCGCCACGCCAACCTTGCCCACAGTGAGCACCACCAGCAACAGAAAGATGACCCAGAACTCATCGAGCAACAGATTAAAATCCAGCAGCATGCCGACCGAGATGAAAAATAATCCCAGCAGCAATTCGCGAAACGGCCGGATAACAGCCTCGACCTGATGGCGGTATTCGGTCTCTGCCAACATCATGCCGGCAAGAAACCCTCCCAACGCCATAGACAAGCCTGCCGTCTGGGTAATCCATCCCGCGGCCAGCACCACCAGCAGAACTGTCAGCGTGAACAGTTCCTTTAGCTGGCTGCGGGCAATCTCCACCAGCAAGGGTCGCAGCAACAATCGACCCACAGCAAACACAGTGAGCAGCGACACAGCACCCAGACCAAATGCGCGCAACGCGCTGGCGGGACTGAACGCACCGGCCAAGGCTCCGGTGCCTACCGCAGTGGCCACGGCCAGCAGCGGCACGAAGGCAATGTCCTGAAACAACAGCACGGCCAACGCAATGCGACCGTGGGTGCGATTGACCTCGCTCTGTTCGGTGAGCTGGCGAATGACGATGGCAGTGGATGACATCGAAATGGCACCGCCGACAACGATAGCCGGCAACCAATCCACACCGCTCCACCACGCCAACAGCGCAAACACTGTACCGGTGCACACCACCTGCAGAAGACCCAAGCCAAACACTTCACGACGCATAGCCAGCATGCGCGGCCACGAGAACTCCAGGCCCAGGGTGAACAACAGAAACACCACGCCGATCTCTGCCAGCAGGTGCGTGCCGTTGGTTTCAGCCACCAATGCCAAGGCATGCGGCCCCAACAGCATGCCAACAAACAGATACCCAAGAATTGCCGGCAGCCCCAAACGCCGAGCGACGGCCACCACGCCGACAGATGCCAGCAGCAGCAACAGTACTTGTGTCAGCGGTTGCTCAACCATGAGTCCACGTTATGCGGCACGCCTGCGCCCCGCAACGCGCCAGTTCACGCAGTAGAGTAAGATCGACGCTGTATTTGTTTGCAGTGAGGATTACGCCCATGCCCCGATTCACATCCCGGCTCGTCGCTGCCGCCCTGCTACTGCTGTCCTGCATCGCTGCCCCCAAAAGCTTTGCGCAGGCCCGTGAGGAATCGCGCCTGCTGGTGGCCACCCAAGTGCTCAGCGAACTGCGCGGCCAGCGCGATGACTCCATCCCCGACCGTCTGTTGCAGCGCGCCTATGGCATTGCGGTCATTCCCGATGTCACCAAAGTCGCCTTCGTGCTGGGCGGCCGGCGAGGCAATGGTTTGCTGGTCGTGCGTGATGCCTCCGGCAAGTTCAACAACCCGGTATTTGTGTCGATCACAGGTGGCGGTGTTGGCTGGCAGATCGGCGTGCAATCGACCGACATCGTGCTGGTGTTCACCACGCGGCGGGGTGTCGAAGGCTTAGCAGGCGGTCAGCTGACGCTGGGCGCCGGCGCCTCGGTGGCGGCAGGCCCGATCGGTCGCCAAGGCGAAGCCGCAGCCGGTCTGGATGCCGAGGTGTTCTCGTACTCGCGCAACCGCGGCCTGTTTGCCGGCGTGTCACTGGATGGCACCGCTCTGTCTATCGACAAGGGTGCCAACGCGCGCTTTTACGAGCGCAGCGGTGTGCTGGCCTCAGAGATCATGAGTGGCGCGGTAACGCGCGATAATCCGAACCTGCAGGCTTTCATGGCCGAGATCGCCCGCAGCACCAGCGGCACCACCGCCTCTGCGCCGGCGCCGGCCCAGACCAAGGCCCCTGCCATGCCGGTTCCTGCTGCCCCAGCGGCTGCTGCACCCACCGGCGGCGCGCGCAGCTTTCCTGCAGAGGACACGCGTCCGGGACAAGAGCCCAGGTAACG
>Ga0114974_10003627_pt1 | contig 11608 bp, 8 predicted proteins | sample S_130206_EF_Meta_FD_87318 | JGI IMG/M metagenome (GOLD analysis project Ga0114974, IMG submission 87318) | Freshwater microbial communities from Lake Simoncouche, Canada to study carbon cycling - S_130206_EF_MetaG | ecosystem: Environmental > Aquatic > Freshwater > Lake | place: Lake...
CCACGGCCACCGTCACGCTGTTGCCCGAGTACTTGATGGCGTTATCGATGAGGTTCAGCACCACCGCCTTGAGGTCGTCCTCGTCACCGAGTACGCGCGGCGGCCGTTCGGCCGGGAACGTCGCCTTGTAGGTGAGCTCGCCTGGCGTGAGCCGGTAGCGGGTCTGGGCCAACGCCAGGCATTCGTCCATGACGCGCCCCAGATCGATGGGACGGAAGCCGCCTTTCGTCTGGCCGTTACGCAGGCGGCCGGCGCGCAGCACCTGTTCGACGGTGCTGAGCAGGCGGTCGCAGTCGTCCACCATCACCTGGTAGAACTCCTGCCGCTTCGGCTCGTCCACCGGCCGTTGCTGCAGCGTCTGCAGGTGCAGCTTCACCGACGCAATCGGCGTCTTCAGCTCGTGCGTGACGGCGTTGATGAAGTTTTCGTGCTGTTCGTTCCGGCGGATTTCGCGCACCAGGAAGATGGTGTTCAGCACGACGCCAGTGATGATGAGGGGAAAGAGAATGAGGCCGGCTATCAGTAGCCCGGCCTCTCTCCACGAGAAGATGACCCATCCGATGTTGAGGGCGATCGCGCCGCCAACGCCCAGGATGCCCAGGACGATGAAGACGATCGACTTCCGGAGAGCCCCTGACCGCATGGGGTCAGGATACGACTAGGCGGCGGCTTCTTCCAACGACTTGACGTTGGCGACCTTCAGGTCCCACACGAGGCCAACCGCGTTCAGCAGCTTCAGCGACACCCAGGTCCAGTCGAACTCGTACCACGCGAGGCCGTGCTTCGCCGACACCGGATGCGCGTGGTGGTTGTTGTGCCAGCCCTCGCCGAAGGTGAGCAGCGCCACCCACCAGACGTTGCGCGAGTCGTCGTCGGTCTCGAAGCGGCGGCCACTGAAGATGTGGGTCGCCGAGTTGATGAGCCACGTGGCGTGCAGGCCGACGGTGACACGCAGGAAGATGGCCCAGATCACCAGCCCCCAGCCGCCCCAGGCGAGCAGCCCGAGGCCGAGCGTGGTGAGCGGCACCCAGTGGTAGCCCGAGAGCCAGCGGTAGAAGCGGTCCTTGCTCAGGTCGGGCGCGTAGCGCGCCAGGCGTGCGGTGTCGTCGTGCTGGGCCTCACCGAAGATGATCCAGCCGGCATGCGCCCAGAACCCGCTGACGCGCGGCGAATGCGGATCTTCAGGCTGGTCGGAGAACTGATGGTGGAGGCGGTGCGTCGCCACCCAGAAGATCGGGCCGCCTTCGAGCGTCAGCGTGCCGCAGATCGCGAGGAAGTAGTCGAACCACAGGTAGGTCTTGAACCCGCGGTGCGTGTGCAGGCGGTGGTACCCCATGCTGATGCCGAGGCCTACAGCCATCCAGTGCAGGACGAGCGCGACGATGAGGTTCCGCCAGCTGAACGTGAAGATGGCGAACAGCGACATCACGTGGAAGACAATCAGGACGCCGGTGGTGACCGGGCTGACACCCTGCTTGTACTGCTGCTTGGCCTTCTCGAGATAGGGATTGGACACGAAGGTTTCCTCTAAGAATGCGGGTCGACGTGAGTAAAACGGGTCGATTCAGCTTAGAGGCGGTCCCGCGCAGCGACTGTAAGAGTTCTGTAATACCTGCCCGACCTGAGCTACCGCACCCGCGCCAGCACTCGCGCGCGGAGTGTGCCACCGGCCCGCGCCGCTGTCGGGTTGATCAGCAGGGCCAGGCGTCCGTCCGAGTCGAGCACCTCGACGTTGGGGACCGTACGTCCAGCGCCGATCCGACGAAGTCGGCCGCGGCGTCGGTGACCGTTACGCCGAAGGAGGCGGTTCGTCGCCGACGTCGGCCACGCCCGATTCGTTGCCGAGCGTGCCGGCCGACGCCATCATCACGGCGCCGATCCCGAGCCAGTGCACGAGCGTCAACTGCTCGTGCAGGAGCCACAGCCCGGTGAGCGCGCCGAGCGCGGGTTCCAGGCTCGTCAGCGTGCCGTAGCTCTTCATCGACAGGTGCCGCAGCGCGGTCATCTCCAGCGTGTAGGGCAACGCGCTCGACATCACCGCCACGGCCGCGCCCATCGGTAGTACTGCCATCGACCAGAGCGCACGGCCGGCATCGGCCACCCCAACCGGCACGACGAGGCAGGCGGCGATGAGCATGCCCCAGGTCGATGCGGCCGCACCGTGCGCATGCCCGGCCTTCTTGCCGCACACGATGTAGACGGCCCAGCACGCGCCAGCGGCCAGCGCCGAGGCGACGCCGCGCGGGTCGAGCGGCGCACTGCCTGGCGTGAGCGGCAGCAGCAGCGACACCCCGAGCATCGCCATCGCCAGCCAGAAGACATCGAGTGTGCGGCGCGAGCCGAGCAGCGCCACCGCGAGCGGACCGGTGAACTCGAGGCCAACGGCAATGCCGAGCGGGATGGTGCGCAGCGCCTGATAGAACATGAAGTTCATCGTGCCCAGCGACAGGCCGTAGGCGAGGATGATCGGGAACGTCGCGCGCGAGGGCACGGTGCGCCAGGGGCGCTGCATCGCGATGAGCAGCAGCGCCGAGATGCCGAGGCGCAGCGCCGTGGTGCCGGGTGCACCCACCATCGGGATCAGCTGTTTCGCCACCGCCGCGCCCGCCTGGAACGAGAGCATTGCGACGACGAGGCTGACGACCGCGGCGATCATGCGCTCATCGCGTCAGGGTGCGGGCGGACAGCAGCAGCGCGCGTCTCGCGCAATCGCTCGAGTGCGTAGACGCCAGGACCGGGGAGGCCATCGATCAGGTCGAAGGCTCCGGAGAGCAGCGGTTGCCACAGCTCGGCCACGGGGCGAGTCTAGCATTCGCCGCGCGGTTGCGGCGTCGGCCGCGACACGGTGACGAGGTCGCCAACCGATGCCTCCCGCGCGGGCCACGGCAGTGGCGTCGACACGATCACGAGGGAAGCCTCGGCTGCCGCCAGTCCGCCAACAGCAGTCGTTCGGGAACCGGTCCCGACGACTATCCGGCGGGCGTCGTCGTCGGGACCGACACGAAGGTGTTCTTGTGCACTTCAACGCTCGCGACTGTGGCCCCCGGCTTGCACTTGGACAGGAGTTCCCGGTGGACATCTGCCGCGGCCTGAGCGTCAGACGGCCGATGGCGGAGATATCACGATGAGCAATTCGACGAACATCCATGAGCCAGGTCGACGGCCCTCGGGGGAGCCAGGCGGTGCCGGGTCACCCTCAGCGGCCGTGCGCTCGGACACGTCCGTTCGTTCCACAAGCCCGCTGGCACTCGAGTCACTCAACTTGCGGGACAGCGAAGCGGAGTACGCGCTGGAATATCCGGCGGTGTGTCCGGCCTGTCAGGAGACGATTCACTCCATCTTCGTCGTGCGACTGCTGCGAGTGCGGGTCAACTTCACGTCGACGCTGCCGCGGCGGGGCCGGGTCGCCGTCTGCCCACACTGCCGCACGATCGTCAGTGCGAACCTGACGGTGTTCTGAGCGGCGCCCGCGGCGGAGTGAGGACGATAGCCACAGCTGAGCCACACCTGCACACTCAGGCGTGGTCGCGGACGTAAGGAGTCGGTGTCATGGATGACGAACTTCTGCAGCGACATGTCGAGAACTACGCGGCGTGGGTCAGGGCCTTCCGGACCTCCACGGCGGCCGAACTCCCGCCAGTCGATACCGGCGACCCGTTGACGGCGCTGGGGCAGGAACTCGCGCTGCTCTCCGACACCATTGCACGTCGGGAATCCGAGTTGAAATGGTTGTTCGACGTGGTGAATACCCTCGGACAGGGCATCCTCCTCGAAGAGGTCCTGGGGCACATCTATACGGGGTTCAAGGCGGTGGTTCCGTTCGACCGCATCGGATGCGGCCTGCTGCGCGACAACGGTCACAGGCTGGTCGCGCACTGGGCGCGAAGCGAACTCGGCACGGTCCGCATCGGCGTCGGGTACGGTCAGAAGATGGCCGGCAGCAGCCTCGAGGCGGTGCTATCCGGTGGTGAACCTCGCATCATCAATGACCTGGTCGCCTACCTCGCGGCGAAGCCGGAGTCGCACTCGACCCGCATGATCGTCGAGGAGGGGGGGCCGCTCCAGCCTCACGTGTCCGCTCGTGGTGGACCGGGTGCCGCTCGGTTTCCTGTTCTTCACGAGCCGCCATGTCAACACCTACACCGCGGTGCACCAGTCGCTCTACCAGCAGATTGCCGCCCAGGTGTCAGCCGTGCTCCGCCGCAGCCTGGTCTACGAAGAGCTGCTGTCCAGCAATCGGCTTCTGGTCGAACAGACGCACGCGCTCCAGGTGGTGGCCACCACCGATCTGCTGACGGGCCTTCTGAATCGGCGGGCGACCGACGCCGTGCTCGTTCGCGCGTGGGAGCGCCTGCGCAGCGAGGCCGTCCCGTTCGGCATCGTGACGTGCGACATCGACCACTTCAAGTCCATCAACGATACGCACGGACACCAGGCTGGCGACGTCGTGCTCAGGGGCGTGGCTCGCTGTCTGAAGGCGACCACGCGGGCGGGCGACGTCGTCGGCCGCGTCGGCGGCGAGGAGTTCCTCAGCGTCGTGACGTCCTGTGGCGGCAGGGAGCAGTTGATGAAGACGGCGGAGCGACTCCGTCGTGCGGTCGCGGACGAACTCATCGCCGGGCCTCCCGCCATGTCCGTGACCGCCAGCTTTGGTGTGGCGGTGGCCCACAAGACCGAGTCGATCGCCGACACCGTCGCCGCTGCCGATGCTGCGCTGTACGAGGCCAAGCGGACCGGACGAAACCGCGTCTGCTTCAGGCGTCCGGCGGCGTGATCGGCCCCGGTGATGGCTTTCGGGCGCTGTTCGATCGCGCCACCGACCTCGTCGTCCTCGTCGATCTCTCCGGCAACGTCCTCGACGCAAACCCGGCGGCGCTCCGCGCCAAGGGCGGGCGCAGCCTGGTGGTGGAGGTGTAGGGCTCGCTCGTACGGCAGGACGGGCAACCGGACGCGGTGCTCGCCATCGGCCGCGACACCGACGTCACCTCGCTCCGGCGCTGCGCTGGCGCTGGCCGCCCGAGCTGGCCAGGCCGGTGTCGCCGAGCCTGGTGTCGTAGCCGAACCGCAGGCGGGCGATGGAGTCGGTGAACACGTACGAGTCCTGCAGCACGAAACCGATCGGGCGGCGCAGGTCGCGGTCGTTGAGCGACTTCTGATCGAGGCCGTCGAAGAGGATGCTGCCTTCCGTCGGTTCGTGCCGGCCGCGATGTCGACGGTGAGGCCCGAGAGAATCGGCGGCGCTTCGGGGCCGCCGTCGCGGAAGCCGACCTTGCGAAACGACACCTGGCCGACCAGCGACGTCACCGGGCGCAGGACCCACCGATCGTTCCCCTGCTCCGGTTCGTGCTGGAACAGGTCGTCGAGACGGTTCCGCTTCACTTCGCAGCGCTGCAGGTTGTCCCAGAGCGTCGGCAGGTTGCGAATGGGTGCCGTGGCGAGCGCGATAGGCGAGTTGAACGCTACCAGGCCGCCGATCGACAGCGTGCCGTCGAGCACCTGGCAGGCACCGGCCCAGAGGAAGAGGCCGACGCCGAGAAAGGTGACCGCCTCGATAGGCAGACGTCCGGAAGAGTGGCGCAATCCAGGTGTCGACGGCGAGACAGGATGCTGGCATTGGCGAACGGGAAACCGTCCGCGACTGTAGCGATCGAGTGGGGGGGATAGACGAGTGCGCCCTGTGCCGCGTGCTACGATTCGATGTTTAGCTGAGCAATTATTTGATTGTGTTTGGAGCGTTTCGATGCGCAGATTTCGACTTCTCACGACCGTCGCGTTCCTCCTCGCGGTGACCGCCGCGCCCTCCTTCGCCCAGACGTCCCGCTCGCGGGTCGTCTATCACGACGCCAGGAAGCTGGGCGGCGCGACGTCCTTCTATCTGAAGCGGCCGCTGACCGACGCTGCCAGCCTGAAGACGATGGCCGAGACCCGCGGGATGGAGAACGACATCCGCAGGGTCCTCGCCGAGGGCGGCCTGCGCGATGCGCGCCTGGTGGCGAGCGACGTGCTCGGTGTGATGAAGGGCGGCTTCTCCACGCAGCGCAAGGGCGGCGTGTGCAGCGTCGAAACCGCGGGTGAAGGCGAACTGGTCGAGTGCTCGTTCAAGCAGGGCGACACGCTGCCCTGGATGGCGTACCGCCCGGGGGCCGGCGCCGGCAACCTGACGCCGCACGTCCTGAAGAATTTCCGCTGGTCGGGCGACGCCCCGTTCGAGGCGTTCCTGTTCCGCGCCTACTCGCGCGGCCGCACCTACACGATTCTCATCCCGAAGCCGTGCGGCAACGTGAGCATCACCGAGACTCGTCCCGAACTCCGCGTGACGAAGGTGGCCCAGGCCGACACGTTCACCCCCGGCAGTCAGGTCGCGTTCAACATCACCGTGTGGAACGCCGCGCCGGCCGGTTCTGGCACCGCCACCAACGTGCACCTCACCGACGCGCTGCCGACGGGCGGCGGTCTGGCGTGGGCGCCGGTCGCCATCGGCGGCCAGAACTGCGCGATTGCCGGTTCGACGCTGTCGTGCTCGTTCGCCTCGCTTGCCGCCACCGAGTTCAAGACGGTGACCGTGGTCAGCGCCACGCCGACCCCGTTTGCCGCCTGTCAGGTGCAGCAGAACACGGCCAGCGCCACGGCGGACAACGCGAACCCGGCCGAAGGGCGCGCCGTCTCCGTCTGCGTGCCGCCCGTCCTCGAGCTGACCAAGGGACCGAAGAACGGCACCTTCCAGATCGGGTCGCCGGTCAGCTACACCATGACCGTGAAGAACGCCGCCGCTCCCGGTGGCAGTTCCGCGACGCGCGTCGTTGTGACCGACACGCTGCCGACCAACGGTGGCCTCGAGTGGGCGACCGCCACGCCGGCGTCGTGCCGCATCACTGGCGCCGCCCTGCAGTGCGACCTCGGCACCCTCGCCGCGCAGCAGGCCGTCACCGTGACCGTGACCAGCAAGCCGGCGCCGTTCGCCGCGTGCGTGGCCCAGCCGAATAGCGCCAGGGTCAATGCCGACGGTGGTATCTCGGCGCAGGACAGCGCCAGCCTCTCGTGCACGCCGCCGCAGCTCGCGGTCGAGACGACCCCTGACGGCGGCACCTTCAAGCAGGGCGGACAGGCCGCCTACACCGTGGCCGTGAAGAACGTGGCGGCGGCGGGCGCCAGCCCGGCGACCAACGTCAAGCTGGCCGACCTGCTGCCGACCCGCGGTGGCCTGACCTGGGACGCCGCCACCGCCTCGGCCGGCAGCTGCCAGCTGTCGGGCGCGAACAAGAGCGCGCTCTCGTGCGACCTCGGCTCGATCGCTGCGGGCCAGGCCGTCACGGTGACGATCACCAGCACCCTCAAGACGCCGCGTAACGCCTGCCAGGCCCAGCCGAACACCGAGATGCGCGCAACGGCCGACGGCGGCCTCACCGCGCAGGACCCGGGTTCGCTCTCGTGCGACCAGAGCTTCGCGTTCTTCGCGGACGGCTTCTTCGGCAAGGACCGCCGCGTTCGTCCGATCGACGGCCGTCAGACGCTGGCCGGTGATGCGGTCACCGCGAACGTCGGCCCGGCCGGCGGTGTCGACTTCGCCCAGTGCTCGCCGATGTTCGGCTTCAACATCGGTCTGGCGAAGGAACTGAAGAACAACTGGGAACTCGCGGGCACCGCCGGCCTCGCCCTCAGCGTCGTGCATGCGGACGACAAGGTCCGCGAACACGAAGTGACGCTCGACGTCGAGGCGAACAAGTACCTCACGCGTCGCGGTGGTGCCTTCATCGGCGGCGGCCTGTCCATGTGGGATCTGTTCCACAGCGACACGGTCACGCCGTCGGCGCTGGTGCACGTCGGCCTGCCGATTGGCAACAGCCCGGTGCACCAGCTGCACTTCGTCGGTGAGGGCCGCTGGTTGCTGCGCGAAGCGGCCGACCTGGCCAACAACTATCAGTTCTGGGGCGGTCTCCGGATGAAGTTCTAGCGCTCGCTCACGGGCGCACCACCAGCCTCTCCCCGGGGCTGGTGGTGCGCGCCGTCAGAACTGCGGGTGGCATGAGGCGCATGCGCGTCCGACATTGAAGCGCACGGCGAGCCCGTCTCCGGCCGGGTAGCGCCGTCGCTCCGGCTTGTGGCAATCGCGGCACGTGTAGCGGCCGTGGAAACCCTGAAAGAAGTCGTCGAGATCCGTGTGCCTGTATGCGGCGCCGACCTTGAAGCTGGTGGCGGTGTGGCAGGTCTCGCAGCGCTGATCCACCTGCCCGAGGTGCGGATCCGTGTGGCAGGTGACGCACGTCGCCTCGGTTGGCCGGTACCGCACCGCCGTGCCGGTCCGCGACGGGAACGCCCGCGTCTCCCTCGGATGGCACTTCTCGCACGCCGTCACCTCGTGCCGTCCGGTCAACGGCAGCTGCGTGCGCGCGTGTGAGAACGCCGCGGCCGCGAATTTTCCGGCATCCACCCGGTGGCAGGTCTCGCACGTCTGTGACAGCTGTCCGAGGTGCGGGTCGGTGTGGCAGGTGCCGCAGGCGAACGACGGCAGCGCCGCGCGCGCCGGCTGGAGTGCGCGGTCAGGCACGTGGCACTTCTCGCACGTCACCGCGCGATGCTCCCCGGCGAAGAAGTCGGGCGCCTGTGGATGGCGGAAGTCCTTCGCCGCGAACGTCGCGGTCCGATGGCAGGCATCACAGGCCCGGCCGAACGCGCCTTTGTGCGGATCGACGTCAGCGTGACACGAGGCGCACTCGGTGCGGGCCCCGCTGAAGTCGGCCGTCCGGCGTGCCAGCGGCACCGTGTTGTCGGCCGACACCTTCGTGTGGCATTTCACGCACGCCAGGGCCGTGTGCTTGCCCTCGAGCGGGAACCGCGCCTGTTGCGCATGGTCGAACGTGCCATTGCGGAACGAGGTCTCGGTATGGCACGTCGCGCAGTCGCCCGTGATGCTCTCGCGATGGACGTTCACATGGCAGGCCGCGCAACTCCCGTAGTGGACCGGCGCCGTCATCGCGGTGCCGGTGTGGCACTTCGCGCAGGCCACCTGCACGTGCGCGCCCTTGAGCGGGAACGCGGTCTTCGCGTGCTGCACCGTGTGGGTGCGCCAGGTGGCAGTGGTGTGGCACGAGGTGCAGGTGGCGCTGAAGCGCCCCTCGTGCGGTTCCGTGTGGCAGGCGGTGCAGCTGGCGAACGCCACGCCGCGGAAGACCCCACCCTTGTGGCATTGCTCGCACGTCGTGCGCTGGTGCGCGCCCGTCAGCGGGAACCGTGCCGTGGCGTGATCGAAGTGTGTGCGGGCGTCACGGAATGCCGCCGCGGTCGAGTGGCACGCGGTGCAGGTGGCACCAAGGGCCCCCTTGTGCGGATCGGCATGGCACGTCGCACAGGCTGGCCTGGCGTCGAGATACGAGCGCCCCGTGTGGCACGACGCGCACTGCCTGGCCAGCCGCGCATGTGTGCCGTCCAGCGCGTAACCGGCCTCTGTCGCGTGGTTGAAACGGGCGGTGTCCAGATGGCGGAGGTCGCCATCAACGCCCGCGTGCTCGACGTGGCATGAGACGCACTCGGTCACCTGACGGTGCACCCCTTTCCGAGCCGCGATCCGCTCGGCAACCGGCGTGTGGCATGTCAGGCATCGTGTGGCGCTGACCTTCCGACCGGCTTCATGGCACTGCGCGCACTTCGCCCCTTCGAGTGACCGGTGCGCCTTGGACAGCGGCCCTGGCGAGAGCAGGGCGCCGAGCTGCCCAGCCGCCGCGGCCGACGCGCCGCACAGCAGCAACAGCAGGCACAGCGCCAGCCGCTCAGCCGACGAACGGCACATAGCCCATGTACAGCGTGACCGCGACATGCGCGACCACAATCGCAAACATGATGTAGACGAGCGGCATGTGGAAGACGTGCCACAGCTCGAACAGGCGCCTGGTCTTGTGCAGCGACGCCATCCGCCGGCGCAGCAGCGCCCGTTCGGTCGCGATCGCAATCACATCGTCGTGCACGGCCGGCGCGCCGTCGATGGCTTCGGCCGCCGCCCGCAGCGCGCTGGCCTCCCGTCGAAGCAACCGGTCACCCCGGAACAGCGATCCGTACGAGACCGGACCCACCGGCACGACGCGCTCCTCGAAGGCGTCAATGGCGTGAAGCAGCCGCTCAGACACCATGGCTGCCGACAACCACTGCGCCAGTTCGGAGGTGCGCCGGTCGAGATCGGTCTGGGTCAACTCGAGGCCACGCAGGCTGCGCGGGATCTGCATGAAGAGGTAGCGTCCGATGAAGCCGGACAGCACCACCGCCACCATCGACCAGTACGCCACCGAGATGAGGCCGCCGAACTTGAACGACGTATGGAACGTCACGAACACCGGCCCGACGATGCCGCAGAAGATGTGCACCTCGAGCCAGGTCTTCATGCTGCCGAACTCACGCAGGCGCTTCACCTTCTTCCGCACCGCGTAGGCCACGGGCACGAGCATCATCACGAAGCCGATGACGCCGAACAGGTGTCCGACACGTCCCGCTGGACGCAGCAACTGATGGCCAGCCGTGTAACCGCGCACCGCGGCGGGCGTAGCGTAGTACGCCCACCCATCGAGGCCGATGAAGATATAGGACGCGATCCCGGCGGCGGCCAGCAGGCTCAGGACCACGGCGTTACGCAGGGCGCCCGTCGGCGACGACGCGGCCACGTCAGGCGTCCACGGTGCAGTGACTCGCGACCTGCGTCACGCACGCCAGCACGTAGCCGGCGGCCCGATCGTCGGCGTCGAGCATTGATGACCGGCACTCCGTCTCGCCACTGATCACGCGGGTGCGGCAGGTGCCGCACACACCCGCTCGGCACAGCGAGGGGATATCTGCGCCGCAGGTTTCCGCGGCATCGAGCAGGCTCTGCTCGCCGTCCACCTGCGTCCGCTGCCCGCCGCGCGCGAACACGACGTCGTGCCTGACCGCGCCGGCGTCCGCGCCAGGGTCTGCGCCGGAGGGTGCCACGGCGACCGGCACTCCGGCGCGGTTGCTGGCGGCGACTGCCGCCTGGAACACCTCGAAGCGCACCTGCGGCGCCGGGACACCGACGCCAGCAAGCATCGCTGTCATCGCGTCCATCATCGGCGGCGGCCCGCAGATCAAGCAGACCGCGTGCGCGACGTCCGGCATCATCGTCGTGACCAGCGACTCGCTGATGTACCCGGGGAAGTGGCCCTGGCCAGGCGCCTCGTCACTCACCGCGATGAAGACGCGCACGTGTTCGTGGCGCCGCGTCACCACCGAGAGTTCGTCGTGGAAGGCGATGTCGGCGACGCGACGGACGGAATAGAACAGCGTGACCGGACGGTTCGGATCCGTGTCGACCGCATGCCGCAGCATCGACATGAGCGGGGTGATGCCGACGCCGCCGGCGAGCAGCACGAGCGGCCGTTGATCGTCCGATGGATAGATGAATGCGCCGGCCGGGGCACGTACGGCGAGCATCGCACCCGGGCGCAGCGTGGCATGCAGGGCGCTGGAGACCAGGCCGAGGCGCTTCACCGAGATCTCGACGTAGGCCTGCGCGCCAGGCGCGGAGCTGATGGAGTAGCACCGCACGTGCTCGCGGCCGTCGGCCTTCAGCCGCACCGTCAGGAATTGACCCGCGACGAACTGGAACCCC
>Ga0114974_10003628_pt1 | contig 11607 bp, 9 predicted proteins | sample S_130206_EF_Meta_FD_87318 | JGI IMG/M metagenome (GOLD analysis project Ga0114974, IMG submission 87318) | Freshwater microbial communities from Lake Simoncouche, Canada to study carbon cycling - S_130206_EF_MetaG | ecosystem: Environmental > Aquatic > Freshwater > Lake | place: Lake...
CACTAAATATTGCTACGAGCAATATCAAAATGTACATTGTGGTATTGTCATCCTTTTTTTCTCCACCGTCAACAACTATGGTAGCAGTTTTTGTTGGAGCAGGAGCAGTTTTGATGTACTCTATAATGTCGTTAACATTAGCCGGTGTCAAGTTTTCAAAAATGTTCATCGCAGCCTGGCCATTGTCGTTGTACAACGCAATCGCATCAGGGTCTTTGTCAACCTTTCTAAATTTCTCGTTGTTCCGAACCCATTTCACCAACCATTCACTGGAGTGACGTGTTTCAACACCCCTAAGGGCAGGACCAACTAATTTCTTGTCTAAAGCGTGACAGCTACCGCAGTTGTTTGCGTCGTAGAGCTTTTTACCATTTTCGGCATTTGGCTTGTCTTGCGCGTAAGAGGATACTGATAACGCCATAACGGCGGACAGCATCCAAACTTTCATATTTCTAGCAATCATGTTTGGGAACATTGTCTTTTTTCGCGTTGCAAATATAGAATAAGGGGACCCCGTTCTAAAATAAATTGTTAACAGAGTTTTTAATTTAAAATCAATCTAAACAAATTTGCCATACTGCTGAAATGCTATGCATTACGAATTCGATTTTATAGAGCAATTAAGGATTTCCACATTAGAATATGACATTCGTCTACCATTCGAAACAGCGGTTTGGTCGAAAAACACTTTAATCAAAGTTTCTATGCGATAAGTCATCAATTTGATTGTTGATTTAACCAATACATATAGTTTACATAACTTGCCATAGCGAGTTGGGTATAATTTTGTGAAGAATTACCAAAGGCTCCCGCTTGTGTCTTCCAAAGTTTCAGGATCAACTCTTCCCCACTTTTCCCTGAGCCAATCACTTGAACTGCTTTTCTAACATTTCCAGCACCGGCATTGTACACGTGCATCACCAATAATTGAAACCATAGATCGTCGTGGTTTGGCACCAATCCAATACTAACTGCCATGCGCTCGGCATTTGGTATGCAATAATCTTTCATCAGTTTCGCCGCTGCCATACTGCTTTTTGCAAAATCGTGCCTATCGTCTCTTGTTGATGATACTACCAATCCATATTTTTTTGCAACAAACGGCATTAATTGATAATGTCCTACGGCCCCTGAGATCGACCTTGCCTTGGGGTTATTTGGCGATTCGATGAGCAAAATAAATTGCGCATAGATGGGATTTACTCCGTATTCATCGAATATTATTTTGGCATCATCTACCAAAGGACCGACTTTTTGAAAATCAAAAAACTCTTTTTTACCCCTCACGAATTTCACCAACTCACAGGTTTCATAACCATTCTTATCGCGGTAACACTGCGCCGCCACATCCAGTTGGTTTTTTCCAACCATTGAATCCAAATGCTCTGCCGAAATTACATCCAACATTTGTCGACTATCCTTGTGCACAACAATGCAAGAATCTTTGGTCAGAGAAATAACGGAACGCCAAAAAGTGATTTGTGGTTGTTGTTCAAAAAAAGTGAGTTGCGCCTTAGGTACAGCCACAATATGGAATGAATCATTGGGATGGCTGCGCTTAACGGGGGTATTGGTTTGATTGCAAGCGGCTAGTTGAAGCCAACCCAGACCTGCCCAACAGAGTATTACAGAGATTTTCAATTTTCGCATTTATTTGTTTGTTGTTGGGTTTTCTTGACAATGTTTCTCGAGCCATTTGGTTGCAGATTTTTCGCCCAGCAGAAGACTGCGCTCCCAGTCCGCGCAAGCCACTCCTATCTTCCCCATATTATACCTAGCGATTCCTCTACCTAAATAAGCATAAGCCGGTGTGGTATTCTTACTTTTTATGGATTTACTTAGCCAAACATCGGCATCGTTATAACGCTCCAACTGCAACAAGCAATGACCATAATCAGCCATAAGATCACCGTCATTGGGCGACCCAGACAATAATATCTGATAAATGGATTCCGATTCATCAATCCGATTTAAATAAAAGAGTGCATCGGCTTTCAATTTTAATAAGTTCTGATTCTGAGGGTTCTGTTTCAACGATTCGTCAACCTGCATTAAACAGAGTTCAAACTGACCCATTTGATAAGTATTTTGAATCAAAGACTCGCTAATTAACGGATCGCTGGGACTGATTTGCTTTAATCCAAGTAGTATCTTTTGAAAGTCGGCGTACTTTTTTGAGGCATCAAAGTGAATACTCAAGATGGGTAAATAATCTCTTAAAAATAAATCGCCCATAGTCTTATAAAGCCACAACATGTCTTCATGAACCGCTTCGTACTCCTTCAATTTTAAGGAAATTTCTAAACGATATACTCTCCCCAAAGTATCCGATGGAGCCAAGCCCAAATAGTGATTGATATCCCCAAATGCAAATTGATAATTTTCGGTTCGTGAATAGGCGATGTAACGATAAAGATACGTTTTAGCCCGGGCCGGATTGATGTAAATCGCCTTGTTAAAATCTACGACAGCAGAACTAAAGTCCGACATATGAATCCGAACGATCCCCCGAGTTAACCAAGCCATGTCGTTTTCAGGCTTAGAATCAACGGCAAGGTTTAAATTTATTATGGCTTCATCGTATTGGCCTTTTTCGTCGGCCCTTACTCCATTCGACATCAATTGGTCGAAGCTCAGTTGTGCATTACTGGCATTGATACCCAAAATGGCTAGTGCTAACAAAAACTTGGCTTTAACTGATAACTTCATGATTTTACAAGTATTCAAAAATCAATCCAATTTGTTGAATCTTGGGATCTGAATATCTACAAAATCGATGCTGTCTATAAACAAGGACGAACAAACCATTATTTTTGTAATTATCACTTTGCGATGTCAAATACTACAGATTTCAATTCCAGAAAAAACAACCTATTCCTAGTTTTAGGGATGGTCTTTTTAACCAACGCCATTGTCGCAGAATTTATTGGTGCGAAGATCTTCTCCTTGGAAAAATCTTTGGGTATTGAGCCATTGGGATTAAACATATTTGGGGGGAAGTTCAACTTCGATATGACAGCCGGTGTGATTTTATGGCCTTTTGTTTTTATTCTTACCGATATCATCAATGAATATTTTGGAAAAAAAGGTGTTCAAAAACTATCCTGGATTGCAGCAAGTCTGCTCATCTATTCATTTCTAGCGGTGCGCGTAGCAATGTGGCTCGATGGGGCCGACTTTTGGAATATCAGTGGACAAACGCAAGGTTTAAATGATATGCAGAATGCATTCAACGCCGTTTTTGGTCAGGGATTAATGATAATTCTTGGCTCCTTGGTGGCTTTCGTGATCGGTCAAATGGTTGATGCATTTATTTTTACCAAATTGAAAGATAAAACAGGCGATAAAATGATTTGGCTAAGAGCAACTGGAAGTACTGTTGTAAGTCAGTTTATTGATAGCTATGTTGTCTTAGTCATTGCCTTTTATCTGGGTGGCAAGTACGATTTGATATGGGTGCTACAAGTGGGGACCTTGAATTACATCTACAAATTGGTGATGGCATTCATTTTATTGCCTCTGCTCTATTTTGTTCACGGCATTATCGATCGCTATTTGGGTATCAACCGAACATCAGCATCAAACCACTAAGAATCATAACGATTCCAGTTATCAATCCAGTACTATGTTCTAGACGATGCGAATTCCATCGTTCCAGGCCTTTAAAGCCGATCCACACACCGCCCATCATACTGAGCCAAGTGGTGACAGCATAAACCAATACCAATGCCCAAATTACAGTCCAACCCATAGGGGCTAGAGTGGCGAAATACCATTCGATTTCCATGCAAGGCGACAAGAATAATGCTAATAAAATTGTGCCCAATGCCCATCTACTTTCCGATTCATTTGCTTTTTCGGGAAAATGAAAGTGGTGATGTTTGTGGTGCCTATAAAGAAAATAGATTCCCAACAATATCATAATCACGGCGCCAAATGTTTCGAAAGGAATCCGGTGACCGATAATTGAAATTTCGGTAATGCTAAAACCGCTACCACTTGTTTGATTCGCGTTCTCGCGCAAACCAATCATTGTGATTTGAGCGATGCTCAGACCAACTCCAACCGTTCCTAATGCGTGTGCAATGGCAGCCAGGCCAGTATATTTAAGTGTTGTTGATTTACTCCACCCCATTTTCTTGGCCAAAGCCAAAAAAGGCAACCAATGACCCGGTATGAAACCATGTAGTACGCTAATAATAAAAGCGGCGATGAGTTGTTCGGTCATTAGGTTACAAAGTTAATTTATAAAAAAGAAAAGCCCCGCCGAAGCGAGGCTTTTACTATTAGATTTTAATAATTTACAAAGAGTTGGATTCTTCAATCCACTTGTTCCACTGGTCAGCAGAGATTTTAGCATCCTCAGCAGTCATTGAAGCGATTTTATCTTCTGATAACGCTTTCAGATCATCAACTGAATTCACACCCAATGCGTTCATCCTTTTTTCCATAGCTGGACCTACTCCAGACAATGATTTCAAGGTTGCAGCGGTGCTAACATCAGCCTTTGGTGCCTTTTCTTTTTTCTCGGCAGCAGCATCCTCTTTCGCTTTGGTAGCAGCGGCTTCAACCTTTACGGCTTCTGCTTTGTCTGCCTTGTCTTTTGCAGCACCTTTCTCTTGCTTCTCAAATTGAGCACGCAAAGCGGTTAATGCATCCAACTCACCAAATGTAGATTTTTCTGAAGATTGATTCGTTTTCTTAACAACCTTGGCAACGGTTTTGCGGGCCTTGTCTTTAGCAGTATTATCTGCTTCTTTAGTTGCACGCTCAGCGCCTTTCCAAATGTTGGTATGAGAAACAATGATACGTTTGGCGTCTTTAGAGAATTCGATTACTTCAAATTCTAAAGTTTCGTCATCCGCCATTGTTTTATTATCGGCCTTTTTGATATGACGTGAAGGTGCGAATGCTTCAACTCCATATTGCAATTGAATGGTTGCGCCTTTATCGTTAACCGACATAACAGTTCCTTCATGAATAGATCCAATTGAGAAGATTGTTTCAAAGGTTTCCCAAGGATTCTCTTCCAATTGCTTATGACCTAAGCTCAAACGACGATTGTCTTTATCAACTTCCAATACAATCACATCCAACTTATCACCTTTCTTGGTGAATTCACTTGGGTGCTTGATTTTCTTGTTCCAGCTCAAATCAGATACGTGAACCAAACCATCAATACCTTCTTCCAATTCTAGGAATAAGCCATAAGATGTCAAGTTTTTAACGATACCTGAATGCTTGCTACCCAAAGAATACTTGCTTTCAATGTCGATCCAAGGATCTTGAGTCAATTGTTTGATACCCAAGCTCATCTTGTGCTCAGACCTATCCAACGACAACACCAAAGCGTTCACTTCATCGCCCACCTTCAAATATTCTGAAGGATTACGCAAATGTGAACTCCAGCTCATTTCACTTACGTGAACCAAACCTTCAACACCTGGCTTAATTTCAATGAATGCACCGTAATCAGCAACAGAAACAACTTTACCTGCTACGTGAGTACCTTCTTCGATATCAGCAGTCAAATTATCCCATGGGTGAGATGTCAATTGCTTCAATCCTAGAGAAATACGTTTCTTCAAATCATCATAATCCAAAATAACGACTTGGATACGATCATCTAATTTCAATACTTCTTCTGGGTGGTTAATACGTCCCCAAGAAATATCAGTAATGTGCAACAAACCATCAATTCCACCTAAGTCTACGAACACACCGAAAGAGGTCATGTTTTTCACAACACCTTCCAATACTTGTCCTTTTTCCAACTTAGACAAAATCACAGATTTCTGTGCTTCAATATCATCTTCAATCAACGCCTTGTGAGAAACAACTACGTTCTTATAGATTTCATTGATCTTAACGATTTTGAAATCCATATTTTTACCAACGTATTGGTCGTAATCACGCACTGGCTTAGTATCAATTTGAGATCCTGGTAGGAATGTATCGAAACTAAATACATCTACAACCAATCCACCTTTCGTCCTAGAACGAACATATCCTGTAACGATAGTGTCATTGTTATGGGCTTCAACAATTTTCTCCCAAGCCGTTTCTTGCAATGCTTTTTTCCGGCTAAGGATCAACTGACCCAATTTGTCTTCAGCAATGTCAACAAATACTTCTACTGAATCGCCCAATGCCAATTCTGGCATATCGCGGAATTCCGTACGTGGTACAAGTCCGTCACTTTTGAATCCAATGTTTACTACAACATCTTTTTCGTTCATTCCAACTACAACACCTTTAACCACTTGTTTTTCAACAACGGGTTGGAAAGTTGAGTTGTAAGATACTTCTAAGCGCTTGCGCTCATCATTCGAGTAAGACTCGAATCCGGCATCGTCTGCACTCCAGTCAAAATCATCATGGGAAGTGGCAGCGGCGGCTGTTTTGGTGGTTTTAGCCGTTGAAACTTCTACGGTTTCGTCTGTGGCTTGTTCGTTTTTTTCGTTTGTCAAGAAATAGTTCCTCCTTTGATCGGGCGGCAAAAATATGTAATAAACCTCAAACTTGACAATATTTTCTACCTTTTTGCGATAATTTCAAACTTTAAACAATTACTCTATTGCTTTTTGCAAATTCTGCAAACATTGAATTAATTTTTCTTGTAGGTTTGCTAAACGTATGGCAAAGCAAGTTTCTACGAATAACGCATCAAACAACACCCCGTCTTCACTACCCTTTTCACCCATTTCGTTGAATGATTTCATCGAGATGTGCAAGACAAATCAGGGACAAATCAACTCATACTTAGAGGAAAAACAAATCTTGGTGATTTACCCGGGGACTGTTGCGCCCAAATCATCCGACATCAACCAAGGTTTATCTTTGATTTCTTCAAAGAACAAAGGATATCTTATCGCCAAACCTCAAGTAAAAAACAAAAGAATTACTGAGTCATTATTTGGCCTAACTGCTGCTGACTATCAAAGCAAATTTGTAATTATAACAGCCGATTGCCTAGTTCAAATATCATCCGAAGTCAATCAGATTAATTCAATGGCTGAATTGGTTTATTTGTGCAATAAAACCACCACGCTAGAACAATCGTTGGAATTGCAAGTTCAATCCACGCCTATGTCGGCCATGAGCATCCTAACCCAAAAATGGAAAATGGCGGGTAGTTATTTCATCACGGCCAATAAGAACATCCATCGTTGGGTATTTTTGTTAATCTCCTTGTTTTCATTGGTTTTCATGACCCAAATGAGCAAAACCGCAAGTATATCTGGCGATGAATTCACTCAATACACCTATTCCAAGCTTATTGCCAATTATTATCTCGAATCGATTGGCGAGGCAATACCCATCGACACCAACGAATTGAAGGGTCAGCGCATGCCCACATTAGCGAAAGCATTCCCAACCATGGGCGCTGGAGTGGCAACGATCAAAGATCCCGATCGTGTGATGCACGTTTACGGATCTAGCTTTGATACTTTCACCACGATTTTAGGGTATTATCTTGGAGTTGATGATCAAATGCAATTCCGTCATTGGTGGAATTCGATATTCGGATTTTTATGTATACTGTTTACCGCATTGGTTGTTCGTCGATTAACCCAAGGAAGTTGGGCGTTTGCATGGCTATCTTTTTTGTTGATGCTTTTGATGCCAAGGTTCTTTGGCGAGGCGATGAATAACCCGAAAGATGTTCCTTTTGCACTTGGTTACATCATGAGCTTATACTATGCCATCAGGATGTTCCAAAATTGGCCTCATTTCCGATGGAATGCTGCGTTGGGATTGGTTTTAAGTACCGCATTGGGTATTAGCGTTCGTATTGGAGGTTTGCTATCTGTCGCCTTCTTTATCATGTATGCCGGATTAAAATTCATTGAGCACATCGGTTTCAAACAATTCACATCGCTAAAATGGAAGGGGTTCGGAGCCCTGTTTGTTGCAACTATCACCATTGGACTCTGTAGTTATCTATTAGGGATTTCGCCTTGGCCCTATGGTATTGATCAACCCTTTACCAATCCATTGGAGGCGTTAAAAGAGTTTACAAATTACTCGGTTTCATTGCGACAGTTATTTGAAGGGAAGCTATACGATTCGGACATGCTGCCCTTGTATTACCTGAGGAAATATCTTTTGATTACAACGCCGATGGCCGTTATGTTTGGACTGGGTTGTTTTGCGCTGCTGGTTTATACAAATCGCAAGCGCTTCACCAATGAAATTTTCTTGATTTTGTTTGCGGCAATTTTTCCAATTGTTTACATCTACATTCAAAAATCTCAAGTGTACGGTGGGATCCGACAAATTCTGTTCACCCTACCCTGTTTCGTCACCATTGCTGTGATTGGTTATCAGTGGTTTTGCGATTTACTTGTTAGATTGAATAAGAAATTACAATTACTACCCCCTTTGATTGCGCTTGCTTTACTCGCGATGCCAACCAAATTTATTTTGGCCAACCACCCCGTTAGCTACAGTTACTTCAATGAAGTTTACGGCGGTACAGCAAAAGCTTATGGCGAATATGAGATGGACTATTACTTGGCCAGTTTGCGTCCGAGTGCAGAATGGTTCCTAGAAAATGTCGCTCGCAAACATCCTGAGAAGAAATACGAAGTTCTTACCTACGGAATGGATCATGTGAAATATTACTGCAGAAACGACAAAAACGTACACGTTGGATACTCAAGATTTGATGATCGAAGTTCAAAAGATTGGGACTATTGCATTTTTTACAATGCCTATTTTGATAAAGCGCGATTAAACTCGGGTGAATTCCCACCTAAAGGTGCGGTTTATCAGCAAATGGTGGATGGTGTTCCCGCGGGATTGGTTATCGAACGCCCAAGTCACGACGACTTTAAAGGCATCAAAGCCATCGAAAAAGACACCGCTTACGCTCAGGCTGCCACATTGCTAGAAAATTACTTGAAGATCGATCCTGCGCGTTCTGAAGTGCGATTCTACCTATCGTCAGCTTACATTGGCATGGGTAATATCGAAAAGGCCATACTTGCAGTTAAAGAAGCACGGAAATATTATCCTGAATACAGCAGAGCGTGTTTTGCGCAATTCCAATATTTGATGAATGTAAAACGATACGATGAAGCCATCGAAGTGATTTCTCAATATCTAGAATCTCGTCCTCGCGATGGTGAAGGGTTTATCATGAAAGCCCAAGCACAACTGAGTAAGGGAGATATCGCAGCAGGAATCGAAACGTTAAAGAATGCGGTTGCTATGAATCCCATGGATTACAGGGTTTACGATTTAGGTGCAACAGCCTATCAAATGATGAAAGATGCGGGCAATTACAATATGTGGTTACAAGCATCGACTTTGGGAAGTGCATCCAATCAAAACGACTTCCAAACCGCGGTTCAGGCCGTTATGATGATCTACGAAGAAATTACTGGAAAGCCCCTAGATACCAAGAAATACGGGCTTGAGTAAAAGTTAGTCGGGTCAATATCAATCAAACCAGTCGGCCGAGGCATTTACCGCCTTAAACTGACCTCTATCGTTTTGTTGTACTTGCGCTCGGCAGAAACTCGCATCGTGCTCAAAAACGAGCCAAATTTGCTCCGATTCCAACCAAGGAAGTAGTGATTTCTTCTCTTCCATGGTAATCAAAGGCTGAATATCGTAGCCCATTACATAATTCACCGGGATATGTGCCGCTGCCGGAATCAAATCGGCCATGTACATCAATTTTGTTGCACCCCAATGAATAATGGGTGCGATCATACCAAAAGTGTGGCCATTGAATACTTTTATTTCGATGCAATCCGCAATCATATCACCCTCGTTAACGAAATTCAAAAGTCCCAGTTCTTTCAAAAGCATAAAATTCTCAGGTAAGAAAGAAGCTCGTTCCCTGTCGTTGGGATTATTTGCGTGATTCCAATGGGATTCAGTTAGATGGTAGATTGCATTGGGAAATTGAGGTAACAACGCATCATCTTGCTTGATTATCGCACCGCCACAGTGATCAAAGTGTAAATGCGTAAGCAAAACATCAGTAATTTGATCGGCTGAAATACCATTTGATGCGAGTGAACCCATCAAACTATCGTCGCCATTTAAATCGTAATGCCCATAGAATTTTTCGCTTTGCTTGTTGCCGATACCCGTATCGATCAATATTTTTCTGTCTTCAATTTCTACGAGCAAGCATCGCATCGACCAATTACAGAGGTTATTCTCATTTGCTGGTACAAGTTTATTCCAGATCACTTTTGGGACAACGCCAAACATGGCACCGCCATCCAATTTGAAGTTTCCCGTATGGATTGGTAAAACCCTCATCAGAACTCGTGATAAACGTCGGTTAGCGCTTCATATCCTGTTTCTGTAATCAGAATGGTATGTTCAAATTGCGCACTCAATTTCCCGTCGATCGTTCTAGCCGTCCAACCGTCTTTCCTATCCACTTTCGCTCTCGCCTTACCCGCATTTATCATCGGCTCGATCGTAAAAATCATTCCTGGCTTTAGGATCGGACCTGTATTTGCATCGGCAATATGGGCCACATCGGGTGCTTCATGAAACTTGAGACCTACGCCATGACCGCAAAATTCGTAAACAACTGAATACCCGTTTTTCTGGGCATGTTGTGCAATATGATAACCAATATTATTCAATCGATTGTCTGGAAAACACTGTTCCATTCCAATTTTCAAACACTCTTTTGTGGTTTCAACCAAGCGCTTGGCATATTCGCTAGGCTCCCCCACATAATACATTTTACAGGTGTCGCCGTAGTAACCACCAAGTATTGTGGTGACATCGATGTTTACGATATCGCCGTGTACTAGGATCGTTTGATTGGGCACGCCATGACAAATAACCTCGTTGGGAGAAATGCAGCAAGAATGTTTAAACCCGCGATAACCTTTTGTAGCCGGCACTGCCCCATTGTCACGCACAAACTCTTCACATTTTTTATCAATGTCGATGGTCTTCATTCCCGGAACTACAAACTGCTCCAAGTATTTCAACGTTTCAGCCGCCAACTTTGCACTTTTGCGAATGCCTTCAATTTGCTCTGCTGTTTTAATTACGATAGCTGACATAATAGAATTAACAATTTCCCTTCGCGATGGCTTGGATTAAATCTTGCTTGGTTATAATATGCCAGTTGCCTCCCATATCCATCATCAAGACGGCCGCATTAAATTTATTGATTTTTGTCGATATTTCTTCGATGGTAGCCATATGACTTACGATGGGATACGGTTTGCCCATTATGACAGAAACTGGATGGCTCATTAAATCTCTGTTTTTTAACAATTCTGCATACAAATGCGCATCTTCCACAGCACCTACAAAATCACCCGAATCGTTTTTTACTGGCAATTGCGAAACACTGTATTTCTGCATGATGCTAATGACCTCTTCGCAAGAATCACCTTCTTTTACTGTCAGTAATGGCAACTGCACGTGTCCTTGAATCAAGTCAGTTGCAGTTTGCAGGGCTTTTGGCGCAATAAAACCGCGATCCCTCATCCAATCCTCATTGTACATTTTTCCGAGGTAGCGAGTACCGTGATCATGGAAAATCACCACCACGACATCCGTTGGCTTAAATCGATCTTTCATCTGAAGAATACCTGCCAATGCAGATCCCGC
>Ga0114974_10003629_pt1 | contig 11606 bp, 10 predicted proteins | sample S_130206_EF_Meta_FD_87318 | JGI IMG/M metagenome (GOLD analysis project Ga0114974, IMG submission 87318) | Freshwater microbial communities from Lake Simoncouche, Canada to study carbon cycling - S_130206_EF_MetaG | ecosystem: Environmental > Aquatic > Freshwater > Lake | place: Lake...
GCCCAGCCAAACCCGCCGATAAAGACACTTGCCAGAAACACGGCGCTACCTGCTGCACCAAGCATCGACGGATAGACCAATTTGCCAGGTGCGCTGAGTGCAAGAGCCACACCCCAAGCAATTGCACAGAGCACCAGCAACGCAACAAGTACATCTCCGACTTGGACTCCATCAGACGGAAATATTGACCCAACCATTCGGGCAACAACCGGAACACGGCCCAGTACGACGTAGTCACCAATTTCTGTCATATTGGAATTTGACTGCATGCTAAAACGAAAGTTCGACCAGGTCAGCAGGACATAACCAAAGGTTCCAACCACCCAGGCGGCGAAAACTATCCAGCCACGCCGAACTCGAAGAACGGGAAGAAGCATGACTCCCATGGCAAATGGGTAGTACTTCCAGGTTCCTAGTACCCATATTCCGACAGCTAGTAATGACCAGACCCAAAGGCTTGGCCAGCGGCGAACAATGAACACACCCACGACTGCTACCCAAATGAGTACAACATCGACGTTGCCCCGCTCAAGCAACAAGAGCCAAGGCGCACCAAGCGCCGACACAACTAATACGACTTGTCCAAGACCTGAAGATTGTCTGGCTAACCACACCAAGCACAGAGACGAGACTGCCATCGCTGCAACACCCAGGGCTAACACGTGTGAGAAAGAGAAAATTCCAAACGGGATGTTGTTGAGCCACAACATTCCAGGGCCATAAATCGCAGCATCTTTTAAGCATCCATTGTTGTCAACAAAAACATTAAAACCTGATGCGTCGCAATCAATACTTCGAAGCACGAGCGCTAAATCCCAAAACTGTTCAATCCCCTGCGGTATTCGAAGCCCTCGATATAAGGCTGCAGCTGTGTTTGGATTTCCGAAACTCAAAATAGCCAAAGGCACAATGGCAAAGAGAAAGGACAGTCCGCCCACAAGCCATGCGAAATGCCGATGGAGATCCAAGGAGAACTGGCGAGTAAAGGCCGCGAATCCAAAAATCGCCAGTACAACGCACAGAGCTGTGAGTGCGGGAGGCACGTAATTCGCTGGTGCTTGCAGAGTTGCATCCTGGCCTGTACGCAAGACTTGGCCAATAATCACGATCACTATGACCGAGGTCGCAATTGATAGCGCTCGAACAACCCTAGTCAACGAAGTTTTACCCACGAACCGGGATACTAGCCGTGTGTCGCCACTTATCTCTATTGTCGTACCCGTCTTTAACGGGATGCCTCATCTCGTGGCTCTTACTGAATCTCTCTTGGGTCAGACCTACAAGCACCTAGAAATAGTTTTCAGCGAAGGTGGCGGTAGCGACGGTTCTCTCGACTACCTTTCCACCCTCACTGATGAACGCATCCGTTTGATCACTCAGCCCAGGGGAACAACGGCGGCTCAAAATTGGACTGAAGTGACTCGAACCGCCAAAGGCGATTTCATCAAATTGGTTTGTCAGGACGATCTCTTGGATGCTCACGCAATTGAGCATCAGCTCGCAGATTTACAAACGTATCCAACTGCAGTGATGGCTATCGGTCAGCGAAATATTGTTGATACTCACGGCAAAGTAATCTTCCGTAATCGCGGCTGTCAGCGACTGTCTTCAGGTCTTAACTCTGGTGAGAAAGTTATTCGCAGGGCTTACTATGAAGGCACAAACGTGATCGGTGAGCCGGTTGCTGTGCTTTTTGAACGCGACGCACTTCTGCGCGCCATGCCTTGGGATGACGTAAATCCGCTTGTTCTTGATCTTGCTTGCTACGAAAAAGTAGCACTCAACGGTGACGTCGTCGTGCGCAAGGAAGCCGTGGGTGCTTTTCGAGTGAGCACCAGTTCATGGTCGACACGCCTCGCTAAAGTTCAGTTACATCAATACCAAACATGGCAAAAGCAATATGCGGGCTCAGCGCAGCATCAGGTTTCGGCGCTAGAAAAGTTGCGCGCAGGCTTTGGGGTTCATCTGCACACAAGCATGCGTAGGAGTGCCTACTTGTGGCTCCGTTTGAATCGTTCGTTCCAAAGCGCAGGTGAATAGCCCCAAAAAATCTATCCCTAGGCTCCAGGGCCTAGTCTGAAGGAGATAGGTCGGGCTCTGGCGACACTTGAGGTGACAACCAGACCATCAAGTCAGTTTGCTTGATGAATAAAGCGGCCAGACGAGCAAGAACTCGGGTCACCTCGCCTAGAATCGCGAAATGCCTTCGGTCAATGTCCAGGAATCGGCCCCACTGAGTATCAGTGTGGTTATTCCTGTCTACCGAGGCGAAGACACCCTTCCCGGCCTCATGGCTGAGTTAGAACCACTCACAAAAAAACAGCTCACGCCCTTGGGCCGAGCTTTTGTGATTAGCGAGGTGCTGCTCGTCTGGGATCGCGGTCCAGGTAATAGCGACAACACCATCAGAGAACTCGCAGCCAAATACGACTGGGTGAAACCCGTCTGGCTTTCACGCAATTTTGGTCAACACGCAGCAACTCTTGCCGGAATGACCTCCTCAGGTGGCGATTGGATCGTCACGATGGATGAAGACGGGCAACAGGATCCGAAGTTCATCGCAAACCTGATCGATACCGCTTACGAACAAAGTGCCCAGCTTGTCTATGGCACACCTACGAGTGCTCCGCCACATAGCGCAATCAGAAACCTAGGCTCGCGCACAGCCAAACGTCTGTTCACGAACGTATTGGCTGATTCAAAGTTTGCTGATTTCAATAGTTACCGCCTTGTGCTTGGTGAAGTCGGCCGATCCGTTGCCGCATATACGGGAAATGGCGTATATCTAGATGTGGCGTTAAGTTGGGTGGTCGCTGATGTGACGACGTGCCCGGTAGTTGCTCGACAAGAGGGTCGAGCTGCTGAAAATTACAATTACCGTCGACTTTTTGCACACTTTGGGCGCCTTGTGGTTTCCAGTGGCACAAAACCACTTGCAATCGTGAGCTGGCTCGGCATCTTCTTTGTTCTCATTGGCGGAATCGTGAGTATCTGGGTGTTGTGGCAGCGCTTTGTTGGGGATCTTGCTGTTACCGGATGGGCCAGTACCTTCGTTGCGCTCATGGTGATTGGAGGCGCGATTCTTTTGAGTCTTGGGATCGTTGCTCAATACGTTGGTGCAGCTACCAATATGAGTTTGGGTAAACCACTTTACGTCGTGGTTCGCGATCCAGCAAGCACTTTTGATCCTCGCAGTACCGATCCCAAGAACTAACTGTGCTTACTTGGATCGTCGGCTCCGGCGGCTTGCTCGGCAGTGCTCTCGTCAAGCAGACAACTAACCTTTTTCAAGCACCAACGTTTTCTTGGGGCGAGCCAGAATTACTCAGAAGTGAATTCGATACAGCAATTCGCAAGTTTAAAGAGCAGGTACACACCAATGAATGGTGCGTCATTTGGGCAGCCGGCAGCGCAACCACATCCACATCTGAGGTTGAAACTGCAAAAGAACTTGCTGCATTCACGTATTTCACTCAAGCCCTCACCGCGAATGCTCCAGAAAACCGAGGAATCTTTTTTCTCAGCTCATCAGCGGGTGGCGTGTACGCGGGATCAACTAATCCACCTTTTTCAATAAAAACGGAACCTGCCGCCCTGAGCGCATACGGCCAGCTCAAGATTGCACAGGAAAAACAAGTAATTTCCGCACTTGACGGCACATGTAACGTACTTATTGGGCGTATTTCAAATCTCTATGGACCTAGTCAAAACTTAGAAAAACTTCAAGGACTCATTTCCAGGCTCGCCCTTTCTGCAATTACAAAAGAGCCCATCACAATGTTTGTTTCACTTGACACTTTGCGAGATTACATTTACACCGATGATGCTGCTCGCGTGATTCACAGCAAGATACGTCAGGCGATGAATCACTCACGACCTGCGAATTCCACATCGATTATCGCTTCAGGTCAAGCAACCTCGCTTGGGTATCTCATCAACATGATGCAAGACGTTGCGCACTCAAAGATTCCGGTTGCCTATGGCAACCATGCAAGTGCAGGTGCGCAAGCACGCGATCTTCGGCTCGTACCTGACGATTCAGATTTGACTGAAAGGCTCGTGAAAACAACACTCTCAGCCGGCGTAAAGAAAGTCTATCTCGACATTCTCAACCGTTATCAAGTTGCTAGTTCGGGCCGTTGATAACTGCGAGCTCTTCAGGTGTTTTCGCTGCAAACTTTCCGTAACGCTGGAGAAGAGACCGCATTGAATCCAGTCCAACAACTTCAGACGTATCGTTGAGCAAGATCAAAGGCTTATCGAGAACCGAATCTGGCATCGCAGCTAGGGAGTCATAAACATCTGACCAAGCACCCGTATTGGTGAGCCATTCACGGCGCAACCAGTCAACAAGGAGCTGGCCGGAGGTGTCTTCGCCAGCCAAGCCAGTAAGAAGGCGTGTGCATGAATACACACGTTGTGCATCAGAAGCTTGCGAGACCAACAGTGCTGATGGAGCTTTCGCTCCATTTGGTAAATACACACATCCAATTGGATTCGTTGCAATTGACTGTTGCCCTGAACCATTCACGTCGGCTGGCCACCAGTAACTCTGTGCGTTGTTAAACGGATGAGCCGGAGACCACTGCTCAGGGCGTGTAGCAGCGATTGCGCGCGGCAGGATCGTGTCGATCATGAGCAACACAACAACAGCGCCGATACCCATCCAGCGAAGGGGCGTCATTTCTGATCCTGCTTCACGATCAAGCAGCAGGAGAGCGAACGGCAAGCAGGTGGCTGCGATCACAACGGCGGCCATAAACATGAACTTGACTGATCCGTAATGAGGTCCAGAGCCTGTTGCCCAGGCGTCTAGCACCGTAATACTGAATGCCATGAACACCAATAAAATAACAGGTGCAAAACGGATGTAAATGACCGATGAGTGCGAAGTTGATTGCCGGCTCAGGAGATAACCTGCACCTAACGCGGCGACCACGGCGACGATCGCGAGGATCGGCCCGGTTGTGTCTGTCCCGCCGGTGGCTGCGAACAAGGTCGAATCACCCAGACCCGTGCTCACTGCCGCAACAATGCCTCGCACGCCTCCAATCGCACCCGATGCAGTTGGCGCTGAATCAACAACAAATGAAAGTGAACTGCGAATCGGCTCCCAAAGTGCAACGCCAACGACGAGCCAAATTCCAAGGTCAAGCAGGTTGCCTCGAGTCCAGCCAGAACGGCGAATTCTCTTGATCAGCCAAAGAAGTAAACCAATCATCACAATCACTGCAAGTGCGCTTAAGGGGAACCACACGGTCATTGCAGCAGCTACAGCAAGTGAGGTGAGTAATCGTCCATGCCCTCGGGCCCAACCGCTCATGAATGTGGCAGACCAGAGAGCAACGATGAGAACTATGTATTGAAAGGTGTAATGGCCATAGCCAGTTGCAATGAGATTGGCACAGGTCAACACGAGTGCGCCGAGCCAAATGAATGGGACAGGAATGTGCGCCTGCTCGCCTTTCTGGTTATTGACCCGAGCTTCAACGAGTGGGGCAAGGGCGAGAGGGGCTAAGGCTACGAGGAAAAATTGACCGAAGACAACCGTGTTTGCCGCAACTGCAACTTGGTTGTATCCGCCAAGAAGCAGTTGTGACACGACCCCCATCACTGTGGCGACAAAAGTAGTCACGAGCGCCAGTGGCCCACCCATCGGTACTGCCTGATCGATCGGCAAGCCTGAGGCCATCTGTGAAGTGAAGTCCAGCCACTTAGCGTTGTCTTCGGCAACTGCATGTCCCATGAGGTAACTCACTGGGTGCTCGAAAGCTGCCCCAGCGGTCCAGAAGGTGGTGACAACCCAGAAAAACAGCATCAGAAGGATGAATGGGAGCCAAATCGTCAGGAATTGGCGCCGTAGGCCTGAATCTCCCGTCGAGCCCCGTATCGAGCCCAGAGCCCCCAGAACCGCTAACGCCACGAGAAGCACCCACTGAAATTCAACTCGAGTGAAGAGATGCCCAAAATTCTCAGCGAGGTTAACCAGCACGCCGGCGATCGACACCGAAGCGGCCATGCCAACAGCCAGCCAGGCAATCGATCGGGTGCGCCAGTAGGTCAGGGCTATCAGCCCTAGATACGCCACGAGAAAGGCAAAGTCCACGCGCTCATCCTCTCCCATGAATCCGGGTACCGTGAGCAGGTGCCGCTCCGAGTCCTCCATCTAAGCACCTACGACACCAATGGCGGTGCGGCCAGAGCTGCATCCGCCCTGCATAGGGCTATGCGAACCAACGGACTTGACTCCCAGATGTGGGTGGCTCGCAAAGGCAGCACCGACTCACATGTCACCGAGTTCGACGGCCTCAAGTTCAAATTCGCCAGTGAACTTGATCGCAGACTTTGGAAGCTACAGAAGTCAACAACGCTCACGTGGCGATCGCCAGCCAAGTTCACCACCATTACCGCAAAAGAAATCAATGCAAGTGATGCCGACGTAGTGAATCTGCATTGGGTGACGGATGGCTTCCTGAGCATCGAAGAAATAGGCAAGATCACCAAACCAATTGTGTGGTCGATGTATGACCTATGGCCGATGTCTGGCACCGAGCACTACCAAGCCAGTGGCACCAACAACCGGCGTAACGATGGCTACATCAAAGCCAACAGGCCAGCAAATGAATCACGCATCGATTTAGATCGAAATGCTTACGAACGCAAAATCAAAAACTGGCATCCCATGCATATGGTCCCGGCGAGCACTTGGCTTGAAACTCAAGTCAAGGACAGCGCACTGATGCATAACTGGCCAATCACGCGCATCTCACACGTGATCGATACCGGTGCCTTCTCACCACAAAACAAAACTGATGCACGTCGGCAGCTAAACCTGCCGCAGAACACACCCTTGGTGTTATTCCTTGCATCTGCCGGCGTTAACGACCACCGCAAAGGCTGGGATCTCTTGGCTCAAGCTCTCCCTAAAATAAAAGCGAAGATTCCAAGCGTCGAAGTAGTAATCGTCGGACCAAAAGATAACCAATACGAGAACACCACCGGTGTTCCAATTCATTGGTATGGCTTTGCACCTTCATCCAACGAACTTGCAATGCTTTATAACGCTGCCGATGTAACCGCAGTACCAAGCCGTGAAGACAACATGCCGCTCACTGCTATGGAAGCGCAGAGTTGCGGACGCCCAGTTGTGGCCTTCAATATCGGTGGCTTGCCAGACATCGTTGAGCACCACCGAACCGGATATCTTGCCGAACCGAATAATTCAGAAGATCTCGCAGTTGGCATTACCGAAGCGCTTGAAGATGCTTTGCATGAAAATCACTGGGGACGCGCAGCTCGAGTTAAAGCAGAATCCACGTGGTCGCCAACCATCGTGACGAACCAATATTTTGCGATCTATGAAGACTTGGTTAACTCTCCTGTCAGTTAATAAGCAGAGTCAGCAAACCGGAGAGTCAACTAGGCAGCAGGTCCAACCCATTCAGTAACAGCCTGTTCGATTATCGCCAACGAAAGTTCTGAGTTCCATCCAACTGATGCGAGCCAACCTGGCGAGCTGGGTGGACCAGCCGTTGCTTCAGGTCCAAAAGTCACGGCAGGACGCGCTCGACCCGCATTGACGAATGCTCGCTGAACGGCGCCGGCGAAATCCGCCAGAGAAATTTTAAGGCCAGGAAGAGTCGCAACGATTGAAGGTCGGTCTTCGGTAGCAGCCAGGGCCAAAGCGGCTCGCGCAATGTCATTACCGTTCACAAACTCCTTAGTAAGCAAAGCACCCGAGCGAATTCCAATTGAGCCAGTAGCGAGTGCTTCAGTAACCAGCGACCACGGCAACAAAGCTGCTTGCGGTGAATCCAAAGATTTAGGCATTGAAAAGAAATTGGCAAGACGAAGCACGGATGCCGTCGACCCGCCACGTTCCAGCCACAGTTGCTCGTTACGAGCATTGTTTTCCGCGTAAAAAGTAAGTGGCTTCGGCGCTGAATCTTCTGTGAAGCCCGTTTCCCAGCCTTCGAGAACCCGAGTCGTGGAAAGCAGTACGCCTGGAACTGCACAGGTGTGGAGTGCGGTTGCCAGGATTGATGTGGTCGTCTCCCAGGAAGTGCGGTCACTTCGATGATCACCTGGGCCACCAGCATGAACAACTAAGTGAACCGAGTTGTCATGAATCAGGGCCAATGATTCGGCAATTGAAAGCACCTCGGGGTCAGTGTCGATAGGTGCCCGAGAGCTTACGCGGATCACCTCGTGGCTTAATTCAGTCAACGCAAGACAAACAGCACCCCCAACAGCACCGAGTGCTCCCACCACAACTATTCGCACCTTGGTACCTTCTCATGGTGACCAATCCATTGCAGCCAACCTTGGTCTTGCCTGTTTACCGTGGCGGGCCAAGATTCCTGCGGGCTCTGGATTCAGTGAATACTTCCGAGCAGTACTTCACGCGAATCGTGGTCAGCAGCAACGGTCCGCTGGAAAATGACGATGCCAAAGCAGTTGAGTCATACAAAGCCCAACGCGCAGCAAGCAACCTGCCTCCAAGCAAAATCGAACTCATTTGCACTGGGCAGGAATTGCCCTGGATGGCTCACCAATACTTCTGGCTAAACCACCTTGAACACACCAACACACAGTCCGATGACTGGATTTATTGGTTCGCTCATGACGACGAAGTCAAGGATTCCGGCATCAAGGCACTTATCGATGAACAAGGAAACTGGCCTCTTGCGCAGGGCACGATCTATCTTGGCCCTTGGGCAATGAGGCACGAGCAAGGCGATGAACTCTTCAGCGGACCACGCGATGTGGATCTTGAGTCTTGGACCTCATTTCCCGTCGAAGGGCCCCTTGAACTTCCTGTTGCTGAATGGATTTCGCAGCAGCTCATTCAGCCGACCTACATCAATATGAGCGGATGCATCACAACACTGCGAAGCTTTCAAGAAATCCGTAATTTCCGCGTGGCAAAGCCTGGCGGGATGCGTATTGAAATGGCAACGGCTGCTGCCCCGCACAACCTCAAGGTGAAAGAATTCAACGAGCCAATCGTCATCACTTACGGTCGACCAAATTCAGACCGCACCCAATACGCCAAAGTCGCAAGACAAGACGACAAACACATGATTTTTTGGCTAGTCAGCTACATCAGTAAACATCCAAGTGCTGCCATTCCATCAACGAAAGCGGCACTCAAGGTTGCACTTGACTATGTCAAAGTCTTAACGAAAACAGGGAAGTTGCCGGAAGAGGACTGGCGCCGTCGAAATATTGTCGGCCCGTAAAGAATGCCCTGCACCTGAAAGTAAGAGGTAAGAAGTTAACCTCGCACGTCTTTTCCAAACAGCGAAGCAACACGATTCCACCAACGCGTGAGTGTTTGAATCCGCGCGTAATCACGCTGGTAAACCAACGCATCCTGGGTCGCAAGTTCAGCAAGCACCGGATTCATCCCGGTTCCTTCGCCTGGATGTAAATGCTCGTAACGAACTTCGCGAGTCACAACGCCACCAAAATCTCGACGGGCGCGAATATCAAGATCGTTGTCGCCAAACCACCAGTGATACTCATCGTTTGGTCGAAGATCGGTTGAAAGATTGAGCACCCATAGGCATCCCCAAATTTTTGGGGTGTAAGGCACGAGTCGACCTTTGTTAAGACCAACTCGTTCGCCATCACGATGCGGGCTCGCAATGGCTGCTCCAGATGAAAGAAGTGACTCGTGGAGTTCGCTGAGGGTTTCAGGGGTAACCCACATATCGTCGTTCAACACCGCAACAGCCGTGGCTCCTCGCCGCTGGGATTCAGAAATTCCAAGGTTCCACCAACGTTGAATGTTGATTGGACCGAAATCCTCAACGCGGATCACTCCTTCAGGAAAGGAAAGATTCGGTCGAGTAGCCACGATCACGATTTGAGAAGGAGGCAGGCCACAGTCTTGAATGAGTTGTGAAAGTAGCTCCGGGTGACTGCCGGCCGTTGGCACAGTCATAAACAGCATGGCGTTTACTCCCGAGTTGGAAAATCTATGAATGAGAAATCGGGGTAAGCGTAAGCCATCGCATTTGATAGGCCCGGCTCTCAGAGCAAAGTGCCCAACGATCATCGTCTGGCCATAGTTGCAACTCTGGAAAGACTGAGAGGTCCCGGGCAGACGTTGTGAGGAAAGCACAGGTGAAGCTCTCCAAACAAGCATCTGTAAGAGCATCGACCTTCGAGCTCACAACACCTGGTTCTTCGTGAAGTTCAATCACTAAAGCCGCACGTGAAAGTGAGGACAATGTTGACGGCGTAAGCACATCAAACTCAGCGCCTTCTATATCGATTAAGACCAAGCATTGCGCGATATCGACCCCGTGGTTCTGCTTGAGTTCTTCGACAAATGACGGTGTGGCAATACCCAAGATGGTTACGCGATCGCCCACCCCATTTGCAGCTGCATTTTGAGCGATAGCACTTCGGCCAGCTTCAGACATCTCAAAACAATATGCGTGTTCAACCCAACCGGCTCGTAACGCACCTATCGCGTAATACCCATCCGCTGCACCAAGGTCAACCAAAACAGATCTACCAACTCGCGCCGAGTCCATCCAGGTCAGCACTTCGAGTTCGTATAAACCCAAGAGCATTGAGCCACGGTCAGCGGCACCCCACCAACTGTTCGTATCGAGTTTCAACCCGGTGAATGGCCCGTAGGCAACGGTGCCGTCAAACGTTGAAGCCAAGCGTTGACTCAACCGATATCGATGCGTGGTTGGATCTTCATTCGCGTCAAATACATGATGGCCAATAAATTTTTTAGCTACGCGAAACGTTTCACTTACGCCCTTTTCGCGAAGGGTATACCTCGCTGACTGCGCAACTCCTCGAATACCCATCAAGAGACCCCGCTTAACTTCACTAGAACACAAATGGTGAAACGAATTCAGCCAACATCGGAAATTCCAAATCGCGAGGCATCACGATTGGCGAAGACGATCGCGGAACGATCCCGGCTGAGTCTGCACGGATTCCTGCATATGAACCATCATCTGAAAACGGGATATCTTGGGCGTAACACACGATCGTGTCATCTTCCAAAGCTTCATACGCATGAGCGCATCCAGCAGGAACGAGCAATCCGCCAACCGACGGATTCAATTCAATCTCAAAGAGTTGACGTTCCATCGGACTACCTACGCGCAGATCTACGATGAAGTCGCGAATCGAACCTGACACGACACACACCAACTTGCGAGTCGCTGCTGGTGGAAGTTGGAAATGCAGGCCGCGGATAACACCTGCAGCTGAACGAGTCCAATACAACTCCGCACCAACAAAATCTAAACCAGTTGCGCGATCTGGTCCGGAAAGAATTTTCGTAAACGAACCACGTTGATCAGTAACTGAGGCACCGCTCGAAAGCAGCAGACCTGGAACTGCGAGCTCTGTCCATTCAACCTGCATAATTCACCACATCTTCCATGGAGCTGAACCTGTTTCCCAGAGTTCTTGCAGGATGGTGTATTCGCGGAAGGTGTCCATCGGCTGCCAAAAACCTTCGTGTCGGTAGGCGTTCAGTTGCCCATCTGCTGCGAGTCGAGCAAGGCCGTCTTCTTCCAGTCCGCAGTCATCGTGCAGATAATCCAGCACGGCTGGCTCGAAAATGA
>Ga0114974_10003634_pt1 | contig 11596 bp, 11 predicted proteins | sample S_130206_EF_Meta_FD_87318 | JGI IMG/M metagenome (GOLD analysis project Ga0114974, IMG submission 87318) | Freshwater microbial communities from Lake Simoncouche, Canada to study carbon cycling - S_130206_EF_MetaG | ecosystem: Environmental > Aquatic > Freshwater > Lake | place: Lake...
AAAGTCACCACCTCAGCTTTGTAATTGGTAGGAATACCGCCCATGTTGTAGTGCACCGTCGGCAGCACGGGGATCGGTTCGCGATTGACATCGACGCCCGCAAAAATACGCGCAGTCTCGGCGATGCCAGGCAGGCGCTCGTGAATGACCGCAGCACCCAGATGTTCCAGATGCAGGTGAATATGATCCGCGTGGGCACCGACGCCGCGCCCTTCACGGATCTCTACCGTCATGGCACGGCTGACCACATCACGCGACGCCAGATCCTTGGCATTGGGCGCGTAGCGCTCCATAAAGCGCTCGCCCTGGGAGTTGGTCAGATAGCCACCCTCGCCGCGCGCACCCTCAGTGATCAAGCAACCCGAACCATAAACGCCTGTGGGATGGAACTGCACGAACTCCATGTCTTGCACAGGCAGCCCGGCACGCAGCGCCATACCGCCGCCGTCGCCGGTGCAGGTGTGGGCCGAGGTGGCCGAGAAGTAGGCGCGGCCATAGCCACCAGTAGCCAGAATGGTCATGTGTGCACGGAAGCGATGCAGCGACCCATCTGCCAGGTTCAGAGCAATGACGCCGCGGCAGGCGCCGTTTTCCATGATCAGATCAAGTGCGAAGTACTCGATATAGAACTCGGCCTGGTTCTTCATGGACTGCTGATACAGCGTGTGCAGCATCGCGTGACCGGTACGGTCGGCGGCGGCGCAGGTGCGCTGCGCAATGCCTTGGCCATAGTTGGTGGTCATACCACCGAACGGACGCTGGTAGATCTTGCCCGCGTCGGTACGCGAGAACGGCACGCCGTAGTGCTCCAGTTCAATGATGGCCGCCGGCGCCTCTTTGCACATGAACTCAATGGCGTCTTGGTCACCGAGCCAGTCGGAACCCTTGACGGTGTCGTACATGTGCCAGCGCCAGTCATCCTGGCCCATATTGCCCAGCGCAGCGCTGATGCCACCTTGTGCGGCAACGGTATGGCTGCGAGTGGGAAATACCTTGCTGATGCAGGCAGTGGTAAGGCCGGCCTCGGCCAGACCCAGCGTGGCGCGCAAACCGGCACCGCCGGCGCCAACCACCAGAACATCATGGGTGTGATCAGTGAACGTATAAGCAGACATGGCAGTGATCCCTGGTCAGGCGGCGAACGCGATGCGCAGCACGGCAAACACGCCGGTTGCAGCCACGAGCGCATGGACAAAAGTAGACAGCAACAGGCTGGTGATCTTCAGTGCGTGGTGATGCACGTAGTCTTCTAGAACCACCTGCACACCCAGTCGTGCATGCCAGCACAGCGTAAGTATCAAGACCGCCAGCGGCACTGCGTGCAACGACTGGCGCATCCAACCGGTCACCGCAGCGTGGTCCGCCAGCGGCAGAGACGCCATCGACAACAGGAACCAGATCGTCAGCGGCACCAGTGCTACGGCGGTGACGCGCTGCACCCACCAGTGCCCTGCGCCATCTTTGGCCGAGCCATAGCCGAGCACTTTGCCCAGCGGCGTTGAGCCCCTCATTGCACACCTCCGACCGGGCAGAAAAAGACATAAACCAGCAACGCACCGGCGACCACCACGAAGGCGATCACCAGCCGAGCGCTGCGTCGTGCAGCGGACTTGGAAAAGCCACGGCCGGTATCCCAGAACAGATGGCGAATGCCGTTAGCCAAGTGGTACAGAAAGGCCAACAGCCAAGCGCCCAATACAACTTGTATGAGCCCATGACCCATGAACCCATTGAACGCCGCGTAGGCCTGCGGACCGTTACCCAAAGCAAGCAGCCAAGCCACCAGCACCAACAAACCGCTGGCAAGCGCCACGCCGGTAATGCGATGCAGGATCGACAATGCCATGGTGTACGCAAAGCGGTACACGGACAGGTGCGGAGAGAGTGGTCTTGGGGCCATGAGTGTTCTCTTGATCAGAAGTCTATGCAGCGTCCCTTGCGTTCCCAGTCGCCGAAGCGGGTGGGTTCGGGCCCGGGTGGGCCACCATGCTCCACCGGTGGAACCGGTGCGGGCGCCGTGCCCGGTTTGGGGTTTTCTGAGATGCCCTGCCCCGGGGCGGCATCATCGTGGTCACTGCTCTGCATGGTAAGTGGATATTCTGACATGATTCCGCCATCCAAGTACCACCCAACACCATGACCGATCTCACCTATTGCCCACTTGACGACCTTGGCGTTCTGGACCTCCGGGGCCCGGATACCAAGCGCTTCCTGCAAGGGCAGCTCTCGGCCGACGTCAGCGCGCTGATGCCGGATCAACAAGGGCTGGCCGGTCTACATACCCCGCAAGGCAGAGTCATCGCCGTACTGCGCCTGCAGTGCCTAGCAGAGGACCATCTATTGGCCATCCTGCCAGCGGTTCTTGCAGAGAGTGTGGCCATGCGACTGCGGCGCTATGTGCTGCGCGCCAAAGTGGTCATCGAGGACTGCAGCAGCGGATTCCACGTGCTGGGGGTCTGGCAGGGCACGCAGCGGCACTTGCGGGTCCGCCAACGCAGCGCCCCCCTACCAGAGGGTCTGTGCATCGATGCGGCCGCTTGGCACTTGGCAGAGATTCGCGAGGGCCTGCCACAGGTTGTAGCGGCCACAAGTGATCATTTTGTGGCGCAGATGCTCAACCTAGATCTTCTGGGTGGCATCAGCTTCACCAAGGGCTGCTACACGGGTCAGGAAGTCATCGCGCGGGCTCACTATCGGGGGCGCGTCAAACGCCGTGCGCAGCGCTTTGTCACCCAATCCGATGCAGCACTGCTACCTGGCAGTCGCTGGACTCTGCCGGATGGCCGCAGCATCGAAGTACTCAATGCAGAGAAAGATGAACACGGCGGTCAAGAGCTGCTCGCCGTGACGGCGCTGACTGCCGAGGCCGCAGTAGCCGGCGACCAACCTCTACTGCAAGCGCAGCCGGCAGCCCTGCCCTATGCACTGCCGCTGGACTAAACGTTAGCGGCGACCCAACTCGTCGTTGTTGCGCAGTGTGGCGCGATTGTCGTCACGGCATTGACGTTCGATGCGTGCTGCAAAGTTGTCAGCATCGGCGCGCAAAATGGCAATGCGCGCATCAAGCTCATGTCTGAGCCGCTGCACTGTGGCCGCATCACCAGCTGATTGAACACTGTCGACAGCATATTGACGCTGCAGCACCTCTTGTTGAATGCGGTACTGCTCGCGGATGTTGCGCCCTTCCTGTTTGCAATCACGACTAAAGCGCAAGCGCAGCTGTGACTGGCTGCGATCCGGCACCTGCGGCACCGTCTGCGCCGAAGCTGCAGCCGAACCCAGCAGCAGCGCAGCAACCGAAAAGCCGCTCAGCCAACGCACGCGGATCAGCCGTGATCTGCGCTGGCGTCGGGCATGAAGTCGCCGCGCCGCACGTGGTATTGCAGGGTCTTGCGGATGGCAGTGTTGAAGTCGGTACTGGGCTTCCAACCAAGCTTCTCGGCTGCATGGTGAATGGCAGGCACTCGCACCTGAATATCCTGATAGTACTGGCCGTAGTAAGTCTCGGCAGCAATGGTCTCGATCTTGGCCGTGTCGGCCAGATGTGCGTATTCCGGAATGGCGCGAAAGCCCTCGACAATGGCCTCTGCCAGGGCGGCAACCGACACATCGCTTTGCGGATTGCCGATATTGAAGATCTGCTGCGAGGCGCAACCGTCCTTGTTGGCGATGATGCGCAGCAACGCTTCAATGGCATCGTCAATGTAGGTGAACGACCGACGCTGACCACCGCCATCGACCAGTCGAATGGGCAGACCATGAAACACGTTGGCCAGGAACTGCGTGAAGACACGCGAGCTACCTTCCTTGGCTTCGTGGATGTCGTCCAGACGAGGACCGATCCAGTTAAACGGACGAAACAGCGTGTAATCGAGGTTGTCGCGCACACCGTAGGCAAAGATCACGCGATCCAGCAACTGCTTGGAGTTGGCGTAAATCCAACGCTGCTTGTGGATGGGGCCGTAAACCAGATTGCTGTTCTGCTCGTCGAGGACCGGGTCCGGGCACATGCCATAGACCTCAGAGGTTGACGGGAAGATCAGGCGCTTTTTGTATTTGGCGCACAAGCGCACGATGGTGAGGTTGGCCTCAAAATCCAGTTCAAATACGCGCAACGGATCTTTGACGTACTGCGACGGATTGGCAATGGCTACCAGCGGCACAATGACGTCGCACTTGCGCACGTGGTACTCGATCCACTCTTTGTTGATGGTGATGTCACCTTCAACAAACTTGAAGCGTGGCTTACCCAGCACCTCGCCGAGCTTGTTGTCGGCGATGTCCATGCCATACGCCTCCCAATCGGTGCGGTCGATGATGGCTTCGGTAAGCGCACTGCCGATGAAACCGTTGGCGCCGAGGATAAGAACCTTAAGAGGCATGGTGTGTTCCTTAAATCTGAAATCTGAAACTGTTGTCAGGCGGCCAGCGTGCCAGCGCGCCCATCGACAGAGCCGACACGCACTTCGCGTATCGGCAACGCGGCCACATCAAGCGCTGCGGCCATCTGACCCAGCGTGACGAACTCATAACCCTGTTCAAGCCAGCCTTGCAGCAAGCGCTCGAACCAGACTGCCAGACGCCGACCTTCGAGCTCGGCATGCAGCGTGTACACATGATCTAAACCCGCTGCTGCAGTAAGACCCAGCAGCCAAGCCACAGGATCGGCGCCGGCGGCGTCATCACGCCCTATCAGTTCATCCAGCGTCGGCAGTGTGGTGGGCAATTGTACGCAGTCCAAGGGCCTGCCGGCCACGGCAGGACGGAATGGCCCGCCGCCGCGCGTGTCGGAGCACACGGCAAAGCCCAACTGCTGGGCGCACAGCAGCGCCGCATCGTTCATCTGCCAGCCTGCAGCTCCATGCACCCGCGCCGGATAGCCGAAGATTTCGGTAAAGCGTTGCTGGGCCAGCCGCATCTGCTGCTGCGCAAAGCCGGGACCAGCAGACTCCAATCGATCCTGCCAGGCATTGTGATCCCAACAATGCACGCCCACTTCATAGCCACGCGAAGCCACCTCCCGCAGCAGCGGCGCACAGCGCCGGCCAATGTCCGGGCCAGGCAACAGCGTGCCGTAAAGCAAGGTGCGCAGCCCGTAGTGCTCGAGCACAGAGGTACGGGACACCTTGGTGAGAAAGCCAGGCCGAAACACGCGGCGGATAGCACGACCCGTGTGATCGGGCCCCAGCGAAAACAGGAAGGTTGCTGGGGCGTTGTAGCGCTGCAAAATGTCGAGCAGCATCGGCACACCATGGCGCGTGCCCTGCAGCGTGTCGACGTCGATCTTGAGCACTAACTTCATGTAGCGCTTTTACCGGTCAGCGGCAAAGAACCCTGCTGCAAAGTCGTGCGCAACACGTCCAGCGACTGCAATTGGGCACCCCACTCCACTTCCAGCAGGCGCAGCAGCGAACCGTCTGTGCAGCGCGCATAGACCCGCGCACCGTCAGCAAACACGCAAGCCGGCGTGGCGCCGGCCGGCACGGCAGCGGCGCGACCATCCAACCGCGTGCGTAACACCCGCAGCGTCTGCCCCGCCAACTGCGTGCGCGCACCGGGGAACGGCGGTGCCACAGCACGCACTAGGTTGTGCGCTCGCAGCGCACCCTGCGACCAATCGATCTCGCCATCTTCGGGCCGGCGCGCACCGTAGTAGCTGCCGGCTGTCAGATCCAGCGCTGTGGCCATCGCTGTTCCGGCACACAGGCTAGGCAAGCTTCTAGACAGCACCAGTTCCGCCGCTGTGCACACCTTGCGAAACACATCGTAGGCCGTGTCATCAGGCAGGACCGGAACGGCCAGCTGATCAACCAAAGCGCCGGCATCAGGCTTGGCCGTCATGTGGTGCAGGCTGGCGCCAGTCTCGGTGGCCCCGTGCACACACACCCAGTTGACCGGCGCGCGGCCGCGAAATGCCGGCAGCAATGAACCGTGCATATTGAGCGCAGCACTGCGCGCATGACGCAGCACCGACTCTGGAATCATGCGGCGGTAATAAAAAGAAAAAATGAAGTCGGGCGCACAGCCAGACACCACTGACTCGACTTCAGCCCCAGAGGCATCGGCCGACAGATGCACCGGAATGTCGTGTTCGGTGGCAAAGCGCATCATGCTGGCGTACCAGCGCGCCTCATTGGGATCATCAGGGTGGGTAAACACCTGCGCCACCTGAACGCCTTGCGCCAACAGCGTGGCCAAACAGCGCACGCCGACATCGCCATAGCCAAACACCACAGCAGTGGTCATTGGCGCTGCGCCTCTTGGTCCTCAGCGGACGACAACACCGCCTGAATACGATAGCGCGGCCGCGCACGGACCTGGGCATAGATGCGCCCCACGTACTCACCCAACAAGCCCACGCCTGCCAACACCACGCCGATCAGGAAGAAGGCAATGCCAAACAGCGTAAACACGCCCTCGACCTCGGGACCGACGACCAGACGGCGCACACCCATGTAAACCACAAACAAGAAAGACAGCAGCGAAATGGCCACGCCGAGCACTGAATACACTTGCAGCGGCACGATCGAAAAGCCGGTCATCAAATCGAAGTTGAGGCGTAGCAGCGAATAAACCGAATATTTGGACTCCCCTGCTTCGCGCTCGGCATGCGTCACCGGTATCTCTACGGGTGAGCGTGCAAACAGGTAGGCCAGCGCAGGGATAAAAGTATTCATCTCAGGGCAGTCATTGACCGCATCAACCACCGCGCGGCTGTAGGCGCGCAGCATGCAGCCCTGGTCGGTAATACGGATGCGAGTGGTGCGCTCGCGAAGGGCGTTGAGCAACCGCGACGGCAATACACGCCAGGAACTGTCCTTGCGACCAATGCGGATAGTGCCAACATAATCGTGGCCTGCATCAAACTGTTCGAGCAACCGCGGAATCTCTGCTGGCGGGTTCTGCAGATCAGCATCCAGCGTGATCACCACCTCGCCGCGCGAACGCTCAAAACCGGCAAGGATCGCATTGTGCTGGCCAAAGTTACCGGCCAGCAGAATGACGCGAGTGACATCAGGGCGGCGCTGATACTGCTCCCGCAGCATTGACGCAGATCGATCGCGACTGCCGTCGTCGATTAACACCAACTCGTAGCTGCGACCCAAGGCATCGAGCACCGGATAGAGCTCGTCGAACAGTCTCGTCAGACCGTCCTGTTCGTTGTAAACCGGAATGACAACGCTGACTGAAGGGGTGTTCACAGTGCGTGCTCCAGCAAGATGATGCGCAGCGCATCGCAGACCCGCGCCACATCGCTATCGGCCATTGCAGGGAACAGCGGCAAAGTCACCGTCTGCTCACCAATACGCTCGGCATTGGGAAAATCACCAGCCTTCCAGCCCAACTGCCGATAGCAACTGAACAGGTGGATAGCAGGGTAATGCACGCCCACGCCGATATCGCGTTGACGCATCAGTTCGATGAATTGGCCGCGGCTTATAGACAGACGAGGCAAGTCGAGCAGCGGTGCAAACATATGCCAACTGTGACCTGCATCGCCCCGGGCAGGCAGGCGCAGCAAAGGCTCAGCGGCCAATTGATCAAAGTACAGCCCCGCCAGATAGCGGCGGCGATCATTGAAACCATCGAGCAGCGGCAATTGCCCCATCCCCACACGCGCAGCCACATCGGTGAGATTGGCTTTGCCGCCCGGCAAGCTGACATCCATGGTGCCGTCGGCGTGACGCTGCAAACCATGAAAGCGCTGACGCTCGATCAGTAGCAATTCGGCCGGATCATCGGCTACCAATGCACCGCCTTCCAGCGTGGTCATGTTCTTGTTGGGGTGGAAACTAAAGCAGACCAGATCACCACCGGATCCGATACGCGCGCCGGGCAGCCCGGAGCCGATGGCATGCGCGGCATCTTCGATAACTCGCAGACCCTGCTGGCGTGCCAGCGCATACAGGGCCGTCATGTCCAGCGGCAAGCCGGCAAAGTGCACCGGCATCAAGGCACGAGTGGCCGGCGTGATAGCCGCAGCAGCCAGCGCCAGATCCATGTTGCGCGTGTCCAGATCCACATCCACAAACACCGGCTTGGCGCCGACGCGCAGGATGACGTTGGCCGTAGCGGTAAAACTCATCGCTGGCGTGATCACCTCATCGCCGGGACCAATGCCCGCTGCCAGCAGCGCAATCTCCAGCGCTGCCGTAGCAGAAGTCATCACCCTTACCGGCCGCCCTCCCACATAAGCAGACAGTGCCGACTCGAAGGCGGCAACCTGTGGCCCTGTAGCCAGCCAGCCACTGCGCAGGACCTCCAGCACACCTTGCAGGGTCGCATCGTCGAGCGAGGGTCGAGTGAAAGGCAGAAAACTCATGAGTCACTCCCCGTCATGGATGCACCACGATACTGTGGTCGCGGTATTCGACTAGTACCTTGTAAGGCAGTTGTGCAGCGCGCATGCGCGGTAAAAAACTCGCATCGACCAACGCGACTGCATCAGAGGCCGCCGACCACCGTGCAGCAAACTCTGATAACGACAGCGGCACACCCGAGGCAAATTGCACCTGCAGTTCGCCAGTGTATTCAACCAGTATGCAATCGCGACGCAAGTCAAAAGCCAGCACATGCAGGTAAGTACCCACACAGTAAAACGGTGTCTCGGGCTGCAAGCGCTCTTGCAACTGCACGGCTGCACCCGGCGCACCACGCAGCGCTGCCAAGGAATTGCCGCCGGTGACCAACACCAGACATGCCAGATGCAGCGAGACTGCCAGACCCAGCACCGCAGCCAGTACACCGGTACCACGGCGCAACATCCACCAGGCAAATCCAGTGCCGGCAAGCACCAATAACCCGCCGGTAGTCAGCACGGGACCGACAGCGCGATAGACCGGCAATAAGGACCCGCCCTTCGCCACCGCCAAGACCACTGGCTGAGCAATCAGCATCACTACGCCCAGCAACAACGCTAACGGCAGCACGCTGCCCAAACCTGTAGCGCCTTGAGCATCGCGCTGTGCCAAGGCACGGCCGGCCAGCAAGGCCAAGGGCGGCACAGCCGGCATGATGTAGGGCACCAGCTTGGATCCGCTGAGGCTAAAAAACACCACCACCGTGACCGCCCACACCGCCAGCGCCAGCGGCACGTCAAAGCGCACAGCGCCAGGCGTGCCAACTCGGATGCTGGAACGCAGAGCCATACCCGCCTGACGCAACATCAACACAGTCCAGGGCAGGCAACCCGCCACCAGCACCATGCCGAAGTACCAGAACGGCTGGACGCGCTGGTGCTCGTTGGTGAGAAAGCGCGTGAAGTGCTCGTGAATCAGGAAAAACTCTGCAAAGCGCGCATCGCGCAGACCCAGCAGCACTGTCCAAGGCAACACCAACACCGCCAGCACGGCGATGCCGCCTGCAAGATGCAAGCGGCCCAACAGCGCAAGGTCACGACGCAGCCCGCTGTACACCAGCAACGCGATGCCCGGCACTGCAAACGCCGTCAGACCCTTTTGTAAAAACCCAAGCCCCACTGCGGTCCAGCACAGCAACATCCACCGTCGCCGCTGCAATGCATCGGCTTCGTCGCGCTGAGCCAGCACAAAGCACAACAAGGCAGCCGTCAAAAAAAACGTCAGACCCATATCGAGCAAATTGATCTGGCCGACCAGTAGATACAGCGGCGCCGACATCAAGATCAGCGCAGAGCCTGCGGCAGCGGTTGTACCGAACAGTCGCCGCCCCGCGCCATAGACCGCCACCACACCGGCGATACCGAGCAGCAGCGTCCACAAGCGTGACACCCAGCCGTGATCACCCAACACGGAATAAGCCAGCGCAGTGGCCCAATATTGCAACGGCGGTTTTTCTACATAGGGCAGACCATTTAGATGCGGAACAACCCAATCACTCCGTGCGAGCATCTGACGCGGTATCTCCGCATAGCGGCCTTCATCCGGCTGTATCAAGTCACGCAGCCCGTTGCAGACCAGCGTTGCCAACACCAGCCAAGCAAGCACCAACCAAGCGCGCTTGCGCCAAGTGCGTTGAGCAGCGTCAGTCACAAGTCCACCAGTTGCACATGTTCTGCAGCCAATGCGTGCCCCAGAAAAGTGGCGCCAACACGGGCAAATCGCGCCACACCATCAGTCGCCAACAACAGCGGCGCAGCCACCGGATGCCCTGACTCTGCCAATAAGCCGCGCTCTGCCAAGGCCTGCCGCAGTGCTTGGGCTACCGACACACTGGCATCGACCACCGAGACGCGCGGCCCGAGCACCTGCGACAACACCGGCGCCAACACTGGGAAATGCGTACAACCGAGCAACAGCACATCAGGGTGGGCCGCGCCTGTAGCAAACCAACCGTCCAGATAGCGATGCGCTGCCGCCAGCACCGCCTCACCTTCTATCCAACCTTCTTCGGCCAGCGCCACAAACACCTGACAAGCCAACGACTGCACCTGCGCGTCAGGCTTCAGGGCCGCGATAGCGCGAGCATAAGCGCCACCAGCGACCGTGGACTCCGTGGCAATAACCGCAATATGTCCCGTGCGCGAAGCAGCGACGGCAGCGGCTGCACCAGGCTCAACCACACCGATCACGGGCAAGTGTGCGAAGCGTTCTCGCAGTGCCGGCAATGCAGCTGCCGAGGCCGTATTACAGGCCACCACCAGCGCCTTGATGCCGCGCTCCACCAGCACCTCGGCAGCGCGCAGTGCATAGCGTTGCACTGTCGTCGCACTCTTGGTGCCGTAGGGCAACCGTGCGGTATCGCCCAAGTAAATCCAAGATTCGTTGGGCAGCGCAGTGACCAAGGCACGCAACACCGTGAGGCCACCGACCCCCGAGTCAAAAACCCCGATAGCTTGCGACGCGGCGTTCAAGATTCCGGGCGAACGTGGGGGAACAGCAGCACATCGCGAATGGCTGCCTGGTCCGTGAGGAACATCACGAGCCGGTCGATGCCAATGCCCAAGCCTGCCGTCGGCGGCATACCGTATTCGAGTGCGCGGATGTAATCGGCGTCATAGAACATGGCCTCGTCATCGCCGCCGGTCTTGCGCTCGACCTGCGCCAGAAAGCGCGCCGCTTGGTCTTCACTGTCATTGAGCTCAGAGAAGCCGTTGGCCAACTCGCGGCCGGCGAGGAAGAACTCGAACCGATCGGTAAGAAAGGGATCGGCATCGTTGGCACGCGACAGTGGCGACACTTCGGCCGGGTAGGCGTACACAAACGTCGGCTCCACCAGAGTGTGCTCGACCGTGTGATCAAACACCGCCAACTGCAACTGTCCTGCCCCGTCCTGCAAGGAGTACTTGGCACCCAACGAATCACAATGCGCACGCAGGTATGCCACGTCGCGCAGGCGCGCCGGATCAAAGCCCGCATTGTGCTGAAGAATGGAGTCTTCAATGGTGACGCGCCGAAATGGCACGGACAGATCGTACTGATGGCCCTGATACGTCAGCAGTCGCGTACCAACCACCGCATCGGCAAGACCCACCACTATTTCTTCGAGCAACGTCATCAGCTGGCGGTAATCGGCATAGGCCCAGTACAGCTCAAGCATGGTGAACTCTGGGTTGTGACGCGTGGACAGCCCCTCGTTGCGGAAGTTGCGGTTGATTTCGTAGACGCGCTCAAAGCCC
>Ga0114974_10003637_pt1 | contig 11593 bp, 10 predicted proteins | sample S_130206_EF_Meta_FD_87318 | JGI IMG/M metagenome (GOLD analysis project Ga0114974, IMG submission 87318) | Freshwater microbial communities from Lake Simoncouche, Canada to study carbon cycling - S_130206_EF_MetaG | ecosystem: Environmental > Aquatic > Freshwater > Lake | place: Lake...
ACTGATCGTCAAATTGAACCAGTATTTGACCTTTTTTAACGCGTTGACCATCTTTGAACAAGACCTGGCTGACGCGGCCTCCCACCTCAGGTCTCAAGATAACTCCCTGATTAGACCGAAGACTTCCAACCGATTGGGTCTCGTCGACAATTCGAGTCTTCTCTACTTGAGCCACTTCCACTGAAGGGGGGCGTTGTGGCCCGCCAGCGCCAACGGGTGCTGCAGGTGCGGCTCCCGATGCTGCTTCTGTGGGCGCTGTTGCCGGTTTATTTTGAAACCACCAAGCTGCACCAGATGCAACGGCAACGCCAACAAGGGCCATGAAGAGATAGGGTTTTTTGAAAGACATCAAGGATTCCGAACAGTATGCAAAACGATGTTGGAATGTAACAGTTATCCGTGACTTGCCACATTGGCAAAAACCACATATTGCGGCCCTTACAACACGCGCTTTGCGGCCAGTTTGAAAATGGCAGCTATCGCCCATGTGACAGCAGTCAAATTTTATCGTCCCAAGGCCTTGTCTACCCCCAAGTTTGCCAAGGCATCTGCACGCTCATTTCCAGGGTCTCCCGCATGCCCCTTGACCCAGCGCCACTCAATTTGGTGGCTTGATTGAGTAACCAAGGCGTCTAGTTTTTGCCAGAGATCTGCGTTTTTGACAGGTTGCTTGGCTGCCGTGCGCCAACCCCTGGCCTTCCAACCGTGAATCCACTCGGTAATGCCTTTTCGGACATATTCACTGTCCAAGTACAAGGTCACTTTGCAGGGGCGTTTCAGGGCCAAAAACGCCTCAATCACGGCAGTTAACTCCATTCTGTTGTTGGTGGTGTCCAACTCACCGCCAAAAACCTCTCTGACATGTTCACCCGAACGCATTAAAACGCCCCAGCCGCCAGGTCCGGGATTACCCTTACAGGCCCCATCCGTGTGTATTTCAACGTGGTTCACATTCACGCTTTCTCTGAAGATCCACTTTTCCCTTTTGGGAGTTTGTTTGGCTGTGCGCAATCGTGACGGCAGATTTGGCGTGCGACCGGCTGTGTTTCCAAGTAGCACCCAAAATACGGCCACCATGGACTTTTTTCACGGCAACAATGACATAAGCCCCTCCCAAAATGGGCCACCAATTGGCACCCAATTTGTCCAGCCAAGACCACCGTTGAAACCACTTGGGTTTGTCCAGAGCGGGCCGCCAACACCCAAACTGCGCTAACTTGACTTCAAATCCGAGTAACCGCAACCAATCCCTCAGACGCCAATAGCCAATCAACTCGTCACAAGGGGGGGCGCTCAAACCGCCATAGCCCCAGCGCTTGTACCATTGCGCTCGATGATGCCGCCAACCCCAAAGACTGGCAGGATTCAAGCCCGTGATCACCAAATGACCCTCTGGCACCAACACGCGCTCCGCCTCACGCAAACTGGCATGCGCATCCAAACTCAATTCCAAGGTGTGTGGCATGACCAGCAAATCTAGGCTAGCAGGTTTGAACGGCAATGCAATGCTGTGCGCTGCAAAGTCAAATTGAGGTTGAGGCTCTTTCGCTAGCTCTTGCGCCACTTCTTCGGCGCGATCTTCCAAGACCTCTTCCTCGGGTGTTTTCGGGGGTTCTTCCGACAAGGCCATCCATTGATGCGGCATTCGATTGGACCGTAAGCCCATCAGCTCTGGCATGCCCAATTGCAGCGCGTGATAGCCAAACAAGTCTGCCACCAACCGATCGAGCTGGGATTGCTCCCAATTTAACAAATAAGCACCTGCCGGCGTGTTTAACCACTGACGCCAAGCTTGTGTCATCGAGGTGGTTTCTATAATAGGGAGATTCATGAACCTAATTCCATTGCCCGCATTCTCAGATAACTATATCTGGCTATTGCATCACGAAGGCCGCGCCTTGGTGGTCGATCCCGGCGAAGCCGCCCCTGTCACCCAATGGCTCCAAGAAAATAAGCTTCAATTAGATTGCATTTTAGTCACGCATCATCACGGTGATCACACGGGCGGCGTTGCAAGCCTTCAAGCCAAATGGAATGCCAAGGTTTATGGCCCCGCGCTCGAAAACTTGCCTTTTAGTTTTCATCGCCTGCAGCAAGGCGATCGTGTCACTTGGTCTGGCATTGACTTTCAAACCTTGGAGGTTCCAGGTCACACCGCCGGGCACATTGCCTTTTGGGCTCATCCCCCCCAACAAGATCCCCTGCTTTTTTGTGGCGATACCTTGTTCTCTGGCGGTTGTGGCCGATTGTTTGAAGGAACGCCTGCACAAATGCTTCGCTCATTGGATCAGCTGGCTCAGTTACCGTCCCAAACTCGCGTGTGTTGTGCCCACGAATACACCTTAAGCAATTTGAAATTTGCAATTGCGGTAGAACCCCATAATGAGTCTCTGCATCAGTACAAAGCACATTGCGAAGAATTAAGGGCCGACAATATCCCCACACTGCCTGCTGTTTTGGCCACAGAATTAGAAATCAATCCATTTTTGAGATCGCGTCAACCAACCGTGATTGATGCTGTTCAAAAATTCGCATCAACATCATCCATCGAAGAGGCCGATATTTTTGGCAACTTGCGATTGTGGAAAAACGAATTCAAATGACACGCCCCATCCTGCGAAAGTCTTTCGGACTTCTCGGTCTTATTTTTTGGCTCTTCAGTTTGACGGCTTGCGTCCAGCTTCCCAAAGTCGAAGAGGCCCCTCAAGCAGAAGCAACTCTCAGCTCAACCACCACCACAGCTATCAGCACGCCGGAAGTGCAGCCAAGCAGCCCAGTCAAACAGGCAAGCGCTGCGCCACCCAAACCACTGCCCGTTTCTACCGAACCTCCAGCCGACATTTGGGTCCGTATTCGACAGGGCTTTGCCATGCCTGATCTAGACAACGAACTGGTCAAGGATCGAGAGGTCTGGTATTCGGCTCGGCCGGACTACATCGTGCGAATGACTGAACGTTCGAGAAAATATTTGTTTCACATTGTCGAAGAACTAGAACGTCGAAATATGCCAACCGAATTGGCATTGCTGCCTTTCATCGAATCTGCCTTCAACCCAGAAGCCGTATCGAGTGCCAAAGCTGCAGGCATGTGGCAGTTCATGCCAGCGACTGGCAAATACTTTGATTTGAAACAAAACATCTTCCGAGATGAGCGTCGCGGTGTCGTGGAGTCGACGCGCGCTGCCCTGGATTATTTACAAAAGCTCCACACCATGTTTGGAGATTGGCACTTGGCATTGGCGGCTTACAACTGGGGCGAAGGCAGTGTCGGACGTGCATTGGCGAAGAACAAAGCGGCCGGATTGGGACTCAGTTACTCCGAGTTAAAAATGCCGAATGAAACGCGCTATTACGTTCCTAAATTACAGGCCGTCAAAAACATCGTTGCCAATCCGGAAAATTACAACGCCCGATTACCGTACATTCAAAATCACCCCTACTTCAAATCAGTCAATATCACTCGGGACATCGATGTGAAGTTGGCGGCCAATTTTGCAGGCATTAGCCTAGATGACTTCAAAGCGCTCAATCCTTCAATGAGCCGCCCTGTTATTTTGGCGGCAGGCACGCCAGAAATTTTACTTCCGTGGGACAACGCCGAGCGATTTATACGCAGGCTTGATGAGCACAGCAACAAACCCCTGGCCAGCTGGACTGCTTGGACCGTTCCCAAAACCATGAAGGTTTCGGACGTCAGCAAGATGCTCAAAATGACTGAGTCGGAACTGAAAAGCGTCAACACCATCCCAAGCGGCATGCAAGTGAAGCAGGGTTCTACGCTATTGGTCGCCAGACAAGGTGCATTGGACTCGGACGTCACAGAGCACCTTGCAGACAATGCCCAGATTTCATTTGCACCAGAAATTGTGTTGCGCAGAATCATGGTCAAGGTTCAAAAAGGCGACACCTTGTTAACTTTGGCGAATCGCTATGACGTCTCGCCCAATAGCATTGCGGGCTGGAACAAACTCAAAATGCCCGTGGCGCTCAAGCCAGGTCAGACCATCGCCATTTTGGTACCCACCACTGCCAGTTCAAAGGGCAGTAAAGTGGCTGGCAAGAAAACTGGCAAACAAAACGTACAAGCCAATAAGTCCAGTGGCGCTGGCAAAAACGCCCAAAAATCAAAGGGTACGACTGCGGTTAAATCAAAAGCCAAGCAACCCTAGGCATTGCTTTTACGTTTGACCATCTTCACAAACTCATTGGTGTAACTTTGACCGAGTGTGGTGAAGTTGGATCTGTCTGTGGTGACTCGATTGGCACGCGCGCGCCACGCATTTTCTAAGGCCTCTTTTGAAAACGCACCTTCAAAACTGTAGCTTTCTCGAACCTTGTCTAAGGCACCCAAATACACCGCGCGATCGCCCATCCAATAAGGTGAAGGGACGGATCTCAAAATATCGGTAGGTCCAGCAGTCTTCAGCCAATGTAAGGCCCGGACGACACCTTGCGCAAGAATTTGTGCAGCTTCAGGGCGTTTTTTAAGGAAGTCGTCCTTCGCAAATAGACAGGACGACACCATGGCACCTCCAAACATTCTTTGAGAAGTGCTCAATGTTCGGGTATCGGCGATCACCCGCAAATCACCCTTTTGCTCCAAGTAATGAACAATCGGATCGACATAACATAGTGAATCAATTGATCCCATTTTGATGGCTTCCATGACAGCAGAGGTGCTGCCCCCCAACTCCACAAATTGAACGGCCTCTGGACTCACCCCCGACTGACGCATCCAGTGCTGGGCCACCCAATGTGTTGCAGAACCCATGGAGGAAACACCCATCTTGAGAGACTTCAAATCTGAAATTGACTTCATGGCTTGCGCGCGACGATGGGATAAACCCAGGCTAATTTGAGGTGTTCGACTTTGCATCACAAAGGCACGAAAATTCAAACCTCGTGCTTGCAAATCCAAGATATGTTCAAAAGCGCCAGAGACCACATCTGCACTTCCTGAGATGGCGGCGTTGACGGCCTGCAATCCCGATTCACACTCAATCCAGTCAATTTGAATACCATCGTGTTTGAGAATTCCGAGTTGATCGGCGAGCATCACGGGCAAATGAAAAAGCGAGCCTTTTGCAGCCAATGCAATGCTCACGCGCTGCTGCACAGGTGATGCCATCAGCGCAGTAGGGCCCAGCAGCATCGATGCCATAGCCCATGCTGAAAAATCCCGCCGATGCACTTTTTGAATCACCTCCACACTCCTTGATCAAACCTGCCAATCAAAGATCAGGATACAAAGTGATTCAGTTTTGCGCATTAGGAAACATCCCAAGCGGGTAATTACGTAATGAAGAACGCTAAGCAGGCGCCCTTCTCACCTTCTGTCGACCAATGCATGGGCAATCGTACCCAGGTCGACATACTCTAATTCGCTACCTGCAGGCACACCCCTGGCCAAACGTGTCACACGCAGCCCACGTTTTTTGAGCATTTCAGCAATCACGTGGGCAGTGGCTTCTCCCTCGCCGGTGAAGTTGGTTGCAAGAATGACTTCATTGACCAAGCCATCGGCGCATCGCTCAGACAATTTGGCAAAGCCCAGATCATTCGGGCCAATGCCATCCAATGGGCTGAGTTTCCCCATGAGTACAAAATACAGGCCCCGGAAAGTTGAGGTTCGCTCAATGGCGGCTTGGTCTGCAGGGGTTTCAACAACGCAAAGTTGCGATCGATCTCTTTCAGGGTCAGCACACATGGCGCAAACCTCGTTTTCAGTCAAGGTATGACAGGTTGCACAGTGCCTGACATGATCGCAAGCATGTTCTAAAGCGCGGGCCAATTGCAGCGCCGCCGTTCGTTCATGTTGCATCAAATGAAAGGCCATGCGCGATGCAGATTTGGCGCCAACCCCCGGCAATACGCGAAGCGCTTGAATCAATGCGTCTAATGCGTGAGCAGTTGGCTTTTGCATGTGAGTGATTTTGCAGGGATAAATTTAGAACGGCAGCTTCATGCCTGGTGGTAAACCCGCTGTTAGTTTGCCCATTTTTTGCTGTGACACTTCCTCTGCTTGTCGCACCGCATCATTGAATGCGGTTGCCACCAAGTCTTCCAACATGTCTTTGTCATCTGTCAATAAACTGGGATCAATGGTGACACGCTTAACGGCATGTTTACAAGTCATGAGGACTTTGACCATGCCACCGCCTGCTGCGCCCTCTACTTCCACGAAAGCCAATTCATCTTGCGCTTTTTTAAGGTTGTCTTGCATTGCCTGCGCTTGTTTCATCAAGCCTGCGAGTTGTCCTTTGTTAAACATGGTGTTCCTTCAAGAAATAAATGAGATGGGTTTGATGCTGCCTGGTACTATTTTCGCGCCAAATTCATGAATCATTTTTTGGACCAACGGATCTGACTGAATCAGATCTTCTGCGGCCTTTTGTTTTTCCGCGAGAGTTGCTGCATTTCTAAGTGCTGGCGAATCTGAAACCTTGCCGATCTCAATCACCAGTTTCACGGAATGGCCCACGGCATTCAACGCTGCCTGCAAGCGTTCTCGAGCAGTGCCTTGATTCAGCGATTCACTTTCAATTCGAAGCTGCCACTGATCAGTATCGCGAGCAACGAGTTGAGACTGCAACGCCAACTCTCGAACAAGCGCATTGATACTTTCTGCCGCCACCAAAGAAGCCACAGTTTCTGCCCAAAACTGCCCCTCTTCAGTGATCACAAGTGATCGTGGCGCGGCTCTTTGCGAGGGCTCACTGGCATCTCGAACCGCGAGGGTTTTAACTTGAATGGGAGGAGCAGAGGTTTCAAGTTGCGCCTTGACAGGTGATGCCTGCGCAACAGCTCTAACGGGCGTGGCTGTTTGTTGAGTTTGCGCTGTCAGTGAAGTTTTTTTTTGAGCCTCAGGTAATGCAGCCTGCTTTAATCCCATGGCACTTGGTTTGAAGGCTAACAAACGCAATAGCACCATGGTCACAGCCGCATACTCGTCAGGCGCCAAACCCAATTCAGCTCGGCCGTGCAAACAGATGCTGTATAACAATTGCGTTTCATCCGCTGGCATGGTGCGTGAAAGTCGCGCCATTTCTTGTTGGTCAGGGTCATCTGACTCTGCATCAGTTTGCGGTACAGCCTGTAAAACCGCCATGCGCTGCAAAACCACAGACATGTCTTCAAGCGCGGTGGCTGCCGACAAACCATTCAGACGCAAGGCCTCCACAATAGAGACCACATCGGCGCCATGACCGCGTGCCAAAGCATCAATTAAGCCCATGACATGGCTTCGGTCTACGCTGCCCAACATGAGCCTGACGGTGGCCTCTTGCAATTGGCCACTGCCAAATGCAATGGCTTGGTCAGTGAGACTCAATGCATCACGCATGGACCCCCTCGCAGCGCGCGCCAGCAATTTCAAAGCCATGGGCTCTGCAGGCAGATTCTCTCGGCTGAGGACTTGCGTTAAATGTTCAAATACCGTTTCAGGCGCCATCGGCCTTAGATTGAATTGCAAACAGCGCGACAAAACCGTCACGGGCACCTTTTGCGGATCGGTGGTGGCCAGCACAAATTTCAAATACTCGGGTGGCTCTTCCAAGGTTTTCAACATGGCGTTAAAGGCCGTGTTGGTCAACATGTGAACCTCGTCAATCATGAAGACTTTAAAGCGCCCTTGAACCGGCTTGTAAACCGCTTGTTCGAGCAAGCTCTGAATTTCATCCACACCTCGGTTAGACGCCGCATCGAGCTCTGTGTAGTCAATGAACCGACCAGAATCAATGTCCTTGCAAGCTTGGCAAACACCACAAGGCTCAGCAGTGATGCCACCCTGCCCATCAATGCCTTGGCAATTTAAGGACTTGGCCAAAATGCGCGATACCGTGGTCTTGCCGACCCCCCGTGTTCCGGTGAACAAATAGGCGTGATGTAAGCGTTGTTGAACCAACGCATTGGTCAAAGCCTGAACGACGTGCCCCTGCCCCACCATTTCAGTGAAGTTACGAGGACGATATTTACGCGCCAATACAAGATAAGACATATGCAGATTCTATCGGTGTCTTACAATACGCTCCGACGGGCCTTCCCGCATGGTAAAGCGGCCAACCGAGTCAGGTGGGGAACCAAGCAGCTCTAACTGTGGCGCCAGTGCCGGGGTCAAGGCTCGTCACCTTTTAAAAAGGCATCTGCGCCCTTTGCAGCGTATACGCCCGTCGACATGCAAGCTGTGAGCAGGTAGCCGCCAGTCGGCGCCTCCCAATCTAGCATCTCACCCGCACAAAACAAGCCTGGCAGAGCTTGCGCTTGAAGCGCCGGATCCAAGCCTTGCCATTGAACACCGCCAGCGGTGCTAATGGCTTCGTCCATGGGACGTGTTTCTGTTAGCTTGATTGACAAAGCTTTGATGGCCAAAGCCAAATCTGCTGGGTTTTGAAGCGTTTCGGCGGAAAGTAGTTCGTTGAGGAGTCCCATCTTGACCCCCGCCAAACCAAGACGTCCCTTGAGATGAGACGACAAACTTCGTGAGCCCCGGGGATGCTTAATTTCGTGCAGCACTTGTTCGAGTGAACGATCGGGTAACAGATCTAACTTAAATTCGGTCAATGGGCGGGCATTGAGCGAATTTCGCAAATCGGCGGAGGCTGCATAAATCAAACTGCCTTCCACACCGTAGCGTGTGGCCACAAACTCACCCTGCTGACGACAATGCTCACCCTTTAAATTGGTCCAACTCATCACTACAGACTTTAAGGCTTGCCCTGCAAATTTGTCTTGAAAAAACGGTGTCCACCCCCCACCCGATCTGCCTGCAACATGAAATCCACAGTTGCTGGATTGAAGAGGATTGACCGCTATGCCTGCTGCTCTCAGCCAGGGTACCCACTGACCATCCGAGCCCAATTTGGACCAACTGCCACCGCCCAAGGCCAAAATAACGGCCTTGGCGCGAACCCATCTAAAACGACTGGCGGCTGAGCTTAAGTCCTTGACTTCAAATGACAAATGAAGACCCCGTCGCGAGGATTCCGAAGCGTTTTCAAGGTCTGAATTGACGGTTTTGATTCCCAACAATCGATGTCGCATGTGAAACTGAACAGCACTGGCAGACACCGGATGTCTTAGTCGATGCAACCATGCTCTGAGTAATGGTGCCGCCTTCATCTCTTTCGGAAAGACGCGTCCTGAGGTGCCCACAAAAGTCTCTGTGCCCAAACTTTGGGCCCATTGGCGAAGCGAATCGGCGCCCCACTCAGACAAAATAGGCTCTAAATGAGACTGATGAGTGCCATAACGGCGCACGAATCTTGCATTTTCCTCAGAATGCGTCAAATTCAGGCCTCCCCGACCGGCCAATAAAAACTTTCTTCCCACGGAGGGCATCGCATCAAACAAATGCACCGCGTGACCCAAGCCCGACAAAATTTCAGCCGCCATTAAGCCCGCAGGACCGCCCCCCACCACTGCGACACCAAGGTCAAATGGCTCAAGTTGTGACAATGAGGTTGGATTCATGAACGTAAAAAGGCAAGATCCCCCAACTCTAATCGGCTTTCTGGATTTCTGAGTTTCTGTCAAAATAGCGAAAGTTAACTTAGAAAATTTAGCTGCACATTCAATCTCTACAAGGAAAAGGCCATGGCCAGCGATCTGATCAAACACACCTCTGACGCTACTTTTGACGCGGACGTGATGAAGTCTGCCCAACCCGTCATCGTCGACTTTTGGGCGGAATGGTGTGGTCCCTGCAAAATGATTGCACCCATATTGGACGAAGTTGCAAGCGCCTACCAAGGAAAACTTCAAATAGCCAAAATGAACGTTGATGAAAACCGCGATATTCCAGCAAAGTTTGGTATCCGCGGCATTCCCACACTCATGATATTCAAAGACGGTCAGCTGGCTGCCACCAAAGTGGGTGCCATGAGCAAAGCGCAATTGACTGCTTTCATTGACCAACAATTGGCCTAAGCCGGTTTGAAGTCTGCAAGACCCCTCACAAAGGGGATCTTGCGAATCCTCTGCTTTTCCTGTCATAATCCCTTTCGTTGAGCACCAAAAGGGCGTCAACACTGTTTCAAGCCAGAAGCTTTTTCAAAGCCCCAGCCGCGCCTCAATGTCCTTTTCAGCGCAAAAGTTCAGGCTTTGATTTCTGGTCATTTGAATACCCGATTTCATTCCTCCCCCCGATTTTTTCAATCAGCCCATGAGGGTTGCTCTACGCAGGTAAATCCATGCACTTAAATGAACTCAAGGCACTCCACGTGTCTGAAGTCCTCAAGCAAGCCGACGAGCTTGAAATTGAAAACACAGGCCGGATGCGCAAACAAGAGTTGATGTTTGCCATCATCAAAAAGCGCGCCCGCGCCGGCGAGCAAGTATTTGCCGACGGTGTTTTAGAAATATTGCCCGACGGCTTTGGGTTCTTGCGCAGCCCCGACACCAGCTATACCGCGAGCACCGACGATATTTACATCAGCCCCAGCCAGGTGCGCAGATTTAATTTGCACACCGGGGACATGATTGAAGGCGAAGTTCGAATTCCAAAAGATGGCGAACGTTACTTTGCGCTTACCAAGCTTGACAAGGTCAATGGCGATTTGCCAGAGAACAACAAGCACAAGATCATGTTTGAGAACTTGACCCCCTTGTTCCCCAACATTCAGATGCATTTAGAGCGCGACATCAAGGCCGACGAGAACATCACCAGCCGCGTGATCGACATCATTGCCCCGATTGGCAAAGGCCAACGCGCCCTGATTGTGGCGCAGCCCAAGTCAGGCAAGACCGTGATGATGCAACACATTGCACACGCCATCACGGCCAACAACCCCGACGTTCACCTCATGGTTTTGCTGGTCGACGAGCGCCCTGAAGAGGTCACGGAAATGCAGCGCACTGTGCGCGGTGAAGTGATCGCCTCTACCTTTGACGAGCCTGCAGCGCGTCACGTGCACGTGGCCGAGATGGTCATTGAACGCGCCAAGCGTTTGGTTGAATTGAAAAAAGATGTGGTCATTTTGCTCGACTCCCTGACCCGCTTGGCTCGCGCTTACAACAACGTCGTGCCCAGTTCTGGCAAGGTCTTGACCGGTGGCGTCGATGCCAATGCCCTACAACGTCCGAAGCGTTTCTTTGGTGCTGCTCGCAACGTCGAAGAAGGCGGCAGCCTGACCATCATCGCCACTGCTTTAGTCGATACCGGTAGCCGAATGGACGAGGTGATCTTTGAGGAATTCAAAGGCACAGGCAATTGCGAAATTCATTTGGAACGACGCTTGTATGAAAAGCGTGTATTCCCGGCCATCAACTTAAACCGCAGTGGCACGCGCCGCGAAGAGTTGTTGCTTCAGCCTGAAGTGCTGCAAAAAACCCGCATCCTGCGCCAGTTCATGTACAACATGGACGAAATTGAGGCCATGGAAATGGTTCTGAAGAGCATGAAAGCCACGAAGAGCAACGTCGAGTTCTTTGACATGATGCGTCGCGGCGGTTAAAAAGACGCTTTTTCAGCCCATATTTGGCATGCAAGTCCTTGATTTCATGCCATAATCTCGTGTTTCGCGAAAAGTACCCCGGATGGTCCGAGGGCGGCTGTCGCATCTGAACTCAAGGAATAGATCATGAAAGAAGGCATTCAC
>Ga0114974_10003639_pt1 | contig 11592 bp, 10 predicted proteins | sample S_130206_EF_Meta_FD_87318 | JGI IMG/M metagenome (GOLD analysis project Ga0114974, IMG submission 87318) | Freshwater microbial communities from Lake Simoncouche, Canada to study carbon cycling - S_130206_EF_MetaG | ecosystem: Environmental > Aquatic > Freshwater > Lake | place: Lake...
AGTGAGGGCTTTATGAAATTCATCTTGCAAAAATATCGACATCTTTTTTTAATACTTGCTGTAGGATTTGTTTTTTCAGTCGGTGCCCAGGATTACCCGAATAGGCCGATAAAAATTATTGTCCCTTATCCGCCTGGAGGAGTCACGGATATTGCTACGCGATTTGTTGCAGTCAAGCTTGGTGAGAGTTTTGGGCAGCCGGTAATTGTTGAAAATATGCCGGCAGCCGGTGGCGTAGTTGGCACTAATCGGGTTGCAAAAGCTGCTCCAGATGGTTATACTTTAATGGCTGCGTTTGATAGTTTTGCAACGAATCCTTTTATGTATCGGGGCGTTGAGCATGATCCTATTAAAGATTTTGCGCCGATATCATTGATGGTTCGAAGTCCTCAGTTATTAGTAGTGCATCATAGTACTGGTGCAAAGACTCTTGCTGATTTAGTTCGTTTAGCTAAAGACAAGGGTGATCAAATCGCTTTTGCCACACCTGGCGCAGGCACTTCGAGTAGACTTTCTTCAGAGTTATTTAAGCAAATGGCTGGGGTGGATATTACTTTAGTTTCTTATAAAGGTGGTGCTCCGGCTTTAAATGACTTATTAGGTGGTCAGGTCTCAGGGATGATTGTTTCAATGAGTTTGGTGTTGCAGCACGTTCAGCAAGGTCGTTTAGTTGCTTTAGGCGTTTCATCTCCCGGACGAAATTCAATCTTACCAAATGTACCGCCAATTGCAGATACGTTTTCAGGATTTGAGGCACAATCGTGGTCAGGTATGATTGCGCCGATTGGAACTCCAAAACCAATCATTGATAAACTAAATCAAGCCATCGTAAAAGCTTTGCAGTCTGCAGAAGCACGTGAGAAATTTTCTAGTCAAGGAGTTGAGATAGTAGCTAGTTCACCGCAGGTATTTGGTGAATTGATTGCTAAAGATGGAAATCGCTGGGGGGCAGTTATTCGTCGATTAAAGATAACTGTTGATTAGCACTGTTGTTCTAATAGAGAGCTTAATAATCGATGCAAATTAATATTCCTGAAGTGCTGTCTGAAGTGCAGGCGTATTTTGATCAGTACGAAGATGCGCTGATTCATAATAAGATTGATGTACTAGATCAATCTTTTTGGAATAATCCTTTAGTTATTCGATATGGTATAAATGAAAATCTTTACGGCTTTGAGGAAATTGCTGTTTTTCGAGCAACCCGTCCTTCAAAGGGTTTATTAAGAAATTTAAGTAAGACAGTAATTACGACATTCGGCCATGATTTGGCTACTGCGAATACATTATTTGAAAGACAGACTGTTCCCGGAAAATTAGGCCGCCAAAGTCAGACTTGGGTCCGAACAGACGATGGTTGGAAGATTGTTTCAGCGCATGTAAGTTTGATTGATTGTTTATAAATGCAATCTTCTTGATACAGATTTTTTAAATTAGGGATGTCTTACAAAAAGTGCATTCATGAGTCAAACAGATGATCTGAAAACGCAGAATTCCATTGCTGAGAACTTAACCAAACTTTGTGAATGGTCGGTTAGATTATCGATTGGTGATATTCCTAAAGAGGTACTTAAATATGCGGCTTTGATTCTTGGTGATAATATTGCTGCAACGATTTCTGCTGCCAATGAACCCGAGGTACATGCCTATCATCAACAATTAATGAATAGCCCTCAAGTAGCCCAAGCAACTTTGCTTTGTCAGAATGGGCCGCAAGTATCGATGATGAATGCAGCCTTAGGTAATGGCTTAGCGATTACTTGGAATGAGTTAGATGATGGTTACACCAAAACTGCAGTGCATCCTGGTGCCCTGAGTCAGCCCCTGATTTTGGCTGCTGCACAAGTAAATAATCTATCAACTAGTGATATGTTACGAGCCGTTGTAGTTGCTTATGAAATAGGTACACGTTTTGCAAGAACTTGGCCGCAGACCTTGCCAAGGCTTCATCCACATGGTGTTTTTAACGCTATTTGCGCTGCTGCTGGATATGCTGCTCTTCTAAAGTTTAATACTAAGCAATTTTTACAGTCCATTACGAGTGCTTCCACGATGGTATCACCGGGTCCATATAGCCATCCTATACAAGGAGCTCTCATTCGTAACGCTTGGCCAGCAGCAGGAGCTTGGCTGGGCTATTTCTCTTGTGAAATGGCCCTAGTGCAAATTTATGGTTTACCAACTGGACCTTATGATGTTTTTGAAAAGGGTTTTGGGGCCTCATCTAACCCCGAACAGCTCGGTATCGATTTGGGATCAGATTGGACCATTACAGCCGGCTATCATAAATTGTATGGATCTTGTCAGCATACACATGCTTCGATGGAGGGACTTGAGCAGATTTTAACGACTTATCCGCATCTTCGCGGTGGGGATGAGATCCAAGAAGTGTTGATTGAAGTATCAAAAATGGCTATGAATTTTAATAATGCAATGCCGAAGTCGACATTAGCTGCAAAATTTTCTATTCCGCATGCGGTTGCTGCCACGATTGTTCATGGTGCTCAAGCAAGGGAAAATTTTTTGCATACGAGTATGTCTGATCAAAAGATAGCTAACTTACGAAATAAGGTAGTCATGCAAGAGCTCCAAAATATAAGCGCTTGGCCATATGATCGGCCTGCTAAAGTAACGATCAAGCTAAAAAATGGTGAAAAAATAATGCAGTTTTGTGAGGCAGCTCAAGGAAGTTCGGCAAGGCCGTTAGATGTACAAATGGTCTTACATAAGATTAAATTTTTATCAGCCGAACTAGCTCCTAATTTATGTGATGCAGTTATAGCTCTGCGTCAAATAATAGACGAGGACCAATTAGAATCTCTAAAAACGAGTGATTGGATCAATAGTTTTTTTAGAGCTTAGGTTGGCCTAAATTATTTCTTGAGGATTTGTTAGGTAATGCAAATTAAGCTCAATTAGTATGAAGGGTACTCTTGCTTGTGTGGCGTAAGTCCGTAAAATGATTTTTAAAAAAACACAAAAGATTAGAAGTTTACTAATACAACTTTACATCTGCATCTTTGATAACTTTAGCCCATTTATCGGTTTCGTTGCGAATGTAGTTTGAAAATTCTTTTTTCATTAATGGGGTACTTTCAAAACCTTGTGCTTTAAATTGTGATTGCACATCGGTAGAGGTGATGGCAATTTGAATTGCATTAATTAGAACAGCTTCAATATTTATAGGTAATCCAAGCGGGCTCATGATTCCGAACCAAACTGAAGAATCAAATCCTTTTAACCCTAGTTCATTGAGTGTTGCTAAATCTGGTGCTGCGGAAGTACGTTGTATGCCTGTAGAGGCAATAGCCTTTAATTTGCCTGTTTTAACATGTGGCATGACTGTAGATGCTGGACCAAACATGACGGTAGTTCGTCCGCTTAATAGATCAGTCATCGCCGTATTACTACCTTGGTAGGGGACGTGAACCATACGGACATCTGCCATGGTAGAAAATAGCATGGCAGCCATATGAAGTGCGGTTCCATTGCCAGAAGAGGCGTAAGCTATTTCATTTGGCTTTGATTTGGCTAGTTGAATGAACTCTGTAAGCTGGTTAACTCCTAGAGTTGGATGGACAACAAGGATAATAGGCACGCTTCCAATCAATGCGATTGCTTGAAGATCTTTTGATAGATCAACTTCACTTGATCCTTTAGCAATGGTGTTAATGACGTTGGCAACAGTACAAAAAAAGAAAGTATAGCCATCAGGGGGTGCGATAGTTAATGCCTTTGCAGCTAGATTACTACTTGCTCCAGGTCGGTTTTCAACAACGACAGACTGCCCTAAAACCTGGCTTATTTTTTGTCCAATAATACGAGCAGCGACATCAGAGGAGCTTCCTGGCGCAAAACCAACTAATATTTTGATTGGTTTTGATGGATAAGCTTCTTGTCCAAAAGTGTTTATATGAGTAATACAAGATAAAAATAAAGCGACGTACCAAAATTGCTTGAATATCTTTACTAAGAAATGATGTCGACGCATATAGGATAATTTTCTATGGTTATTTTAAAAAAACAGCTGGGTGTTGTTTAAAAAAGGATAGCAGGATATCGTAGACTAAGAGGTAATTTGTTTGTTGGAAACTGGCATGAGCAACTCCGGGCATAACGGCGAAATGCTTATCGGTATTTGGCAATAGTTTAAAAAATTCAATTAAATCATCTATTCCAGCAATTCCGTCGTATTCGCCGCGCATGATGATGGTTGGCACTAAGATTTTTAGTGGGTCTACCATTGGAAGCTTAGTACACATGTCTATATATGTTCCTGTTGGGACAGAGTCATCCAGTGCTAATGACGCTGTTGCAAATGCGTCAATCATGCTTTGCTCAGCAGTTCCAGGATGATCTCGATCAAAAACACTTTGAATCATCGCTCGGTTGAATGGGCGTCGATTTTGACCAAGAAGTTGGGGTAGCATTTTTCTGCGCTCTACTAGAGTTGGACTACCTTGACCTGACCACACAAAGGCATCTAAGGCTAATCTAGAGACGCGATCGGGGAACCAAGAGGTGAATAAAGATGCTTTTAAAGCCCCCGAAGAAATACCGTAAAGTAGAAATTGTTTGATATTATCTCGTTGCAAAATATATTCACTAGCAGCTACTATATCTTCTGCACCATTTTGAATTCCAAAGTTTATTTCTCGATGTTTGTCTGATCGACCGTATCCTTCATTATCTAAACACCAAGTATTAAATCCCTTTGAGGAAAAGAAATCCATTACAGAAGACCATGGCCGACAAGAAACATGTAGGTCAAAGGTTGGTTGCGAGCACCATGATGAGCCATGAATAAATAGAATGGTTCCTCGATATGGAGTATTGGGCTGGTGTTTTTTCTCCCATAAGAATAAACGCACGCCTTCTTTGTAAATCCAGTGTTCTACACCACTAATTATTGATTGGCTACTTTGATCAATTGTCATATTTTGTCTCTTCACTTGATATTTAATTATTTTGCTGATGAATTGCGTAGTCAGAATTATTTGAATTAATATTTCTTAAATATAACATTTAAATTAATGTAACAAGTGTAATCATTTAATTAGTCTAAAATAATATAATGATCCATTTTTACAAGACGATAGTTTTTTTACTCTTTGCCTGCCTTACTACTTCCTTGTGGTTTATATCTGAGGGGTTTTCTCAAAATCTTGGTATTGCAACTAACCCTGGCAATTCTTATGATTTAAAGGTTGACGTAAAACGTGCTGGAGACGCCTTTTTGATTCATGTTTCTTATAATGTTCCAATTAGTGGTTGCCAGGCAATAGCATTTTTGACAAACTATGAAGATGCTAAAAATATTCCTGGAATTGTTGAATCTAAAGTAATTGGTCGAGATGGCAATAAGGTGCGGGTAGAGCGGCACGTGCAGGAAAGAATCGTTCTAATCCCCATTATGATGAAGTCTATTGTTGAATATACTGAGATATCGCAAAGTCAACTCAACTTTGAGCAACTTGTGGGAGATACACGCTCTTACAAGGGGAGTTGGCAAATCATGCCTGAAGGAGATGGAACAAAACTTCGATATGAAAGTAGGGTTGAATTACTTCCTTTTATCCCACGGATTGTGATTGAGTATTTTATTAAGAATTCGATTTATGAGCGTTTTGAGGTGATGGCGAAACGAGCTGCTATGATGAAGAGGACATTAGTTGCCAGCTGTAATTAATATTGATGAATTTTATAATTATTATTTTGGTAATTAAGTAAAGAAGTATCTTTAATTAGAAATGTTTAGTTTTATTAGTTAGTTAGTGGTAATCTAACATCAAGTAATTCTAATAATTAAGGAGGCGAGACATGAATCAAATTAATCTTAGTAAATTTATATTGACTTTATTATCTGCAATACTATTATTTTCTCAAAACACTTACGCGCAAACAAACTATCCAAATAAAAGTATTCGCATTATTGTTCCCTTTGGCGCAGGCGGGACCGGAGACATATTGGCTCGTATTTTTGGGCAGTATCTAGAAGGTCAAACTAAGCAAAGCGTTTTTATAGAAAATAAACCTGGAGCTAGTGGAATATTGGGTACAGAGGCAGCTAAAAATGCTATACCTGATGGATATACATTACTACTTTCAACCAATAGTACCCATGCTGCAAATGTGAGTTTATTTAAAAAACTTCCTTATGATCCTGTAAAGGATTTTGAAAATATTGGATCATTTGGACACGTTTCTACTGTTGCAACTATTGCACCTGGATCACCATATAACTCGATCAGTACGTTGATTTCTTATGCCAAGGCAAACCCAGGAAGGGTCTTTTACGGGTATTACAATTCTGCTTCATTAATGGCCTCGGAGCAGTTGAAGTATCGATCAGGAGCTTCTTTAACCGGCGTTTCATACAAGACGATAGGAAATGCAATTACAGATTTAATGGGAGGTCAAATTCAGTTACTTTTTTTAGAAACAGCCTCTGGTGCTAGTTTTATAGATAGTGGGAAGATTATGCCGATTGGTATTTCAAGTATTCAGAGATATAAGAAGTGGCCAAATGTTCCAACCATCGCAGAAACCTACCCAGAATATGAATTAACTGCTTATCTTGCATTGAGTGCGCCAGCAAAAACTCCGCCTGAAATTGTGCAAGCATTAAATACCTGGGTCAATAAGTCATTTAGTGATCCCGTTGTAAAAGCTAAGTTTGATGCCTTAGGTATTCATTCGCAAAATATGAATTTAGAAGAGATGAAAAAATATGTGCAATCTGAAATTGATCGCTGGATTACCTATACTAAAAACGCTGGAATCCAGCCCCAATAGAATTAAATCTTATAAAAATTGACTGCATTGTCATGAAAAATCTTTTTTTGTTCTTCCGGATGATATTCAGACAACACTTTTTTATAACCTGCAAATAAATCGGCATAGCTTGAATGTAATTTTTCTAAGGGGAAATTACTTCCATAAATAGTGCGATCAACTCCAAATATCTGAATAGAGTCACGTATTACTTGTCGAAGTTGTGGTTGAGTTACTCCTAACGAAAACATCCCAAGTCCTGACAATTTAATATGAACATTTGGAAAAGAAGCTAAAGAGGTTAGTGCCGAGCGCCATTGATCAATCATTAATTGTGTTCGTTCGGTTAACATTCCTGAATGTAGTAGTAAAAATTTCACATGAGGAAATGCTTTAACAAGTTCTAGGGCAAAAGGTGCTTGAGCTGAAAATATTTGTAATTCAAAGTGCAAATTATACTTTTCTAAAAATGCAAATCCTCTTCTAAATCCTTCTGTATTACATAGGTCGGGGCGGTTGACAGCTTTTCGTATTGGGTGACTATCCCAGTGAAGCTGTTGGCGGACACCTCGCACATTCGGAAATTGGGTTTGGGCTTTAATTTGATTTTCAATATCAGACTGAGTTAGATCTGCTTGAAAAGTAATACCATGGGGATGCCCATGTTGATCTGCAATTGCCTGTAGCCACTTTGTTTCCTCTAAGCCTTTGTTTGCGCCCCAATTTGCTGTAACATGAACTGACTTAGTAACACCCTCTGGGCTAATGTCATGTAGCCATTCCGCAATTGGATAATCGCGTCTTAAACCAAAATAGTCTCCTGCCATTCTAGGAAGCGCTGGATCTTGCAGCCAGCCAATATTTTTTCGTTCCCAAATGTGATAGTGCGTGTCGATGATCGGTCCGTCATATGTCATGTTTATCTCCTAAATTACATTTATTGATATTCAAATTTTATATAAATTTATTTCTTAGTGCACCTCAGTTAGAGTATTATCAATCAAGATTCATCATTAATTTTATAATTTTTATAGTTAATAGAGACGTAATGATTAATAATCAAGATAAAAAAAGAATTGGCCTTTTATTGCCTTCTTCAAATACTGTACAGGAACAAGAATTTTCTTGTATTCTAAACAATCAAATTTCATTTCATTCTGCACGTTTGACATTACGTAACGTTGATCTGAATTCTACGATTCATATTTTAGATGAACTTGAAAGAGCTGTTCAAAGTCTATGCGACTCAGATGTTGATATCATTGTTTTTGGACTAACTGCACCTTCATCAAGGCATGGTATTGGTTATGATTTGCAATTAAAAAAGCGAATTGAAGACTTATCAGGTAAACCTGCTGTTACAGCTTCATCAGCAGCTATTGATGCTTTGAAGGCTCTACATTGTGATAATTTGGCTTTTTGTGCCCCATGGGGTGAAGATGTAAATTCTTTTGCCGTATCTTTTTTAACTAATAATGGTTTTGATGTTCCTATTACAAAAGTACTTGGAATACGCAGCAACCTTGAAATTGGTCGTTTAAAGCTGTCGGTAGCTTACAACCTTGGTTTGGAAGTTGATAGGCCAAATATTCAAGCAATCATGTTGGCGTGTGGTAATTGGGCTAGTATGGGGATTATTAATGATTTAGAGTCGGCTTTAAAAAAGCCTGTATTAACTACGAATCAAGTGAGCTTATGGGCAGCTTTAAAAGCGTTAAATGTTGTTAGGAGTTTACCTGGGTATGGGGTGTTGCTTAGCGATCACCTGGTATCGCATTCATGATAAGGGTAATAAATATGAATCACAGTTTCTTACGTTTTTTGATTATTTTCATTTTGTTTTTGTCCGGTATTAGTTGGAGTCAAACATATCCATCTAGACCTATTACGATGGTGGTTCCGCATGCTGTGGCTGGCACTAATGACATTGTTGGAAGATTACTAGCGCCAACATTTGGTGAAATTCTTGGCGGATCAGTACTAGTAGAAAATCGTCCCGGTGCTGCTGGCAATATTGGTACGCAGAGCATAGCTCGTGCCAATAAAGATGGCTATAGCTTATTATTGACGATTAATAGTACCCAGGCAATTAATCCTTCACTATATAAAAATCCTGGATTTGATCCGATTGCTGATTTTGTATTTCTTTCTTATATTGGAGCTACGCCATATGTTTTAGTTACACAGCCCAATTCACCATATAAATCACTTTCTGATGTGGTTGCTGCTGCAAAAAAGAAGCCAGGCGAAATTGGTTATGGATCTGGTGGAAGTGGGACGTTGAACCATTTACTCGGAGCTATGCTAAGTACTAGTGCTGGTATTAACTTATTACATATTCCATATAAAGGGGCTTCACCAGCGATAAACGATGTATTAGGTGGTCAAATTCCATTAGCATTTGCAAGTTTGCCATCCGTGTTGGGATTTATTAAAGCTGGTAAGTTACATCCTATCTCAATTAGTTCAGCAAAGCGATCAACTAGTATTCCAGATGTTCCAGCGATGGCTGAAACTTATTCAGATTGTATAGGCGAAGTTTGGGTAGGTTTATTTGCTCCCTCTGGCATTAGTCTAGAGGTCGCAAAAAAAATTCAAGATGCCATGACTAAGGCAATGCAAAGGACAGAACTGCGAGATAAATTATTAGCACAGGGCTTAGACTTGACACCAATAGCGAATGAAAAGCTGGTTGATTATCTTCGTCTCGAGTTAGGTCGCTGGGCGAGAATTGTCAAGGTTTCGGGAGCAATGGTTGACTAAAAAAGGATATGATATTTGATCCTTTACGATATTAAAATTGCTCAATATTTAAGTTATTAGTAGACGTACCACCCTCTAAAATGGACCTAGCGATTGCTGGAACCTTGGTTAGTAAATGCTCAGCAAAAAATCTGGCTGTCGTTATTTTTGCAGCATAAAAATCGGGATCATCTGGCATATTTTTCTGCGCAATGATGAGCGCTCTAGCCATTTGCCATCCTGCCAGAGTGATACCCGCGAGTTGCAGGTAGGGCACGCTACCTGCAAAGACATTCTTTAATTGTAGTTGATGTTCTTTCAAGATAAAGTTCAACACATCCTCATAAGACTTTCTAGCTAGGCGAAGGTTACTAAGCATTGATTGAGCTGCAGTTGAGCTATTTTTTTCCAAGTCAATTTCAGTCATAATAATTTGTTGGATGATTACTTGAGTTACGGTGCCATTATCTCGGATTGTTTTTCGACCCAATAAGTCATTTGCCTGAATTGCTGTTGTGCCCTCATAGATTGTGAGAATACGTGCATCTCTATAGTATTGTGCAACTCCCGTATCTTCAATAAATCCCATACCACCATGGACTTGTATGCCAAGACTTGTTACTTCTAAAGACATTTCTGTAGAAAATCCCTTGATAATAGGCACCAGGTATTCATATAGAGATTGATATTCAGAGACATTCTTTAAGCTGGTATTTTCTGGGACTTGATCTTTGATGCTTGCCCCGAAATACGCTAATGATCTAGCACCCTCGGTATAAGCGCGCATCGTCATGAGTAGTCGCTTGACATCGGGGTGATGAATAATATTTACCGGCCCATCTGAGCCTGTAAGATCTTTGCTTTGAAGGCGTTCTTTAGCATAGCTCACCGCTTGTTGATAAGACCGCTGTGCAATAGCAATTCCTTGCACACCGACAGCAAACCGAGCCGCATTCATCATAATGAACATATATTCTAGACCGCGATTTTCGTCACCAACCAGATATCCGGTAGCTCCGCCATTGTCTCCAAATTGTAAGACGGCCGTAGGGCTAGCTTTGATACCTAGTTTATGTTCAATGGAAAGACAATGAACATCATTGCGCTCCCCAATAGTATGATCAGGATTAATGAAAAATTTAGGAACAACAAATAAGGAAAGTCCTTTAACTCCCTCTGGAGCATGAGAAGTTCTAGCTAAGACTAGATGAATAATATTTTCTGTAAGGTCATGTTCACCATAGGTGATATAAATTTTTGTACCAAAAATCTTATAGCTTTGATCGTTTTGTCGCTGTGCACGCGTTCGAACATTTGCTAAATCTGAGCCAGCGCCAGGCTCAGTGAGATTCATTGTGCCACTCCATTGACCGGATACTAATTTAGGTAAATACTGTTCTTGAAGAAGTGGGTTTGCTGCGATTAAAAGTGCTTCGATTGCACCATCGGTTAGTAAAGGGCATAAAGCAAACGACAAGTTCGCTGAGTTAACCATTTCTTGGCACGCGGAATTTAACAGCCTAGGTAAATTTTGGCCACCAAATTGCCTGGGATGAATAATACCTTGCCAGCCCGCAGCGCTATATTGATGATAGGCTTCTTTAAAGCCGGGTGGAGTTGTTACTTGGCCATGCTGTAGAGTACTCGGTTGTTGGTCCCCGATCCAATTTAGGGGAGAAACAATTTCTTGGTTAAATTTGGCAGCTTCTGCAAGTATGGCGGATGAAGTATCCAAGTCGACTTCTGTTTTTACAAATGTGGGTAATTGCAAAATATTTTCAAGATTAGCTAGTTTGTGCATCACAAACTGCATTTCTTTCAAGGGGGCGATGTAGTGCATTTGTAAAGTATGATTAGACATCGATCGCTTTTACTGAACCAGCAGTTTTTCGAAGCTCAAACTTTTGTATTTTGCCGGTGGATGTTTTTGGTAATTCACAAAAAATGATTGATTTCGGAACTTTGAAGCCAGCAAGATATTCTTTACAGTGTTTTACTATATCCAGTTCTGTTACTTGTGCATTCGGTTTGATCTCTAAAAAAGCGCAGGGTGTTTCACCCCATTTAGGATCTGGTTTA
>Ga0114974_10003640_pt1 | contig 11585 bp, 8 predicted proteins | sample S_130206_EF_Meta_FD_87318 | JGI IMG/M metagenome (GOLD analysis project Ga0114974, IMG submission 87318) | Freshwater microbial communities from Lake Simoncouche, Canada to study carbon cycling - S_130206_EF_MetaG | ecosystem: Environmental > Aquatic > Freshwater > Lake | place: Lake...
ACATCGCGGATATGCCAGGTTTTCCAATCCGAACCTGCATCGGTCAATGCATAGGCCAGCAGATTGCCAGCAGGCGACGGCTCGTATTCGGCCAGCGCCACGGTTGAATCACCGCGCAATGAGGCCGGGTCGAGCAACGTACGACCGGGCCCGCTGGGCGAATCAGCCACCTGCAAGGTGGATTGGTTCTGCCGACCGTCGTTGTACAAATAAAAATAATGTTTACCGGCGCGACGCGGCACACCCGAGCGCTCATAGGCATACAACTGCGTCAGTCGGGTCTGCAGCCATGGGCGCTGCGGCAGCGCTGCCAGGTAGGGAACGGTCAGGCGGTTTTGCGCTTGCACCCAATCAGCCGTGCGTGGCGCATCAAGGGATTCGAGCCAACGCCAAGGGTCTGCCACCGTGGTGCCGTGATAGCTGTCAGTGACGCGCTCTTGCGGCGATGCCGGATAGGCCGAGTGATGCAGTCGCAAGCCGCCGCTGACGCACCCTGCCAACAAAATAACTGCGGCCAACGACACGCCCAGTACTTGGATGACGCCCGAGACCCGGCCTACACTGGTACGCATGAACACCCCCAACTGGTTTTTTCGGCATTCTAGGGCACTGGCGTCATCACTGTTGGTTGCGATATTGATCACCCCTGTGGCTCAGAGCGAACAGCTCACCCTGCACCGTCTGTTCAACGGTCCCGATCTGGCAGGCCAGAGCCTGCGTTCGGCGCGCATCGCGCCCGATGGGCAGTTGGTCGCTTATCTGCGCGGCGCAGAGGATGACAAGGACCGTTTGGATCTGTGGGCCTATGACCTGCGCACACGCAGTCACCGGCAACTGATCGATGCCCGCAAACTGCTGCCTCCTGGTGGCGAAACGCTGTCAGCCGAAGAGGCTGCACGTCGCGAACGCCAGCGCAGCTCGGCACTGTCGGGCATCGTCGACTATGCGTTTGCCACCGACTCACGACGCTTGCTTGTGCCGCTGGGTGGTGACCTGTATCTGTATGACCTGGCCGCAACGCCCGACAAGGCACTGCGTCGCCTGACGCAAACTGCAGCCTATGAAACCGATGCGCGTTTTTCGCCGCGCGCCACTTATGTCAGTTTCATTCGCGACCAGAACCTGTGGGTCATCGACTTGGCCACCGGCCGCGAGAGTGCCATCACCACCGCAGGTGGCGGCCTGATCAGCGAAGGCATGGCCGAGTTCATTGCCCAGGAAGAGATGGACCGGCAGACCGGCTACTGGTGGGCACCGGACGACAGCCGGCTGGCGTGGGCGCGGGTCGACGAGTCGCCGGTTGCAGAGACGCAGCGTTTTGAAATCAACGCTACTGACGTGAAGGTGGTGACGCAGCGCTATCCCTATGCCGGCACGCCCAATGCCCGCGTGCAGTTGTTCACCGCAGCGGTGGCCACTCCTCAGCAAGCGGTGCAAATAGACCTGGGCAGCAACACCGACATATACCTGGCACGCGTGCAGTTTCTGCCCGATGGCAAGCGCCTTGCGGTGCAGCGCCAGAGCCGCGATCAGCGCACGCTCGATCTGCTACTGGCCGACAGTGCCACCGGCAGCACGCGCACGCTGCTCACCGAGACCAGCTCGCACTGGGTGCCCTTGCACGATGATCTGCGCTTTCTCAAACAGTCGCCGCGGTTTGTTTGGGCTTCGGATCGCGATGGTTGGCGGCACCTGTACCTGTATGACCTGCAAGGCAAGCTGCTGCGCAAGCTCACTGATGGCCAGAGCATGAGCATCGGCGACAACAGTCAATCCGGGCTACGCGGCGTCGATGAGAAAAACGGTTGGGTCTATTACATGTCCAACGCCCTATCACCGGTGCAGCGCCAGCTGTATCGCGTGCGGCTGGACAAAGACAGCGCTCCGCAACAGATCACCCAGGCAGCAGGCTGGCATTCGGTACGCATGGCTGACGATGCCAGCGTGTTCCTCGACTACCACTCCAGCCATACGCAGCCGCAGTCGGTCACGTTGCGTGCAGCAGAGGGTCGCGAACTGCAACCGCTGGTCCGCAATCCGCTCGATGCCACGCACCCTTACTTTCCCCACCTTGATCATCACGCCACACCCGAATACGGCACGCTGACAGCCAGCGATGGCCAGATCCTGCATTGGCAGATGCTCAAGCCACGCAACATGCAGCCGGGCAAGCGCTATCCGGTGATCTCCTCGCTGTATGGCGGACCGCACGCACAGAACGTGCAAGACAATTGGGGTGCAGGTCAGGGCTTCAACCAAGTGCTGGCCAATGCCGGCTTCATCGTCTTCACGATCGACAACCGTGGCACCGGCCAGCGGGGTGAACGCTTTGAGTCCGCCTCCTGGCAGCACCTATCGGATGTGGAAGTAGAGGATCAGGTTGCCGCAGTGGCGTGGCTGCGCACGCAGCCCTATGTGGATGGTGCACGCATCGGCGTGTGGGGCTGGAGCTACGGCGGCTATATGGCGCTGCAGACTATCTTGCGCGCACCCGACAGCTTTGCCGCCGCGGTCTCTGGCGCGCCGGTCACCGATTGGCGGCTGTACGACACGCACTACACCGAGCGTTACATGGGCACGCCCGAGAGCAACCCTGCCGGCTATAAGTCTGCCAACGTGCTCACTTATGCGCCGACACTCAAGCGGCCGCTGTTGCTGATCCACGGCATGGCCGACGACAACGTGCTGTTCCAGAACAGCACACTGCTGATGCAGTCACTGCAGTCTGCCAACCGGCCGTTTGATCTGATGACCTATCCCGGCGCCAAGCACGGACTCACCCGTCGTGCAGACCAAGGTCCGCATGCACTCAACGCGGTGCTGCGGTTCTTTGAGCGGGAGCTGCGGCCGGGGCAGTGACCGCAGCCTGCGCCGTCTTGCCATCAATGGCGCGACGTACCAGATAAGCACGCACCGCCTCGGCATCTGCCGGGGTGATGCGATCGCGGAACGACACCATGCCGCGCGCCTCCAATGCGCCGTCCATCACGATGGTGCGAAAGCTGTCGGCGCTGTTGATCATCGGCGACACCCGCAGGTCGGGGAACAGGCCGCGATTTCCAAACTGCGTTTCATGGCACATCACGCAGTGCACTTGATAGGTGTCTGCACCGCGTGCCGCCAGCGTCTCATCACCAAACGCAGCAGGCGGATTGAACGTGCGCGCAGGCGGCAACTCGCCAGTAGGCGGCAGCGTGTGCTTGCCACCGAGGGTGTAGACCAGCAGGCGCGAGCGATTGCCTGTGTAGTAATCGCGTGAACCATAGCCGGCCAGCTGAGCGATGTATTGCACGCCCTTAATTTCGTAACTGATGGGCGCAGCCACCACGCCGGTCTGCGGATCAGCAGACCACAGCTTCATGCCATCGCTGTCGCGAAACGCGGCGAACTCGCCCTTTTGTGCACCTTGAAACACCAAGCCACCCGCCGTGCTGAGCACGCCTGAAGCAATGGTGCCGCGATTCTCTGAACGCCAGCGCTCAAGACGTGCCACCGGGTCCCAAGCCACCAGATAGGCGCGTGAGGTACGCGGCGCATCCGAATGCAGATCGTTATAGATAGTGGGCGAGGCGCGGCCCATGGCGGTGTTGGCCGAACCCGGACGCGCGACATAGTTGGGATCGGGCGCAAAGGCCGTGCTGGTCTCAACCACTGGCATATACACCAGCCCCGTGCGCGGGCTGAACGAATACGGATGCCAGCTGTGTGCACCCTGCCCGCCAGGCTGCACGATGGCGGGCTTACCGGTCTTACCAAAGCGCGCCTCGGCAATCTCCACCGGACGACCTGTGGTCATATCCACATGGCTGGCCCAAGTCACTGTCGTGTACTTGTCTGCCGACAGCAGTTGGCCGCTGGCTGCATCCAGCACATAGAAGAATCCATTCTTGGATTCCTGCATCAACACATGACGACGGCCCGCAGGCAGATCCAGATCCGCGAGCATCACGGGACTTGTGGCATCAAAGTCCCAGGTCTCTGCCGGTGTGGTTTGGTAGTGCCACACGTACGCGCCGGTGTCGGCATTGACTGCGATGATGGAATTGAGAAATAGGTTATCGCCGCCACCGGGGCTGCGTGCCTCGGCTACCCAGGGTGTGCCGTTGGCCGTGCCGAAGTAAATCAGGTTGGTGCGCGCGTCATAGGCAATGCCATCCCAGACCGTACCGCCGCCCAGCTTCCAATACAGATCACCGTTCCACGTTGCAGCAGCCTTACGCAGCTGCTCGTTTTCGTAAGGCTTGGAAGGATCGCCGGGCACCGTATAAAAGCGCCACAGCAACGTGCCGTCTTTAGCGTCGTAGGCAGACACATAACCGCGCACACCGATCTCGGAGCCGCCGTTGCCAATGATCACCTTGCCGTTGGCAATGCGCGGCGCACCAGTACTGGTATAGGGTTTGGTTTGATCGACCGTGACTACCTGCCACACCACTTTGCCGGTCTTGGCATCCAGCGCAATCAAGCGACCGTCATAGCTGCCCAGATAGATGCGTCCGCCCCAAGCCGCCACACCGCGATTGACGACATCGCAGCAGCCTTTGATGCCTGTGCCACCGGGCACCTTGGGGTCGTACTGCCACAGCGCCTTGCCACTGACGGCATTAAACGCATACACCTTGCTCCAAGCGGTAGTGACATACAGCACGCCATCGATCATCAATGGCGAGGCTTCCTGACCCCGATTGGTATCAAAGTCAGCGTGCCAAGCAAGACCTAATTGCGAGACGTTGTCGGTGTTGATGCGCGTCAGCGGACTAAAGCGCTGTTCATCGCGGTTGCGGCCCACCGACAACCACTGGCCAGGCTCGTTATCGGCATTGGCCAAGCGCGCATCGGTGACCGCGGCAGCCTGGACACCTTGGGTGATCACTGCAGACAGCGCAGCACAGCAAATAAAGCGCAGCATCGAATGCATGAGTGAGCCCCCCCAAGGTGACGTTGCGAGACTAGAGCTGGATGCGACTACCCAGGCCGGCACCGGCCTCAGGTACGACAATGCGTGACTGCTGTTCACGGCGCATTTCACGCGCTTCTTCGATGGCATTTTCCAGCGCCTGGCGCACCGCAGCAGGAAACTGCGCGATAGCGTCGGCCAGCGTCTCGACTTCCATCTCGAAGCCCAGCGGCAACACGCCACCCGGGGTCATCAGCTGCGTCTGACCACTGAACAACACCGGTCGAGACGGATCACGCAGACCCTCGGGCGTGACCGGCGTCAGGCGGCGAATGGCGCCAGCGGTGCGATCGGTGAACAGTTCTTCTTGATAGACGTTGGCGGCGTCAAAGCTGATGTCGGGCAGGTTCGATTCGCTGGACATAACGATCCTCTTGCGCGTGGCGCGTAAAGCGGTAAATACGCCGAGTTTAAGCTGATTTTACCGGCCAAGCGCAGCGGCCAGCACCGGCAACATCGGCAGATCCGCCTCCAGCAGATCGATGTCTGCAAGCTCCTCCAGCGTGACCCAGCGCAGTGCCTGCCCGTCCAGCCCTTGCGGCTCACCCTCGTGACGCAGCACCAGCCACAGGCCAATGGCGACCCGGCGGTCCGGATAGTCGTGGCAGACCTCGGTCAAGCGCTGCTGGGCATCGACCCGCACGCCCAGTTCTTCGTGTAACTCGCGCACGACTGCCGCCGCTTCATCCTCGCCGGGCTCGACCTTGCCGCCCGGAAACTCCCAGCGACCAGCAGCCCACTTGCCCGGCGGCCGCTGCGCCACCAGGACCCTGCCCTGACGGTCCACCAGCACTGCGGCCACCACCTGCAGGACAGCCGGATTGCTCATTTGATCGCAAAGTGATATCACTATTACATCTCCCAACGACAGAGGTCGATCATGGCGACGGAACAGGGTGTGGTGAGTCGGGAACGTGAAGTCACGGTGTTGTCGGGCTGGCTGCTGTTGGCAGTGACTTTACTGCTGCTGGTGGCTGGCGTCGCGCTGCTCGCCGCAGGTGCCGGTCTAGATAGCGCCGCACTGGTCTTCCCCGGCATCGTGCTGTTGGTGGTGGACGTGTTCGTGATCTGCGGCTTCTTTACACTGCAACCCAACCAGGCGCGCGTGCTGGTGCTGTTTGGCAAATACCATGGCACCGTGCGGCGCGATGGCTTTCATTGGGCCAATCCGTTCTATACCAACGGACCTGGCTCTGGCGTACAGGTGAGCGCCAAGGGCGATGTCACCGTATCAAAGCCCAAGAAGCACCCGCGCATGAAGATCTCGCTGCGCGCACGCAATCTCAATGGCGAGCGACTCAAGGTCAACGACAAGCAAGGCAACCCGATCGAGATCGCAGCGGTGATCATCTGGCGCGTGCAAGACACCGCGCAGGCGATGTTTGATGTGGACGACTATGAAGAGTACGTGCGCTTGCAGGCTGAATCAGCACTGCGGCATCTGGGCAGCCAATATGCCTATGACAATGCAGAGGCCGGCGAAATCACCTTGCGCAGCGGCATGGATGAAGTGTCGCAGACACTGGCACAAGAGCTGTCGCAGCGTTTGGCCAAGAGTGGCATCGCTGTCGATGAAGCACGCCTGACTCACTTGGCTTATGCACCGGAAATTGCGCAAGCCATGCTGCGCCGTCAGCAAGCCGAAGCGGTGATCGCCGCGCGGCAGAAAATCGTACAGGGCGCTGTCAGCATGGTGGACATGGCGCTGCGCGAGCTGGCCGAACGCAATGTGGTGGACTTGGATCCGGAACGCAAAGCAGCCATGGTCAGCAACCTGCTGGTAGTGCTGTGCGGTGAGTCCGAGGCCAAGCCTGTGATCAACGCCGGCACGCTGTACGGCTGACGCGCCACAAATGGCCGAACGCAAAGCCTTTGCCCTGCGTATCGATCCGGCTCTGTGGACCGAGATCGAGCGCTGGGCCGCCGACGAACTGCGCAGCGTCAATGGGCAAGTAGAGTTCATCCTGCGTGATGCAGTGCGGCGGCGTACCGGCAAGTCAGACGCTTCTTCAGAATCCAAAATCGCCGCCGAGCCCGACGTATGATCGGCCCATGACAGCGCCCCCTGCTTCACGGCATCTGGAACTGGCAGCCCGGCACGATGAGCAGGGTAACCACGACGAGGCCATCAATGACCTAGCTCGCGGCACGCAAGCCGGTGATCCGCATTGCGCGCGCCTGCTTGGCTTGCGCTTGTTTACCGGTGATCGGGCGCCCTTGCTGCCGGAACCTGGCCTGCGTTTTCTGGGCGAGGCGTGTGATGGCGGCGTGCCCGAAGCGGCCGCGCGCGCTGCCGGCTTACTGGCATTGGGGCTGCACATGCCCGCCAACTGGCCACTGGCTCTGCAGTGGCTCACGCGTTCTGCCTCGCAGGGTTGGCTGCCTGCCCAACAACAATTACTCGCGCTTTGCGATAACCGCCAGTTGGCGCTGCACGCCGTGCAACAGACGTCCATCGACTGGTCCACGCTGGCCAACGCTGTGCAACTCGATAGCTGGCAGCGCAGTCCAGCGCTGGTTATCAAAAGCGATGAGCCACGCGTGGCTGCCGTACCGCAGCTGCTGCGTACCGAAGTCTGCCAACTGCTGATCGACCTTGTGGATCGCGATAGGTTGATGCGCGCCCAGGTATACGACCCGATTGCACAGCGCAACATCGTCGCCGCGCATCGCGATAACACCTTGGTGACCTACGATATCCATGAAGTTGAACTGGTGCATCTGCTGGTGCAGGCACGCATGTCGGCCGCCTGCGGCGTACCGGAGCGGCACATGGAAATGCCCAACCTGCTGCACTACTGGCCGGGTGAGCAGATCCGCAACCACTACGACTTTGTCGATCCCTCATCCACACCCGACTATGCCGCCGAGATCGCGCGCAACGGCCAGCGTGTCGTCACCTTCCTGATCTATCTGAACGATGACTATGACGGTGGCACTACGGATTTCCCGCAGCTGGACATCAGCCACCGAGGCACGCGCGGTGAGGGCCTGTTCTTCATCAATGCATTGCCCGACTTATCGCCGGACCTGCGCATGCTGCATGCCGGCCGTCCGCCGACGCGCGGTGAGAAGTGGTTGGTGACGCAGTTCGTGCGTTCACGACCCACGCGCTGATACAACAGCAGCACCCATAAAAAAAGGGCGATGGATCTTGCGATCCACCGCCCCTTAACCGCTTTACGCAGTCTCGTCAGGCGATCAGAGCTTCGCCTTCACACCTACAAAGAACCGACGTCCCAGAATGTCGTAGAAGCTGGGGTTGGTGTTGTCGGTGTTGCTGTCGCCACCCGGGATGTAGTTCAACGACGGCGGTGCCTTGTTGAGCAGGTTGTCGATACCGGCCCGGAAGGTCACCTTGCCCATGTTGTAGCTGGCGTTGAGGCCAAACACATCATAGGTACCGGTGCCCTGCTGGGTGGTGGTCGGCGCGATGCCCTTGGCAGCCGACTCCACAGCCGGCAGATGACGCCACTGCAACCCGAGGTTGATGTCAGCCACGCGGTAGCTGAAGTTGGTCAGCAGACGGTAGTCATACTGGCCACCCTGGTCGAGCGTGCCCTTGGCAACGTTGGTCGTACCGCCGGCCACCGGCTGGTAGTCGTACTTCGACAGCCAGCTCAGCGTGGTGTTGACCGCGAAGTTGCCCGGGCCCACTTCGTGGCTCCACGCCAAGGACATATCGATACCCGAGGTATTGATGGTGCCGAGGTTGGAATACGCCGCAATCGTCTGCTCGCGATCACCGGTGATCGGGTTGCGGGCGATCAACTGGCAAGCCTCGTTGGTAACCGAGTAGGTCGGGTTGGTCTCCGGGTTGAAGCAGCGGCCATACACCGTGGTCGAGGAGATCGGCGCGATCGCGTCGGTGACCTTGATCTGGTAGTAGTCCGCCGTGACCACCAGGTTCGGTGCGCCGAAGGGCTCGGACAGCACGGCACCAAAAGTGAACGTCTGAGCCGTCTCAGGTCCAACCTTCGGATTGCCCTTGGTGACCTCGATCTCCAGCGGGAAGAACGCCGGACCACCCGGGCGCGAGAACGTGCTCGGGCTGGCCGAGAACGGCGTCGTGGTGTTGCCAATGATGGCTTGGCACAGCGCCTGCACCTTGGCCCGGTCCGGGTTGCTGGCAACGTTGCCATACTTGGACTGGGTGGTGACCGAGCAGTAGTCACCCTCGGGGAAGGGCACGACCAGCAGCGTCGGGCCGGTAAACAGCTCGGCGGTGTTAGGCGCACGCGTGGCGTAGTTGTAACCACCGCGGAAGGTCACCGAGTCCAACGCCTTCCAGGTGAACAGTCCCTTGTAGGTGTTGACGTTGCCGGCCGTATCGAAATCCGACAGGCGGTAGCCCAGCTCGAGGTCCAGCGCCTTGACGAACGGGAGGTCCTTGACGATGGGCAGCAGCACCTCGCCATAGGCTTCCTTGACGTTCGTGCTGCCCTTGGTGCCGTTGGAGGCGAACAGGCCGATCGGGTTGTCCATGATCTGCTCCACCGGGTAGCCCGGATCGAAGCGGAAATCATTGGCGCGATATGACACACCCAACGCAAAGCGCGACTCACCGGCCGGCAGGTCGAAGGCGCCGCCCTGCACGTTGGCTTCGAGGATGTCCTGGGTCAGCTCGGTGATCTGGCGGGTACGCGTCTGGACGCTGTTGAGGCAGTCAGCCGACGGCGTGAACTCATTGAACACCGGAATGCCCGAGGTGCAGTCCAGCTGGTAGCCGCGACCGGCCAGCACGCCGGTGGGCGGCGAGGTGATCTTGGCGTTCTTGCCGAAGTTCGGCGCGTTAACCAGCATGGCGTAGCGCTGCAGCGACGGCGTGACCGTCTCTGACAACGTGCTGGTGCTACCGCGCGAGTAATAGGCTTCCCAAGTCCAGTCCTTGACGCCCAGCTTGCCATTAAGACCGGCCATGACCTGCCAGACGTTGGAGGTGTTGGTCGACTTGAGCGGGCCGAACCAGTCCAGCACCTGGAACAGCGCCCAGGGTGCGGTCGGGTTCGGACGCGAGTCCAGCAGCGTGTTGAGTGCGGCGGGCAGCGTACGGCCGTCGCGCGGCACCGGTACCGACCACACGGTCACGCCCGGGGCGAGGTTGCCGCGAGTCAGCACCTTGTTGTTGGAATAGCTGGCCTGCAAGGTGGCCTCGACGCTGTCGGTCACTTCGTAGCGACCCTTCATGAACAGCGAGTGGCGCTCCAACGGCGTGGAGGCGAACTGCGTGGTGTACTTCTGGTCGAAGTTGCCGTTGGCCAACTTGTTGACCATGGTGAACCGGCCGGCATCCAGCGAACCCAGCGGTCCCTTGTAGCCCGCAGCGCCCAGACCTGCGCCCGGCGCAAAGGCCGTGCCGTCGTTGTTGAAGCGCACGTCGGCCACCGAGCAAGTGCCAGTGGCGCTCAGCGCCACGCCGACCACGCCGCACAGCGCAGCTGCGCTGGGGTTGTTCGTCGCGAGGCCGGCATTGCCGCCGGTCGCCAGGCCCGGAGCCTGCGGGAAATCACCGCCCGCGTTACTGGTGTCGCGCCAGCCGTTCACATAGAAATCGCGGTCGCGCTGGTACACGGCATCGCGCTTGGTCCAGTCGACCGAGAACATGACGTTGCCGCGACCATCAGACGAATTCATGCCCATCAAGGCCGAGATGCGTTGCTCGGAGCCGTCGCCCTGCTCGGTGATGCCGTAGTGGGCATCGACGTCCAGGCCCTCAAAGTTCTTTTTGAGGATGAAGTTGGTCACGCCGGCGATGGCGTCCGGGCCGTACACAGCGGAAGCACCGCCGGTGATGACCTCGACGCCCTGAATGGCGGCCTGCGGGATGGTGTTGATATCGACCACCAGGCTGGCATTAGCCGGCTGCGGGCGACGGCCATCGACGAGGACCAGGTTGCGGTTGGGGCCCAGACCACGCAGGTTCAGCGTGGCAATGCCGGGCGTCTGCGCGGCACCGGCCTGCGCACCTGAAACGAACTGGTTGCCGCCCGGGACGAACTGCGGCAGCTGCTGCAGCACCGACTCCACGGCGGTTGTCGAGGAATTCTCTAGCGACTGGGTGTTGACGGTGACGATCGGGCTAGATGCCGTCAGGTCGCGGCGCACGATGCGCGAACCAGTGATGGCGACTTCTTCCAAACCATCTTCAGCTGCCGCAACCGGCAATGCATTGACCAGCGCCGCAGCAACTGCTGCCGCAACCAGCCAGCGCGAATTGGAACCGGACGTGTGTCCTTGTACAGACATAGTGACCCCTTTAAGACTTTTTGTTGTAACGAGCCAACGCAGGTGGAGTCCCAGCGCAGACGGGCTAGAAATACAAGAAATCTTGGGGAATGGCAATTACGAGACGCGACGAATAGCTTCGCCGCGTCTCGGATCAGCAACAGCTTTAGCTGTCAAGCGCCCCGTGGCAGCTTTTGAACTTTTTACCTGACCCGCAGGGGCAAGGCTCGTTGCGACCGACCTTGCGATCGCCCCGCACATAAGGCGCCATCGCCGCCTCCATGTCTGCCGCACTGGGCACCTGTCCGGGCTGGGGCGCCAGCACCGACGGCGCCTGCGCATGCTGCAACTGCAGCGCACGCGTCAGCCGCTCACGCTGTTCGGCTTCTTCGCGATCGATCTC
>Ga0114974_10003642_pt1 | contig 11581 bp, 5 predicted proteins | sample S_130206_EF_Meta_FD_87318 | JGI IMG/M metagenome (GOLD analysis project Ga0114974, IMG submission 87318) | Freshwater microbial communities from Lake Simoncouche, Canada to study carbon cycling - S_130206_EF_MetaG | ecosystem: Environmental > Aquatic > Freshwater > Lake | place: Lake...
CACGAGACACACGGAACACGCGGACGCACAAAGGCACACAGACGAATCTCACAACCAACAAAATGTTTAGAGTGCTACCGCCGGCTTCCCCACCCCCGTTTGTCGTTTCGTCGTTTCGGGGGTGTGATGTAGCCATGATGTGTATGAGCTTAAGTTTTGGAGTCTAAGTTTTGAGCTCATTTCTCAGTCTTTTGTGGCGTCCATCGACGATGCCGAACGCCAGTCGTCTTGCTCGGACGGCCATGAAGAAGCGACTCGGCCTGCCGATCCTCATGGGCAGGCCTCCGCGAGGTGTCAACCTCACTTTGACCGGATACGTCCTGCTGGACGGCACGCCGTACGACCCGGTGAAGCGAAAGCAGGAGAACGAGCGAGCCAAGGCCGAGCGCAAGAAGCTGCGCAAGGAGCACGTGGAGGACGAGGAGCAAGAGGCGACGGTGGCGGACGAGGAGGAAGAGGACGATGTGGAGGACGACGTGGAGGACGAGGAGGATGAGGAGGAAGAGGACGATGTGGAGGACGATGTGGAGGACGAGGAGGAGGAGGTCGACGAGGCACCGCCATCGCCTCTGCCGCCATCGCCACCATCGCCGATGCCGCCTCCGCCTTCGCCACCACCGCCGGCGCCGCCGCCGCCGCCGCCGCCTCCGCCTTCGCCACCACCGCCGGCGGCGCCTGCAGCAATGCCGCTTCAAGAAGACGAGCTCAAGGCAGCGATCCGCGCACAGGACCGAGACAAGATCAAGAAGATCCTCGCGGCACGCGACGGTCACCGGAGGCTCAATGAAGTCCGGGAGGCGCCGCAGTGCTTTTGTCTTGAAGCGTCCGATGACCGGGGCGAGACCTTGCTCGTCTCGGCGTCGACATTTGGCTGCCGCTGCAACGGTTGGTTTCACCATCAGTGCATTTGGAAGCACTTCAAGAGGTGCAGCAATTCAGAGCTTGGGCAGCTCTTGCATGCATGGCGGTGGCAGGACCATGTAGTAGCGTGTCCCTATTGTAGGACACTTGTGAGAGTGTCGCGCCCGCCCCCGCGCCAAAGGTACCGTAAAGCGTAATTAGCTTTGATGTGACCGGTCCAATAGCAAGGAGTCCAATACCGCTCATACACATCAGGTAACGGTACGTACCCGCACGATGTTGGCTGTGGTTCGTATGCACGAGCATCTTACAAGCATCTATGTATGTGTGTCTAACCCTATGTACGAGGCACGTGAGTGCTGCACGACGGCCTCCCTTAAAGTGCCCTACGGCGGCGGCCGCTCATAAGTGCCCTACGGCGGCGGCGGCCGGGCCGGGGGCGGAAAATCAGTAGCCGCCATCGCCATCTCTACAAGCATTAGCTCTTGCCAATCACCTTTTCGCTGAGAATGTGGAGGCCTCGACCGTGCACTTACGCTCGGTGCTGCTCCACTTCCGCTCGGTCCTGCTCCACTTGATCCGCTCGACGGTCCTGCTCCACTTCCGCTCGGTCCTGCGGGTCCACTTCTGCAGTACAGCAGCACGTTGGGCTCAAACGTGAGCGGCCATAGAACATTCCCCTGCAAGCAGCGGACTCCCGGCTCGCCGGTGGGTGGGGCACACGACACGCCGACTGCCCCCGGATGCATTCCGTCCCAGCAGACCCATGTGCTCGCTGACATCACAGCGGCCTGACTCGAGCGGCCGACGGTGATGTAGTGACTGCCATCATAGTACACGGCGGCGATGAGCCGGTACGTCAGGTCGCCCTTGCTCGTTGACAGCGTGTAGGCATCACGGGAGCCTGCGTCGAGGCAGCAGCGACCTATCTCTGCGTGCTCCTCGACGACGTTCATGTTCTCGCCGTGGCTTGTTTGCAGTTCGATTGCCAGCAAGGGCGGCGCATCGGGCGAAGAAGCCCAGTCGTCGGCCTGTCCCGGCGACATGCGCTCCACCACCTTCCACGCACACGCGCACTGGGGGCATGGGTCGTCGGCGAGCGACGGCTCAGGCGGATAGACATACATGACGGCAAACGCAGCAAGCACGTCGCCCTTGGCCCTTTGCAGTTCATCCCTGGTGATCGGATGCACGCTCTGGAGGCCGGACGCCTCGCGCTCCAGGCTCTGGCGGCACTGCGCACATAGCACTCGGATCGACAAGGACAGGAAGTTGGGTCGCTCGTCCGGTGCACCGCCTGTCCGAATCATCAGCTTCAGGGCATTGACGGCGCTCCCGTACTGGTTAGACAACTGTTTCACTCTATGTTCAATCTGCTGCTTGGACCACCCGTCTTGGGCCTGTTTGTTCGACTTGCGCAGCAACTCGTCACGTCGGAGCTCGTGGCGCAGCTCGTTACGTGCCCTGTTCAGCCTCCCCTTCCTCTCACGCCAGTCGCCCCCCTCATCGGTGCTCACGCGCACCGCTTTTGAGCAGAGCAAGTATCGCTCGAGGAGGGCGCCAACGTTTGCGGGATCAGGGCTCGTTCCAGAGGGAGGCGGGCGCGCTGGGCGCACAATCGGCGGCAGGTGGATCACCTCGCGATTCACTGACTCGGCGCTGGACCCGTCGTTGCGCACAAAGACGTCCGTTTGCGCCCGCTCGGCTACCGCGTGGAATGCCAGCTCAACCGCTTTGGCGGGAGCATCCACCCAGCAGCTATTCGCCTCCCACGCGGGCCCCTGCTTCCATCGCTCCGCTGCCTCGAGCTCGCTCACGCGGATGTGCTTCGACTTGTGAGCGTCGCCCAACTGGCCTGTGGCTTTTTGCCGGTGCTTTCGGTCGATCGCCGGCTTGGCGAGCGCGTCGTGCTCCGCCGAGTCCATGAACTCCTCTTCCGCGTGTGGGACCTCTTCCACTTGGTTGCGCTTTCCGGCCGGCCCCTGCTTGGGCGGCGCCGCCCCAGCCGGGTCGACAGGCGGCGGAAGGCCCTCGAGCGGCGTGGTGATAATGCCGAAGATGCCCCGCTTCTGTCTGCCCATGTCGGCAGCCTGGCCACCGCCGGGGATGAATTCGCCATCCGGCAAGTTCCAGTTGCGCGCGTGCGCCCCCCAAACCAAGAAGCGAGTTGACGACGCCCGTGCCCCCTCCAGCTGAGTGGTGAACGTCACACGGCCAGGGAAGCGCGCCTGAAGGCCGTCGAAGAGCACCTGCAACTCGCGAACAAGCAGTTGTCGCGCCTCGTCGCCGCGCACGGGCCATCCCTTCTTCTTGTCGATCCACTGCCCCCGCGCAAGGCCAGTGCCGAGAGAGTGCTTGCCCGTGGCAGGGTTGCCCGCCACTTCGACTTGTGTCCGGTCGTCGTCGGTGAGCTGGTCGTGCAGTTGTTGCACGCGCGCTCGAGCATGGGCTACGAACGGTTCAGCAAGTTGTTCGGCCGTGAGCGTTTGTGGCGGTTGCTTGGGCGGCGCTCTCTTTCGTGCCAGTTGCTTGCAAAGCGCCTGCAGCGGTGGCTCCGGCGCGCGGCTCATCGGCCGTGCGCCTGCGGAGCGTCTCGTGTGCTTCTCCTGCCTCTGCCGCTTGTCTTCTTCCGATTTGCGCACGCGGAACTCCTTCTTGAGCCGAGTGCTGACCTCGTCCAACGCTTTGCGAGCGCGCTGCGCGTCAAACTTGCCCGTCTGCTCGTCGTACGCCTTGTCCCAAATCTCGAGCGCCGGTGCTATCGTGAGCCGCTTCAGGTGGGACCAGTCTTTGCTCGCCTCCAGCACGCGCAGCCCGGCACGCGTCCTCACGCGTGACCCGAGCACGTATAGGCTGCTCAAGTCGATCGCCGGCTCAAACGTGCGGGGGGCCAAGCTCAGCCTGAGGGTGTCCAGACTCGTGCCCTGCCTGCGCAGGCAGGAGCGGTCGAGAGGGCACTTAAGGGGAGACTGGCCGCGCATGCCGGTCAGTCAGGCTGGCAAGCGCATTGTCAGTAGCTCGCCAGGCTCTCAACACGGAAAGGGAAGGGGGCACACTCGTGGGGGGTGCGCAGGGCGGCGCACAGCTTGTAGTCGGTGATAGCGAACGCGAGCGCGAGCGCCATCGGCCGCACGGACAGCCCGGTCGACCGCTTGTTGGCCCTCTTCTTCGCGCCGCTGGCGTCCTCCTTGCTGCCGCCGCCGCCCGCCTTGTCGGCCTTCACGCTCTTCCACACGGACACCGTCGCACCGATGCAGTTCATGGCCGCAAATAAGCTTGTGGGCTTGTACTCCTCGGACTGGACTGAGACGCCCACGGGGATCACGACCTCCGGTGATTCCGGCCCAAGGAGGGAGAACTGCCTCAAACGGGCCAGAAACTTCTCGGCCACCTTTGGTACCATGTTGATGTACGCGGGCGGCTTGGACAGCGTCACGATGCCACCAGGTCCGGCCCTCTGCATCAGCGACTGGAGGTCGTCTTCGCTGTCCTCGGCGAGGGTGAGCGAGTGCATCCTGCCCTGGGTGCCGTTCACGAAGCCGTAGACTTGCGCCTTGTTGCCCTGGCCCTCGATCACGCAGGGCGCGTCGTACACAAAGTACTCCCACAGCCCCACCTCGTTCTGGTAGAGCTCGTCCGTGTGCGCCCTGCCGAGCCGCGAGGCCTCGCTTCCGGCCAACATCATCTTCCACCTCACAAGCACGCGGCCATAATGCCTCGCAAACGCCAAGGCCTGTGCAGCGTTGAGCGAGGCGCGCTCCACGTTGCTCACCACACCAATCGTGGCGAACCTGAACCTCGGGTCGCGCAGCTCCTCCGCCGAGCACGGCCGGAGCGACTCCAAGAACGCGTCAGTCACCCTGCCATCCCGCATGGCGGCGAGGTTCTCACCGTGCACTGGGTCATCGCGAAAGCGATGCGTCCTTGTCAGCGGGAACCGCCGGAAGAGTCCAAACATATCCGTGCCCTTGGCTTCCGCGGCCAGCTCCGGGTGGGTGCTGCTCGCCTTCTCCTTCTGCTTCTTTTTCCTCTTCCTCTTGACCTCGCCCGTCTTCGCGTCGGGCAGAAAGTCCAAGTGCCGCTCGAGCAGCAACTCGTGCAACGTTGTCGCCCCGACGGTGGTCTTCTGATGGAAATCCCCGGCAAGGATGACGATCAATCCGCCAAAGGGCAGCTTGCAATCAAGCAGGTGCTGCAGCCTCGTGTTGACGTGGTGCAGCAGCGGAGCGCTGAGGAGCGAGCACTCGTCGATCACGAAGATTCGGAGCGACTCGATGTCGACGTACTTAGCAAACACACTGCGGAGCGACTCGGCGTCCTTGGGCTCCTCCAGGTCGGCCGTGCGATAGTTGCATTCAATCCCGAGCGACAGCATCGTGAGCAGTGTGGTGGCGTTCTCAAGCTGCATCACCGCCGAGCCGGTATACGCTGACAGAGCGAGCGAGCCGAGGCCCATCGTCGCGAGGACGCGCTCAAGCGCCTTGATGACCTCCGTCTTTCCGGCACCCGCGGGGCCGTTCATCAAGAAAAGGGTCGGAAGCTGCTCCTTGACGCCCTCGTTCGCCCACTCACTCAGGTAGCTCTTACGCTTGCAGCTTTCCGGTCCCCCCCGGGAGGCAGCTCTTCGCTTGGCCTCATCCATGCCCAGCAGCGTCTTCACCACAGCACGCGCGAGCCTGCGCTGCTCCAAGCTGAGTGGCGGCGACGGCTTGCTGCTGCCCGCAGCCTTGGCCTGGGCGCTCTGCTCCTCCCAACCCCGCACCTCGGCATCGTACTGCTCTGGGGAGATGTCAGCGAGCTCGGCGATGTCCTCGGGCCGCATCGGCGGCTGCTGCAGCACCTGCCGCTGCCGCTGCGGCTGCACCTGCTGCTGCTCCTCGAGCTCCTGCTGCTGCCGCTGCTGCTGCTCACGCCCTTGCTCCGCCGCACTGTGGATCCTCTTCCAACGCGCTTGGACCTCTGCGACCGGAACCCCCAACGGCACAACCTGCACATCGCGAGGCAGCGCCCGTCCAACGTGGCCGCCGTCGATCTGGCCATTGCCCCCCGCCGGCTCGTACACGCCGGGCTTGATCTGGTCTGTGGGCACCGCCTCGATCCCCAGCGCTTCCAGCTGCCTCTCCACAAACGCCTCCTGCTTGCCAAACTTCTCAGCGCGCTCCGGATCGATCTGCATCGACCGGTTGACGGCTCGGTACTCCTCGATTGCGTCGTCCGCGTCGGCAGCGGCGCCGGTGCTCTCCTTGGCCTTCCTCGCGGCTATCTCCGCGCACTCCTCCGCGTCCCACATCTGCCGCGAGTGCATGCGCCACTGTGTGAGCGTGTGCTTCTGGGCGACGTCGATCGTCAGGCTGTTCGCATACTGGCGCAGCGTGTGCAGCCGACCACGCGCAATTGTGCGCTGGCTCTCAACGGCACCGTCGTTGCCGTCGTCCGCCTCCGCATCCGCCACGCGTCTGAGGTGTCCCATCCAAGCTCGCAGCGTCGCGGGCTCCAGCGGGTACGGCACGCACTCGTCAGCAGTGTCGCCCTGCTTCCAAGGCACGAAGTAGGCGACGAAGAATGCGGCAAACTTCTTGCGGCGCTGCTTCCACAGCGACGTCATCCGCTTCTCATTGCTGAGCTGCGGTGGCTCGGACGGCACAGGCTGCCCAACGTGCAGCGGGCACGCAAGCTTCGAGTTGAGCTTCTGCTTGTGCGACAGGTACAAGGGATGTGCTGCATGGAACGCAAACTGCGAGCAAGCAACGAAGGGCACTTAGAGGGTGCAGCGAGCACGGGGAGAGCACTTTGGGGACGCTCACCGAGGCATTGGGCAGCCTCCCGCGCCTCTTCTTCGCCTCGAATGTGAGGGCCTCGCCGGCCATGTGCGCGGCCTGCGCCGCCTCCTTCTCCTCCGAGGTCATCTCCACCATGGTGACGCACCCCTTGTACTCATACGCGTTGAGCCGGTCGAGCTCAAAGCCCCGTAAGCGGTAATTCGTCGCGTCGCTCACGGCGTGCGCGCGGCCCTCGTGGTCACAGTACACCTTGCAGCTGCCAGGGCCGCCCATGCCTTCGAGCGACTCCTCCTTTTGCTCTCGCGTCCACGCAGAATCCGTGCCGATCTGGACCGTCTCACCGTCCTCCACGTCCGCGCCGCCGTGCAGGTCGTCCGCGTCGTCCTCTGGCTCAGGTGTGACCCACGACGGCTCCTCCCCACGCGCCTCATGCGCCTCGCGCACCACTTGCCAGCCAGCCGAGAACACAAATCGCTCGCTGGCATAGAACGACGGCATGCCGAGCAGCAGCGCCGCCGCCTGCGTGTCGGGCACCTCGCACATGTACGAGTTGACAGCGCGCTGCAGAAAGTACCTCGTCGTGCGAAGCTCTGTGCCGCTATCCTCGGCAGTCGAACCCCACTTGTCGATGTGCTTCTTTGCATCCACAAGCACGGACAGTGCGCTTGTTAGCCGGACCGAGTCCTTGGTCATGTACTTGACGAGGTCTGTGCGAGCAAAAGAGGGAACGCACGAACGCACGGTGAGGTGTGAGGAGGGATGCTGGCGGGCTAGGTTCTGGCAACATCGAAGCTCGCACAGAAGCACGCGGCACGCGAGCTCTCACGCGCCCCAAGCAGGTAGGGTGCCGTGTTGCACCGCAGCAGAGACGTGAGAATCTCATTGTAGCACGTCATGCGCGAGTTCGCGCATGGCAGCAGCCTGAAGACGTCGAGGATCTTCCGCATCATGTGCTCCTCCTTGCTTGCCACGAACTGGCTGAGATCCGCCTCGTACAGCGCCTGCAGCTTCTGCCTCAACTCAGCCCACTCCGGCCTGTTGAGCTCGTCGCGCACCACCTGCGTTGCCTCCTCCATGACGCCTGCCCAGACAGTCCTCAACTCCGGACCCGTCGCCTTCTTCAGGTGCTCCGCGGATGGCACGGCGTCCACAATAGGCTGCGCCTCGGGCAGCTTTGGTCGCCGCATCTCAATCACCAAATCATTCCCATCCTCGCGCGGCACAAGAGGCTCGACTGTGACTGCCGCTGGTTTGACCTCGCTGTCGCTCGCCGCCGGCGTGACCGGCGCCGCAGACGTGGATGCCTGGCTCTCCTCCCTTGCGAGCTTCTGGCTCTCCTCCCTTGCGAGCTCCTTCTCGGTGGGCGCGTCCGTGAGGTAGAGCCAGCACGAGCCAGTATTGAGGAGCGGCTTCTTGGGCCAACAGTTTGAGCAGGGGACGAGCTCGAACGCGGACTTGACCGACCCATCGCCGCACGTGAGCTTCGAGAACGGGACTGCTGCCCGGTTGGCGTAGATCTGCTCCATGATCTCAAAAGGCAGACGCTTCTCAAGCACCTCCCTCTTCACCTCCCTCTCGGCAGCTGCCCACGGGATCACTGGCGTGCCCGGCGCTAGATTGGCCTCTGCTTTGGACTTCTGGACCATCTCGTTCACTCGGTCGTGTACGTACTCTCGGGCTTTGGGGGTGGTCAGGATGTCTCTCACGTGAATGCAGCGCGTCTCGTCAACGGGAAAGACAGCCGGGCTACCCATGCGGCAGCCCGTTTCCCCATTCGGTGGCTTGTGGCACGTCGCCTCGTGCTTGCCCGCATCCCACGCGTGAGTCTGCTTCCCCGCAGCCGTCACGTGCGAGCTTCGCAGCATCTCCGCGTTCAGCTCCAAGCCGGCGCCATCGGAAGCTTGCACCACGAGCTCGAGTGGCTCGCAGTACTCGCCGCGGAAGAGCTTCGAGTACGTCGATCGTCGTAAGACATCGAGTACGTGCACCGCGAGTGGCACCTCGCACGTGAACATCTTCTGCAGCTCGGCCGCCAGGACCGCAAACACCTCGCGATCCTGTCCTGCGGCAGAGCACATGCCGGGCAGCGCCCCGCACCATCCGAGAGCATGCAGGTGGTGCGTGCCCTTGCCAGTCTCCTCGGTCACACCGAACGACGCGATGCCGCGGCCAAACAAGCCCTTGGGCCGCTCGTGCAACGGCTTCGTGCTCTTCTCGCTGTTGACAAAGGGGGTCCCGATCACCACCTCCATCACAAAGCGCGCAATCGCATCGTAGAGCATCGACATGCTTGCCGGGTGCTGCGCGGCCCTGCGCTGGAGCAGGTCCTCGAGGCCACTGGCGTCGTCGTCGCCGCCGCGGTGTTGTTCCGCAAACGCCTCCGGATTCTCGCGAAGGCGTTCCAAGAAGTCACCGGCGGCGGCGGGGAAGGTGTCGTTCCCGGCCCTCATCTGCATGGTCAGCCGGATGCCCAGCGGGGAGTGCACGTCGTCGGGTGCCACCGTCAAGAAGATACTCGGCGGCCCGAACCGTCGAATCATAGCGAGCATCTTGCCGATGCAGGACGAGCGCTCCATCGTGCTCCACGGCACCGAGCTCGCCACGAGGGACACCAATGGCATGATCGGCGCCATGAACTTGGCCGCCTGCTTCGAGTGAGGATTTTGCACCGCCTGCCGAGCCTGCTCGTCAAAGCCGGGGCTGTTGATCAGCGCAATCAGGTCCGCCCGCGACTCCTCGCGCACCGCGCCACACACCGACTTGAGCACCTTGTGCCGCTGCACCTGGTTGGCGAGCAGCAGGACCAGGCGCGGATTGCGCTGGAAGCGCAAGGTGTAGTGCTGCATCAAGTGCTTGGTCGCGGCCGTCGAGATCGTACCCTCAAACTTCTCGAGCCCTTTGCCCAGCGGGAACTCGTACCAGAACGCCTCCATCAACATGACACCGTTCTTCGAGAACTCGCTCATCGGCTTGCTGTCCCGCGTGACCGAGAGCGATCCGGCCTGCTGCTGCTGCTGCGTCTTGGACTTTAGGCTCGCCACTGCCTCCAACGTGCCCTCCAGGATGGCCTCGCTATTGGTCGCGGCGTTCATCACGCCGATGTGCGACACCATGAGCTTTGGCGGCGGCGGCGGCTCTGTTGAGCCCGCCGCCTTGGCCGCCGCCGTGCCCTCATGCTCGTGCTCGCGGTCGGTGTGTGGCGCCGCAAACGCCCCTGCCTCGGCCTCGGCGATGATTGCCTTAGCCATCTCCAACGCCTCCGACTCGTCTCCCTCCAAATCGTCTCCCCCTTTCGCTAGGGCGTCGGCGACCTCGCGCACGCCAGCAACGTCGGACGGATCGTGGCCCGCGCGCTCGTCGATAAGGAGCATGACCGCATTCGTCATCGCCATCACCTCACGACCGGCGGCAATCTCCCCTCCCTCAAAGCCCGTGGCGATCTCGCGCACACCCGCAATGTCTGATGGGACGTTGACGGCGCGCTCGTCGATCGAAGTGTCCGTGCTCTTCCTCGCCGTCTCGCGTAGCCCGGCCGGCACGCGCCGCAACGCCGCGACGACCTCGTCCAGCGACGGCGCCGCCGCTGCCTGCAGTGCCGGCGCGAGGGCAAGCTGCCCCATGTGCATGATTGCTCGGCGAAGCTGAAGGTAATTGTACACGACCACCGGTCGAATGGCCATGCCCGATGAGACCAGCAATCGGCGCAGCAGCACGTCGTGCGAGCCCTCAGGCCCGAGGATGTTGACGGTCACCTGTGATCACAGGCCCAGAGGTGGGGGAGTCGCGGGCATCAGTGTCGCCACAGACCGTGCAGGGGCCGATATGAAGCGGAGAGAGGGGCACTTTAGGGTCGCGCAGCGCCAGCGGCCGAAGAGAAGCGGAGGGGCACTTTAGGGATCGCGCAAGGCGCGCGCACCGTGTCGAGAAAGTCAGACACGCGCTGCTCTGCTGACAGTGCCTTGCCAACGTAAGAGGTGAAGGCGTCGCGACCCTGGTGCAGGAATGTGATGAAGTGCGCCCTGAGCTGCACATGCTGCCATTCCTTCTTGCCGGCCGTGCTTGGCGCCACGACCTTGAGCACGTTCGCGTACATGCGCACGTCCGACAGGAGCAGCTTCTCAATGTCCGTCAGCGGTGGCAGCTGCAGGCAGTCCATGCGCCCGTAATCCACGCCCGCCGCCAGCGACTGCGTCGGAGGCCCTGCACGCTCGCCGCTCGCGTGCGCCGCACACGTGTGGCACAACCGGACCGTCGCCACCATCCGTGTCGCGCCGCCTGCCCCCTCTGCCCCCTCCGCCGCTGCCTCCACCTCGCCGCCTGCCCCCTCCACCTCCATCTCGTCGCCGCCCTCGAACGCCGCGGCCGCCTCCGAGCACACATGCTCGACGAGATCGGCGTGCAAGTGATAGATCCGCCCGTCACTGTCCACAAAGCAGGAGACCATGTCGCGCAGGCGGACAGGGTAGGTCTCAACCGCGGGCGCTACCATTGGGTCGTCCTCCGCATCGGCCTCGCCCGCCTCGCCCGTGCCGCCGACGGGCACGCGCGAGTGCCCGCCGCTGACTTCTCGGACAAGGTCCACTGTGCCCATCGCCTCCAGGTCGGCGCGCTGCTTTTCGGTGAACCGGAACGGCTCGGGCAGGTCGACCACCATGAAGCGCTTGTACGCGCCGCGAGCCGCCATGCACCGGGTGCCGCAGCTCGCGCACGCAGGCAACGGCTTGTTTGGGCTCAGCACCTCGCGGAATCTCTCCTGGATTGCCAACAGGTCCTCGGGGCTCACGGCCACGTGATCCTTGATGAGCCCCTTGGCTTTCTCTCGCCACCGCGCCCTCTCTTCGTCGGTCGCACGGTCGTCAGGCACCTGCTCCAACTCATAGAACATCACAGCTCCGCTCACCTCGTGGAATAGGCAAAGACTCGCCTCGGGGTCTCGCTCG
>Ga0114974_10003645_pt1 | contig 11579 bp, 9 predicted proteins | sample S_130206_EF_Meta_FD_87318 | JGI IMG/M metagenome (GOLD analysis project Ga0114974, IMG submission 87318) | Freshwater microbial communities from Lake Simoncouche, Canada to study carbon cycling - S_130206_EF_MetaG | ecosystem: Environmental > Aquatic > Freshwater > Lake | place: Lake...
CTCGCCCATTCTCTCGTAAATCGCGGTTTATAATATAATAATCGGCGATGTTATATTTGAAATTTGAACGGAATATTGCCGGATTCCATTCGATTCCAAAAGTCCGGGGCAGGAAGGACCGAAGGTCCGTGTTCAACCACTTTTCAGCCAAAAATATTCCGTTTGAAAACGGTGGATTCCATTCGATTCGATTCCAAAAGTCCGGAGCAGGAAAGACCGAAGGTCGGCGTTCAACCACTTTTCATCCAAAAATATTCCGTTTGAAAACGGTGAATTCCATTCGATTCGATTCCAAAAGTCCGGAGCAGGAAGGACCGAAGGTCCGTGTTCAACCACTTTTCAGCCAAAAATATTCCGTTTAAAAATAGAAAATATCCAGACGATATATCGTCATAACTCTAGTATATATCTCAATAATATCCACTTGCGTAAAATGTTGCTTAAATGGCAACGGGAGGCAACATGCCCAAGAATGTCCTTTTTCGCATTTCGCGTAGGACTTTTGAAACACGAATTTTGTGTGTTTTGTGACTGACCAGTCACAACTTTTTTCGATCAATCAAAATATTTGTGACGATAATTTTTACGCCTTTTCCGGCCACCCCTCCGCGTCCGTCCGTCGGGGGCGTTTTTCTCCTCCATGTGTATAAGACCCGCCATTTAGGCACCATTTTACGCAACACTGAAAATCACATCATGTATTACTGTGATACATGTAACATCAAAACCAATAACAAATTTGATTTCAACCGGCATCTTTTATCACCAAAGCATCAACGGTTATGTTCTGCCAACGTCAAATGTAAAAATTACATTCACAGTCTCATTTCGGGGGGCGGGGTCGATTCAGCGGCGGAAAGCATCCCCCAAAACTCGCCCCCAAATATTTGCGATATTTCGACCCCCCAAAAAACACCCATCAACGAAATCGTCCAAATCAACCTCCATGAAGAAGATGAACAAAAAAACGTGATATACAATCCCGATTCGGATGGATGTGGTGGTCACGTGACTTACTCGGCCTCCGCGGCCTCCGCGGCCTATGAATGTAAGTATTGTAAGCGACATTATATCAATCGAACCGGATTATGGCGGCATAATAAAAAATACGGCGCGTCATGTATCATGAAGGTAATCGATGCTTCGAAACTCGAGAGTACCGCGGAACTCAAGAATGTAATTACCGCGATGATGCATATGAACCACGAATTCAAAACACAGATATTGGATATGTATAAAACGAGTATGTCGGCGATTACGACTTCGACGCCCATTACCAACACCAACACCAACAACCTGACCAATTGTTATAATCAAACATTCAATATGCCGTTTTTCTTGAACGAGAAATGTAAAGATGCGATGAATATGAAGGATTTCGTGAATTCGATTCAGTTGAATACAGACGACCTTGAAAATGTAGGAAAACTCGGTTATGTCGAAGGGATGTCGAATATTCTCATTACAAATTTGAATAAAACGGAATTACACAAACGCCCAGTTCATTGTAGTGATATCAAACGAGAAACAATGTATGTCAAAGATGCCGACAAGTGGGAGTGCGATGGCCCAGACCACGCCAAAATGACGAATGCGGTGCTTGCTGTTGAGCATAAAAATGTCAGTCTTATGGGTGAGTGGGCCGCGCGTCATCCGCAATGTATGAAAAGCCACACTAAAGATAATGACCGTTATTTCAAACTATCAAAGATAATAACCGATGGTGCGCAAGAAGGTAATATATCGAAAGTGATACGTCGGGTTGCGAAAAATGTCCTCATTGACAAGACGACGCAATGTATCGAACAATAAAATTGAAGTAAAATGAAACACGTAATTTATTATGGATAAAGTTACGTGTTTACTACGCAGAACGGAATGGCCGAACAAAATGATACCACTACCCCCGATGTCGTCGTGAGCGCCCCCGTACCTGTAATAGCGACGATGGCGAATATGATAAACTATTTGACTGTATCGTTGTATCAAGGGAAATTTACACACAACGACGAACAATCATGGGGGGATTTGAATAAAATATTTGACGTCGTTGCCAAGACACCCACAACATCGCCATTTTCAGGCCATGTTCGGATGTTTCACAGTTGTGTCGTTTCATTGAAGAGGGTTACTGAAACGGACGACCCAGATTATCATAATTATACGCGACAATTGCGTGAGTATATCGCGGCCGCCGCCACCGCCGAAGAAGCAGCCGCCGCCGCCGCATCCGATGATGACGATCACGATGAATCATGGTACAACAACGATCCGATCGAAGACAACATTGGTGATTGGGAATTAGATTATGCTCAACAAGAGTTGAGAGATTGGACCGCAGAAATCAGGCGTAATAAACGATTTGATGATGATTGAATGCGGGTGTTAGGATTTTCCCGTAGTATTATTTTTTCTCAATAATAAGCCTCGCACTCTCCACGATTTCGCTTGGATAATCCAGATCGCGAAGAACTTTCAGGCCGCCTTTAATCGTCGAAATACCATCCGCAATCTTATACAAATACCCACCCGTTTCAGAGCACACTGACATGTGAAGGTTTGATATTACTCCCGAATTCCGTGTTTCGAGAAGCTCGCAAAGCTCGATATAATGCGTTGTAAGAATGAGATCTACTTTCGGATTTTTGGAAATATAGTCGATATAACCATAAGCTGCCGCGACTGCCTCATACGGATTTGTTCCGGAGTAGAGCTCGTCAAAGATACAGAAATGTCGTTTCGTGGGATTATCTATAATACAACGCAGAATCTCCATACAACGGCGTGATTCGGCCTGAAAGAGACTGTCGCGTCCCGAAGTATCTGGAATATTCAAGTAACAGTGAAGGTAGTCGTATGGATTGATTTCGGCGTGTTCATAAAACCCAAACCCTATTTGCTGAGAGATAATAATATTGAAGAGTGTTGATTTTATAACGGTGGTTTTTCCCGCGGCATTCGGTCCTGTTATAATAAGTTGTTTGTCGAGTGTGATATCATTTGCGACAACCTTGGCCGCATCATGAGCTTTCAATGGCGCATATATTTGTGAAGTCAGTTTTGTGATATTCTTTCGGGCTACAGGAGCCGGTGGTGGAGGAAGAACCGCGGCGTCGGCATCGGCGGAATCAGCGGCATCGGCATCGACGTCGGCATCAGCGGCTACGTCGTCTTCGGCGTGTTTTTCATCATCAACCGGCGCTAATTGTTGTTCTTCGTCCATGCCGACAACGAACGAGCATTTCTTTACCATTCCGTCGATCACAAAGCTTCTACACGCGGTAAGATGCTCGATATACGCATTAAATCCAAAACTGTATTCCAGTAGTTCATTCAGGTCAGTCTGTGAAAACAGAGAATAATAATTCTTCATCACATATCCAATCTGAAAAAACTTGCTTACAGATACTGAAAATGGAGAGATATCGGTAAGTGCCCGTGTGACCTCTTCGAGTAGCCTGTATCTCTCGGAGAGTTCTTCGCGGAATGGTTCATAGGTCGAGAGATGGTATGTCTGAATAAGTTGAATCATATAGCTCATATTCACACCCGTCGCGGTGAGATAGCCGTTGATTGTATGAATGTGGGTATGAACCAACTTAATATTATTGTAAAATCGAACACACGCCATGATATTTTGATAAATCTGGATGAAATAAAACACCACCGACATTAGTATATACATTTTTTGTTCGATACTCACTGTTTCAAATTGTGTCAAAAATTTACCCACTGAATGCTGACTTATGATTTCTTTCAAAATATCGACGTACTCCGACAACGAGACACCCAGTCCTTTGATTAACAATACGAAAAACGGAATAATCAAAACTATAATTGGTGTAAGTAGTGCGATAACCGGCGATGAAATATTGTATAAGCTCAAAAACTGGAGAAAGGATGATGATGTATTGAGTTTCGAGAGGAATGGTGTCTCGACATAACTGAATTTCTCTTTGAAATCATGGATTTTACCGGTTCCGCGGAATTCTGTCCATATAAGCTTCATGTTTGAAAATGCTTCAATGCTCGTGCTCTGCTCGGTATTTTGCGCGATACATCGCTCCAATAGCTCGTTATCGAACATTTCCAGTAACGTTTGGGTATGTTTTAAGTATTCGATATCTGTAGTATAATACTTACTCCAAATGGGCAGATGCTCGGTGCCATAAACGGATTTTGGCGAGAATATATAATGATATAGGCCATGTACGGCCGCGTCGGCCACGTCGGTGGAACAACTGCCTCCTACATTTAATTTCGGTTTCACTTGAAGTAGTTCAAGGTCTTCGATAATAGAAGTAGGTAGTTCATGTAATTTTTCTGGGTTAGTATAAGAAATAGGGTGTTTGAATGCGCATTCTTGCGTAACACCATCAATCCCCGCCTTCGCATCAACACACTTGGATACCGGTTTATTACCGAACCCTAAATGTTCTAATAATAACGATTTCACTTCATCAGGTTCGCGCGGCATTTCATTCACCGAATCATGTACATCTGTAATCAAAGAACATACGCTAAAAGAACAAGCCGACATTGTATTGTATTGTTATGACGCAACAATATAATATATTAAATTAAACTCACTACTACTACCATTATTACTACTACCACCCCGCTTATATTTCACGAATATCTAAATCCCTTCCATGAAATTCACCGGCAACTCTGTAATCACTGTCTCATAATATGCCTCAATCTCCTTCTTGATACGCATATCACGGCGAGTAACAAAGTTGATCGCAACACCCTTGCGTCCCCAACGTCCAGAACGGCCAATACGATGAAGATAGATATGAACGTCCTGTGGCATGTCAAAGTTGATAACGGTACTCACTTGCTGAATGTCGATACCACGAGCGGTGACATTCGATGAAATCAGGACACGATGAACACCCGCCTTGAATTCCTGATACGCCTTATCGCGCTCGCGGTTATCACCCTTTTCCATTCCGCTATGAATACAGCAAACGGGGAAGCCGTCAAAAAGCATCGCCTCGTGAAGGTCGGCCACACGCTTCGTCGAATTACAGAAAATAATACACTGTGAAAGTGAAATCGTCTTGAAAAGGTCTTTCAGGGTCAGATACTTCTGAACATCGTCGTCCAATGCGACATAATGCTGTTGAATCCCTTCTAGTGTAAGTTGCTCTGCCTTTACCTGAATATTTACAGGATTTCGCATGAACTTCTCAGTCAGACTGTATAAATCGGGCGGCATCGTTGCGCTGAAGAGAATAACTTGGATTTCAGACGGCATATACTGGAAAATATTGTAGATTTGGTCATTAAAACCGGCTGAGAGCATCTCATCGGCTTCATCGAGCACCAGCATATGAACACTCGAGCTTTGAATGTGATTGCGACGAATCATGTCGAATACGCGACCGGGGCACCCGACAATAATATGCGGCGTTGATTTACGCAAATCCGCGGCGTCATCGGCGGTTGAAGTTCCACCAACGAGCAGACGCATCGTAAGTCCGGTCATCATCGCGCCAATTCCTTGAATCACGTCATAAATTTGACGGGCCAGTTCGCGAGTAGGAGCAAGAATGAGCACCTGTGTCTTGGCTTTACTCACATCAACACCCTGAAGTGCTGCGACTGTGAATGCGCCGGTTTTTCCTGTTCCGGATTGCGCTTGTGCGATTACATCACGACCTTGAATAATGGATAATATTGATTTTTGTTGAATATTGCTGGGTTTTTCAAAACCGTAAGCGTAAATCCCACGAAGAAGATCGGCGGAAATTTCGCCGACGTCCTCCCACACTTTGAATTCGGGATAAGAGGCGGAGCCGGAGCCGTCGGAGGAAGAAGATTGAATACTTGGAGTATCGTCGCTAATTGACATAATAAAGGATGGTCTCGAAAGTAAGTCACGAATAAATATCGGATATGTCTAATAATCATAGTAGAATACATTTAAGTTTGTTTGATTGTTGGGTTGCTGATGTAATATTGGAATACAAACACTATATATCATTTCATATTAGTGTAAAAAATTGATATAAAACTTATATACGTAATATTATAGGCACCACCCGCTACGAACGTCATGGCAAAAATAACACATCGTTACGACCTTCCGGATTATGCAGCATTTATGAATATGGGATTCGACCTGAAATTACCCGACGAGGTTATCAAGTCGGTCTCGGATTTAGCGGATTTGGTGGGCGCGCCAACTTATATCAAAACACCCGTTTTTCCCGTTCGCGAACCAGGCGATTTTCGGTTAGGGGGAGTAACTCCCGTTGGCTGCGGCAATACCGGATATCATGTCGCTGGAAGCAGTGCGAATACGTTCCAAAGTCGTTTCGGTAGCAGCGGCGGATGCGGCACAGGAGCAGGAACCAGCGGAGGCGGCAGCGGAGCTGGCATACATTCAATTACCCGTTCAACCCCGTCGTCGCGCAATCAGCAAATACCGAATAGCGAGTGGGATACGATTCTATCATTCCAAAAGACCGAGCTCAAGAAAAAGGAAGGAATTGAATCGAGTATTGACAATATTCGGTCCTTTCTGAATAAGCTTACCGACAAGACATATGCTACGATGCTTGCCAATATTTTAAAGGAAATCGACGAACTGTTCAAGGCGTGTAACGACGAAACATCAGAGGAGCACAATACCGTCTCAGTTATGAATCGTATTGCGTCGTCGATTTTCACTACTGCGAGTTCGAATTCGTTCTATTCCGAGATTTACGCGCGGTTGTTCCAAGATTTGATGGCGAGAGAAAAGGAACCGGACCATGCCGAGTACTCTGTGTTTCGCGACGTGTTCGAGAAGAATTTGGCGTCGTTCATGTCCTTATTCGACACGATTGAATACTGTGACCCAAAGAAAAACTACGACAAGTTCTGCGATATTAACAAGGCGAATGAAAAACGCAAAGCGATGTCGCAGTTTATCGTGAATTTGATGAAAATCGGAATTGTGGAGAAGACGCAGGTCTTGGCCCTGATGAAGCAAATCCAAGAACTCATGTATTCAAATATGCGTCAAGAAGGAAAGACGAACGAGGTGGATGAACTCGCGGAGAATCTCTTCATTATGGTGAAGCATAGTCACATGGTATTCAAGGCCAAGGGTGGCGGTGGCGACGACAATGAACCAGCGGAGATATTCAAGACGCGGGTTGAACAAATTACGGAAATTTCAAAACTGAAAATCAAAAGCAAGCCGAGTATTACAAACAAGACAATATTTAAGCATCTGGATATGTTGGATGAAATCTCCGGAAAGTCGAAGAAGTGAACCCATTGAGTGCGACGTCGCACATCTAATAACCCGAATTAGTAATTCTGATTATTAATTTTATAAGGTATTCCCCATTAATGTGAATATTTTCTTTTGAGATTGGATTTTTATCGCGGAACTTGCCGCTGTATTTATCTGGTGTTATTTCGTAGTATTTTTTACCCAATAAATGGGACAAATTATGAAAGTCGGCTTTATGATAGTGGGGATGAATAAGTCCGCCATCGCAATTTGTGTCAAATGAAATTTTATTATGAAAATGATTATCACAAACTGGGTCGCAGTACCAATGCTTTCGAAAATTGATTTCGATTATTGGTGTAGAAATCGGCATAAATATCATGTTTGTACAGGCGGCTCCATGAGCTGATATAAATAACGCGGCTCCTGAACATATGTCATATTGTTCTTGCGGCGTCATATCGTCGAAACAGCAATATCGATATGGCAAATGAAACATTTCTTTATACTTCTCTAAAAAAAGATGTATTGGTATATTGGAATCTGTATCATATACGTAGCGATTATTTTCTTTACGCTGATTCATTAAAATATATGTGCCATTTTCAGCCGGAATTACATTTTTCAACATTTGAAGTAGTATAGGGTCATTGTCATATTTAATATAATGAGTGTGATTAAATGGCGAACGAATAGGTTGATTGTACAAAAATAAATTATTTGTATAACTGACATTCATACCAAAAATACGTTCAAGAAGGAACTTTCGCCATTTCTGACAGGGACTGTTTATATTAGAATCATCGCGATGATTTTCGTCATAATAGATATAGATCGTCGTATAACTCGGGTCATAATACATCATTAAATCATACAAAATATGGAAAATGTTATTGTCTGGTATTTTTGATACAAATACTTTTGGAATTATATTCATTGGTCAACCAGTGTATTTAGTACGATGAATAGAACATAAAAATAAGTTTATATTATAATTACTATACGGCAACCATGAAAATTGTGGTTAGTTTTACAACGAGTCCGACACGTATCAATAAGTGCGGGCCGATGATAAATAGTATATTGGACCAAACAAGAAAGGCTGATTTATTTATATTGAATATTCCGGAAGAGTTTGCGCGAACCGGCGAGACGTACAACGTGCCGAAGTATATTCGAAAATCTCTCACGGTGAATCGTATCGCGGTAGATTATGGCCCTGCGACGAAAATTATCCCCGCTGTATTATACTTACGAGAGCGTCCCGATGTATATGACCCTGAAAACACACGTATTATTTACTTGGATGATGATATTGCTTATCCTAAGAAAATGGTTGAAACCTACGAAAAAATGATTGATCCCAACGACAATAATGTATGGACATCGACTGGGTTTGATTTTGTGAATATGCAACTCGACGGAAAACGCGGACATAAAGACACTGCGACGATTGCGGAAGGTTATGGCTCGGTATGTGTAAAACTGAATACATTTGGCGATGATTTCATGGAATACATGACGAGATATACGGCTAGCGACAATCAAATATGCCGTCTCTCGGATGATGTCATTTTAAGCAATTATTATCTTCGTCGTAATCTTGGAATAAACATCATGAATGTTCCGGGGTTTCTTTCTATTAACGATATTTGGCAGGAACAGAAGATATTGGATTATGGTAATGAGGCCGACGCGCTTCATTTGGGCGCGGGGGGAACATCGGACAATAATGTCGACCGATATAAACGTGTAATTTCTGCTCTGAATAAAAACAAAGACCGTCGGTTTAAGATGTCGTTTATTACAACGGTCGCAGATGCTACGACCGGTGTAATGCGAAATACGCTGACATTCCGATGAATTCGTCGGTATCTGCGGACAACTGTGTAATTATTATTTATACGTATATAATAATTACATTCATATATTCATACATATATTCATATATTCATACATTCATACATTCATTCATTACATTCATTACATATGGTAAAATCGAAACTCAACAAGGACATCAATTATCACGAATACTCGCATTTAGAAGAAGAGGATTTCAATTACAATACACCCTTATTCCAGTTACAGTTATTGCGTGATCCGAAAAAGGTCGTTATTGGTGTAGGACAGTTGAACTATCATTTCTCAAAACGGTATAACGTAGTATATGTTCCGATATATTTATTCAACTCTGATATGGAGTTCATGAAACAGATCGGCGTCTATGAAATGCCGTCGAATCAAGTGAAAATGGACGAATCCGGTGATTTGGATGTTAGTCGATTGACGCCGTTATTATATAGTTTTGTGAATACGGAATTGTTACGAAAGTCGCGGGCTAATTCTGCGGCGGCGTCTGAAGCAACCGCATCGGCAACAATCAACTCAAAAAAACGCGTTACTGAAGTAAATGAAATCAAGAAATCTCTCGGAAAGGAACCTGTGAAGTCTAAACCCGACGTTGTGGCTTCTATCGACATCGACAGCGACGACAGCAACGACAGCGAGGGCGAGGGCGGCAGCGGCGCGGAATCATCATCGAAGAATGTATTCGGCCTTGACGCTCGTCAAAAGCACTTATTGTCAGGCGCGTCTATTCTCCCGCTTCAAACCAAAGAACAGTCTGAACTAGAGCGTCGGCAGTATAAACCCTCACCAGAAAGCGACCTCTGGATACAGAAGTATCTCCGGAATAAGTATTTCAATTTCATAGACAATGAAGGCGCCAGTGACGGATTTTTCGCGGTGATTCGCGATGCTCTTCTTACACAAGGACGCACGACTACGATTCTCGAGCTGCGAAAACAACTCGCCGATGAAGTAAGCGATGAGGTATTTCGCGCTTACCGAGAGAAGTTCGCGATGTATCACGCACTTACACGAACACAAACTCGTGAGACGAGAGAATTAGTGACGAATTATAACGACATTAAACGCCGCGTCTCGACAATACATGACCGCGCGCAACAACAGCTCATGATTGCCGGCGCAAAGAAACTCGTTATCGATCATAATCAGAAACACGACGAAATGAAATATACGAAGATTTTGTCGGGACAGTATGACTATATGCGTGATGTGCGATCGGTAGAACAACTTAAAGAGCGGGTAATGACGTCATTGTACTGGCCGGACGCATGGGCGATTGCGACGATGGAGCGGGCATTGAATATGAAGTTTATTATGTTTTCGAGAGATGCGTATGAAACGGGTGATATCGATAATGTCCTACAGTGCGAGAACGGCGCGGGAATAGAATCCATCGATCCGATTATTCGTAAGCGCGGTGTATTTGAACCGACTGCTTATATTTTATTTGGGAAGGGGTCGGCGCTGACCACGACCGCAACCGGCGGAGCTCGAAGCCCTCGCAATCGAACGCCTCGGAATCACATGATGTCGGACACGAAATTAACGACATACAATTTAATAACGTATAAGACACATGGGGTGCTCGCCTTTTCGGAACTCCCTTATGATATTAAACTACTCGTGACTACAAAATGCTTGGAAACCCAATCTGGCGCATTCTGCCTAATTCCGCAATTCAAACTCTTTCAACGCGAACTCGGAATCCGCGTGGATGAAATGCCGAATGAGAGTTTGGATGATTTATTAGAGGAAGTTCATATGGATTCGGCGTCGTCTGGGAGCAATCACCACCGAACAAACGGCGCGCATTTATATACACCGGATATCGTATTTCAGTATTATTCAAACTCCAATCCGAACGTTCTTCCCGGAAATGGAGCGGGCGAGAGAATACCTGAACCGGAGAAAATCCATTTTCATAAACTGGCAACATTCGATAATTGGCGGCGCAAATTGTCGAACTCGTGGAATGAGCCATTTATGCTGGATAATCACACATGGCAAAGTGTAGAGCATTATTATCAAGGCAGTAAATTCAAGAATAATAACCGCGAATTTTACTTGAAATTCACTCTAGATTCGAGGTCTAAATTGTCGGCCGACCCTGTCATTGCGAAAGCGGCGGGTAGCAAGAGCGGAAAGCTGAACCCCAAAACGATTATTCGCCCGCCGAATATAAAGATTGATCCCGATTTTTTCAATAACAATCGAAGCGAGCGAGAGATGGAAAACGCCCTATTTGCGAAATTCTCTCAGAACAAGAATCTAAAAGACTTATTATTGGCGACACGAAATGCGAAGTTGGTTCATTATCAACGGGGCGCGCCGCCGGAAATAAATCATCCGCTTATGCGTGTTCGCCACAAATTACGCACCGGTGGTGGGGGCGGTCGCTAGCATACTTCCTCGCTTCGCTAGCATACTTCCTCGCTTCGCTAGCATACTTCCTCGCTTCGCTAGCATACTTCCTCGC
>Ga0114974_10003646_pt1 | contig 11576 bp, 11 predicted proteins | sample S_130206_EF_Meta_FD_87318 | JGI IMG/M metagenome (GOLD analysis project Ga0114974, IMG submission 87318) | Freshwater microbial communities from Lake Simoncouche, Canada to study carbon cycling - S_130206_EF_MetaG | ecosystem: Environmental > Aquatic > Freshwater > Lake | place: Lake...
CCAATCCTGATCCACAGCAGCACCACGCCACTGAAGGTTACAATCGCCGCCAGCAGCGAAGCGATGAACAGGATGGGAGTGTTGTAGTTGTCGCCATCTTTGAAGTTCATGATGTGGAACTTCCAGGCTAGGTCGTAGGCGCTCCAAACGACCGAGCGGCGGCTTAGCACTTCACCTGTGAAGGCGGAGATGTAGAGAGCGCTGTGTTCGGGATCGTCGAACCCGATTGCGAACGCTGGATCGTACGCGCCCGAGCGCATCGGTGGTTGGTCGTAGTATGTGGCTTTGACGACCTTTCCCGGCCCGGCGTAGGCCTGTTCAGCAAATCGCCGGGCGTCGGCTTCGCTGATCTCCTCCAGGTACGCCCCGCTGTAGGCGTCGATCGGTTGTTCGCGGCCATAGGTCGTCTTGATAGTCTACATTGGGCCTCGCGGCGTCGAGGCTAGGACTGCGCCGGAAACCTGGTCCAATTCGACCTTGGCTATGGCTTGTTCAAGCGTAAGCAACTTGGCCCTATCGAGGGCCTGTGCCGGGGCAACGGCGATATGATGTTCGCCGCGAACCTTTTGGATTGGCAGCACGACCATCACCAAACCACCGACGATCCAAAGCACCACTTGGGCACCGATGACCAGCGCCAGCCATTTGTGGAGCCAGACGGTCCAGCGCAGCAGCATGTTTTACCTCCTGTTGAATATCCGGAGTTCCCGACGCCGTCGGCGTGGAGGCGGGGTCGGGGTTCGTGCGAAAGCGTTAGCGTTGCAGCGGCTTCAACCGCAGCGGCCCGCCGGGGTCGGTGCGGGCCATGTTCATCTCCATCGAAAGCAGGCTGTAGTAGCCACTGATCCCGGCCAGATCGACCACGCCCTTTTCGCCGAACCGCTTCAGGGCCCGGGCATAGGTGGCGTCCGAGATCTTGCGGTCGTGCTGCAGTTCACTGACGAAGTCGTAGCAGATCGCCTCGTCGTCGCTCATGGCGTCAGGTCGCCGCCCGGCGGCAACGGCGTCGACCTTGGCCTGGGTGATGCCTTGTTGGATGGCGATCGGTGCGTGGACGTTCCACTCGTATTCCTGAGACCAGGCCCGCGCCGTAACCAGGATGACGAACTCCGACAGGGTGTTCCCGATGGCCGACTTGTAGCGCAGGTAGTCGCCCGTGCTACGCGCGGCGGTCATCAGCTCTGGGCTACGCATCAGCATGAGAAATGGGCCGGAGGGCGGTACGTGTCGCGCGGCTTCAAAGTCCTTGGCGGCCTGTTGCTGCGCGGCGTCGTAGGATGCGGCGGGAACCGGCTGCAGGCGTTCTTGCGCCTGGGCGGCGACCGCGGAACATAATACCAGCATAGCCGCTAAAGTTGTTCTCACTGAACGATTCCCCCAGTCTCATCAGTCTCGGCACACCCGAGATCCCAATCGTTTGGCTAAATATTGAACCTAAGTCCACCGAGGCCGTTCGCCAGCCGCATTTTCGCGGATCGGTGTCCTAGGCGTTTGCTGTGACAATGCCCGCCACTGCCACTGCAGCGTGCTCGAAAGCCTCTGGTTCCAACGCTTCGAGCCGGGTCGCCGCCATTATGGTGCCTACGGCGTTTCGGGCTGAGCGCTGGTAGGCCGGATCGTAATGCGTCTCGATCAGGGCTCCAGCCAGTTCCTCCAGCCGACCCGCGTGGACCAACGCCGTCCAGGCCTCCAGTCGTTTGCGGCCCGGGCGGTCAGGCAGGCGGGCGAGTAGGGCAATCAGCGCTTGCGGGTCACCGCCCAGATTTGGGTAGGTCGAGGTGAGATAGCGCGCGCGTGTTGCGACAGGCGCAGAGAGGACTATGCGAGGCGCGGTGGTCATGGCGCTCCAGAGGACGGGCGGCACAATGAGCTGGCCCACCTTGCTGGATTCAGCCTCCACCACGACCGGGCGCGAGGGATCCAGACTCATGAGAATCTCCAAAAGGCGGCTCTCGAACATCTTCTGGCTAGGCTGCGGCTGACCCGGAAGGCCGCCGAAAAGCGAGCCACGATGGGCGGCAAGCCCCTCCAGGTCGATCGTTTGCACGCCGTGTGCCGCCAGGCGCACCAGGACCTCGGTCTTGCCGCTACCCGTATGGCCGTCGAGCAGAACCACCGTCTTGAGCGGCTCGGCGCCATAGAGGCACCGAACCACCCTGTTGCGGTAGGTGCGATAGCCGGCGGCCAGAACGCTGGTACGCCATCCCACATTGGCCAGGATCACACCCATGGAATTGGAGCGCATGCCGCCACGCCAGCAGTAGACGAGGGCGCGAATCGAGGGTGGCCAGTCGGCCATAACCGTTTCGATGTATCGCGCGACGTTGCGCGCCACATAGGCAGCGCCAATGCGGCGGGCCTTGAAGCGAGACTCTTGGACATAGATTGTCCCTACTTCTGCCCGCTCGGTATCGCTCAGGACCGGCAGGTTCAGAGCGCCTGGAATATGGTCGATCGCAAACTCGCTTGGGCTGCGGGCGTCGATGATCACGTCAAAGCCCGCGAGCGTCGCGGGCTGGGCATCTGCGGCGACGTTCAGTTCAGCCATTTTCGGGATTCAGCCATGTTCGGGGCGGACTTGTCTCATAGGGCTGTTATATCTCCGCTTGGCCAGATCCCTGAACCCAAAGGTGCCCTATGGACGATGTCAGCACGCCGTCCCTGCCTGTGCGACTGACCAGCTTGGCCCATGGCGGTGGTTGCGGCTGCAAGATCGCGCCGGCGGTGCTGCAGCAAATCCTGGCTCAGACACCCGCCGCCGCGGCCTTCCCGCAGCTCATGGTCGGCACCGAAACCTCCGACGATGCCGCCGTATGGAAGCTGAACGACGATCAGGCCATCGTCGCCACGACCGACTTCTTTATGCCGGTCGTCGATGATCCCTACGACTTCGGCCGCATCGCCGCGACCAATGCGCTGTCTGACATCTACGCCATGGGTGCGCGGCCGCTGTTCGCGCTGGCGATCGTCGGCATGCCGGTCAATGTGCTGCCGATAGAGACGATTGGTGCCATCCTGGCTGGCGGTGCCTCAGTGTGCGCCCAGGCGGGTATTCCAGTGGCGGGCGGCCATTCCATCGACAGTGTCGAACCCATTTATGGCCTTGTCGCGATCGGGCTCGTGCGCCCGGATCGGGTGCTCACCAACCGCACCGCTCGCCCTGGAGATGTCCTGATCCTGACCAAAGCGCTGGGCGTGGGCATTCTCAGCGCGGCGTTTAAACAGGAGCGCTTGGGCAGCGATGGCTACAAGGCCCTTATCTCGTCTACCACGCAGCTCAACGCCGTCGGCCCGGAACTGGCCGAACTTGATGGCGTGCACGCCATGACGGACGTAACCGGGTTTGGCCTGCTGGGACATGCGCTCGAGATTGCGCGGGGCGCAGGACTGACGGCCACAATCTTCGCTAATGGGCCCGCAGTTCTGCCGGGTGCGGAAGACTTGGCACGGGCCGGCGTGCGTACGGGGGCCAGTGGCCGCAACTGGGCCAGTTATAGCGCTTCGGTTCGCGGCGCGGATGCCCAGCCGGACTGGAAACTCGACCTGTTATGCGATCCGCAAACCAGCGGCGGTCTGCTTGTGGCTGTTGAATCCGGCAGGGTAGCCGCAACCTTGGAGCTCTTGTGCGCCCGGGGCTTCATCCAATCTGCAATTGTCGGCGAACTGAAAGTGGGGCCGCCGGAAATCGACCTCACAGACGCGACCGTCTGAGCCCCTAAGAGGCCTCTCGATTTCACTATCTTATCTTGTTACCCCAAATGCTTCAGGGCCGATGGCAATCGCTCATGGCACTGGCGCTGAACTACAGCGGCCGCTCGCGACGGTGGTGATCGGTGTACTCATCACCTCCACGGCTCTGACCCTGTTCGCTCTTATGGTGTTCTGGTGGGCCTAGCTCTGGGCGATGACCTGCCGCTACTCTGCCATCTCGCTGGTCTCCATCCAGGCCCTAAGACCAAAACAACGGGATGGAGCACCGCTCGGGGCGGGCCATTAACCGGTATCGCTCGCATTGACGTCCGGGGCCCGTGCCAGGCGCTGAATGACGAAATCGGTGTCCATTACGTCGCCGAACATCAAATAGAAGGCGGTCAGCGATGCTTGGTGTTCACCCATGGTCATCGCCGCGTTGGCGTCCGTAACCATGACGGTCTTGAAATTGGTCATCATCGCATCGCGCGCCGAGGACTCGCAGCAAACATTCGTCACGGCTCCGACGATCAGCACGGTGTCCAATCCACGGCTTCGCAGCCGATCGGGGAGCTCACACGTTCCGGGCAGAAACGCACTGAATCGATATTTGCGCACGATCTCATCGTCCGGGCGAACGTCGAGTTCCGGCCAAAGTGCCTGACCCTTGCTGCCCTCGGCCATAGCCTCAATGCGGCGGCGGCGGGCCTCCGGGCTGAGCATGGCGTCCGCGTTGCTCCAGCGTGCATCGAATGTGTTTTTAATCCAGAATACCCCGCCGCCAGTCGCACGCACGGTGGTTGCCAGTCGGTTGACGTTGGCCACGATGTCGCGTGCCATCGGGCACACCGCATGGCCTACCGCATCGTCCATAAAGGCGTTCTGCAGGTCCACCACGACGAGGGCCGTTCTCGCCGGATTGAGATCCGCGTGCGGGTGCGCGGTGCCACAGCGGGCAATCACGCGTGCGGTGAAAGAGTCCGGAATATCCAGCCAATTCATCTGACATCCCCTCGATGAAAGCCAGTTTCACCCAGGTCTGCGACCGTTTTGGGCACCTGACAAGGGTGGGCCTAGGCGACGGCACCCTTGAGGGGCCCATACCTGCCCCAACGCGCCGCCTGAGGAACGACCGTCCCATGCTACGCCGTTGAATTTATTAGCACAACTGACGCGATTGGAACATATGACCATAGCCTTTGGAAGGCGGCGCTCTATCCAGCTCAGCTACGGGTGCCCTAGGCGGGATCAGTGATGCTGTTCGGGGCGAGTCATTTCGACTATTGTGGCGCGCCCTCTTTGGGTGTGTTGAAGGTAAGCTTGACCGGGCGCCTAAGTTCGGCATGAGGGGATGATCATGAAATCCGCGCGTCAAAAACTGTGGCTGCTGGCCGCCGCGAGTGTGCCTACGATCTGGGCGTCGGCCGCCCTGGCCGATCCATTGGCCTGCAACCTGACCGGCTATAAGCCTGCAGACGGTTTGGCCGCTGCAATGGACGGAGACAACTTGGTCGTCACCTGGGCAGGTGATCCCGGCCAAGAGGGGCGACTGCGTTTCTCGGTCAACGGCGGGACCCCGATGGTCCGGGATCTTTCCCTGCGCGCCGGCGCGGGTGCCTGGGTCAGCCTTGTCAGCAATGCCACGCCTGATATTTCGGTAATGACCGGCATTCGTCGCATGAGCACCCAGCAGCTCGAGCCGCTCTACGCCCTCAAGGTGCCGATCACCCAGGAGATCCTCGACCGTTACCGCTGGGACCCGTTCTGGGACGCGCCGTTCGACGTGCGGCCCAATCCCACCGACAATCGCCAGCCGCCCAAGGCAGGCCTGCCCGGCACCGATCAGAAGGGCTTGCCGCGCGACCCTACAGAAGTGCAGCGTGCCACCGCAGTCTATGCCGTCCAGGGGTGCGACGTGAAGACCAATGGCGGCCGCATAGAGGTCAGCTTCCCTGGCGTTACCCTGGGGGTTTTCAGTGGCAAGCTAGTCTACTCGGTGTTCAAGGGATCCAACCTCGTCAAACAGGAGATCTCGGCCACCACCCAGAACAAGTGGGTCGCGTACAAGTACGACTCGGGCCTGAAGGGCATCGCTATTAAGCCCGACACCAAGGCGGCCTATCGCGATATTGCGAATACCTGGCAGACCTACGACTTCACCGGCGCGGTGAATGTCGACAAGACCCAGTTGGCGGCTGCCAATCGCATTGTCGTCGCCCAGCCAAGCGCCGCCGGTTCCATCGCCGCCTTCCCGCCACCGCACAAGTTCTTCTGGGCGCGCGAGAGCGCGATCATCATGAACTATAACTGGTACCGCAAGGATGCCGACGGCACCTTCGGTTTCGGGGTGCGTCAGAACGAGCATGAGGACTACAGCGAAGGCCAGGAAAACTGGGCGCTCTACAGCGCGCGGCCGGGGACCGAACAGCTCATGCCGGTGTTCCTATATCCGAGCCTTGGTTCGATCACGCAGGCGCATGCCGGCGCGATGGCCTTCACGCACAACGACACCTACAAAGCCATCCCTGGCTACCAGGCGATGAACCACCACTACCATATGAATATTCCCCAGCGCTGGAAGGCGGAGGGTGTCGATTACAAGCTGCCGGACCTTCAGGCGATGAAGGCCATGGGGCTGAAGATCGTCAGCCCGATCTGGAACTTCACCATGTTCGGCTTTGACGGTGCCGATCCGGCCACGGTCGACCAGACGTCTATGGCGGCGGCTCAGAAGGCCCTACCCAGAGGCGGCGACTACATCGCGCTGCAGGCGCTCGCGGTCCAGGGTGCCAAGATCCACTCGGATAAAGATTTCCTCGTCATGCCGGACCAGGAAATCTACAGCGGCCCGCTGGGCGGCCACACTGATCTGTTGTTCAGCCACCAGGTGCTTTGGGATCAGAAGAAGCCCGGGCAGCCGTTCACAGAAACGGATGCGAAGTTGGGCAAGGTCTACCATGTCGGCTCGGCGCAGGAGTTGATCGACATGGCCAAGGCCGAAGACATCATGATCTCCATGCCGCACCCGCGCACCAAGGGCTCGACCGGCTATCCCGACGCGGTGAAGGACAGCTCGTATTTCAACGACCCGCACTATGTCGGTTTCGGCCTGCGTGGCGGCATGAGCACCGATGGGTCCGAGCGGCGCGTCTGCGAATATCGCTGTCTGCCGCTGCTTGATGACATCAGCAATTGGCTCGCCGATAAGCCCGGCCCGCTCAAATACATCAACTCGATTTCCGAGGTGCAGGAGCAGAAATCGGGCGACGACATCTACGGTAGCGCCCCGGTCACCTACGTCAAGCTCGACACCGTGCCGGATAATCCCGCGCCGGTCGTCGCGGCCCTGATGAAGGGTGACAGCTTCGTCACGACCGGCGAAGTGCTGATGACCAGCTATCAGGTCGTGGCGAACGGCAAGACTAGCAAGGTGATCGCCGATCTCGATTGGACCTTCCCGCTCGATATGGTCGAGATCGTCTGGGGCGACGGCAAGACCACCGGCCGCCAGGTGATTGCAACCACTGAACTGGCACCGATGGGATCACACCACTTTGAGATTCCGTTCGACGCCACCGGCAAGAAGTGGATCCGTTTCGCCGCCTGGGATACCGGCTACAACGGCGTGATGAGCCAGCCCTCAAGGCTGCCAGCCTCGCCGCGTCCGCGGCGCTAGGCCCGAGCCAGATTCGACTAAGCCCCGCCGCTCGGAGTGATCCGGGCGGCGGTTCGGTTTTCGGGGCCGCGAACCGATACCCATCAGCGTGAGGAACCCAAATACGGGTCTGCCAATCCTGTCGATACGAGCCGGGCACCCGCCGACATCTCCGGCCCTGCTATTCTGACCATACCGAAAATTGCCCAACTGAGGCGCATATCCGTCCGAACGGTGCGCCGGCTGGTTACCGCCGGCGAGCTTTCGGCCGTCCGGATTGGTCGGTCCACACGGTTCTGAAGAGCGGATGCGGAACGTCTTTTTGGCTATAAATTATTGAATTATAATGATAAAATTTTACTGTTAGTTCATTATCGAGTGAACTAACTCCATGGTCCAGCCGGAGGCCTCCCGCCTCCCGCCTCCCGCCTCCCGCCTAGTGGCGGCGCAGGCGGCGTTGAAGTCTTCGCGCTGAACCCTTCCCCACGGCAGTTCGGGGAGAGATGGGCTCACGCCATAAGGTTGGTCGTCACACCGTTGATGGTGATCTTGGCGGCCTTCAACTCGTAGCGCGTCTTGTCGAGGTTACGGTTGCCCTCAATTCGCACCTTGTCGCCAAGCTTGAGCTTGTCTACGGTCAGGCCGCGACTGGACATGCGGTAAATTGGGGCCAGGGTCACTGTCCACTGGACGTTGTCGGCGGTGACAATCGAGATCGTGCCATGCGGCATAGAGTAGCTGACCGACGCGATTGCGCCGTCTAGCACGGTGACCTTTTCTTCCTGGCCAGCCCAGCCGTGATGGGCAAGGGCGGCGGCAGGGAGGGCGATGACGAGGGCGGCGGCAAGCAAGGTCCTGGCGTTCATTTCAAGGGCTCCTCTGGTTGCAGATAGCTTCAATTAAAGTTGCGGCGAAATCACGGCTGGGGCGCGAACGGGTGTCGGCGCGGGGGGCAAACACCCCAACTCACCCATGCTCTCACGCAGGGGGCCAAGGTCAAGCCTGCGATCCATAGAATACCGCCCAGTCCGCCAGCAGCGGCCTAAGCTTCTCCAGGGCGCACTATGCCATTAGGCCTTTGCGGGATCGCTCGGGTGAGGGAGAAGGGCGACTGCCTCCAGCGGCAATTTTGTCGCGTTGCTTCCCACGCGCTTCCCAATGGTGAATTCTGGGACAGAAGCCCAGCCCCTCTGGCGGCTAACTCATTTGAAAATATTGGCACGCCACTTTTGTTTAGAGACCTTTTTCCAGTCTGATCGTTAGCCCAAGGCGGAACTAGCGCGGGGCCAGGGCAACCCAAATATTGCGCAAAGTGCGCAGTCACGCGTCTATCGGACCCTGAAGATCGTGCCGGTCGCCGATGGTTACGCGGACACAGGCACCGTGACGCCAGATCACATGACTGTCGAAGGAGGTACCTTCCGTGACGTGGATCAGGGTAAAATTGGTCGGCAGGGGCTGCTCGCCGGGGACCACCAACAGGGCACCTTGGGCCTTAATGTTGCGGATCGCGCAGTCGATGGAGATTTCGGCGTCGGACCCGTAGCAGATGCGGCCCCGCAACAGCGCGTTGGTGGTGATTGGCGCTACGGCCGTTCCAGACGTTCGTGGCGCTATCCATGCCGTCCCTAAAGGCTCGCCATCCTTTCCGGCGGATTTACGGGGGAGACCGCCGGCGATCTGTGAAGGCTCACATCTAGGACTCGACGATCACCACCTCGCCCGTCGCCGCCTCTAGGCGAAGTTTGAGCAGAGGCTGGTAGGCCTCGGCATCGAGAAAGGCGTTGGCCAGGGCCGCCGTTGGAAACCGCACTAAGATCACGCGCCGCCGCGCGGGCCTGCCCTCACGGACCGTGAGATCCTCGGTATTGACGATCGTCAAGCCGTCAAACCGCTGGATCTGTGGCACCACCAATTCACGATATCGCGCAAATTTCTGCAGGTCGTGGATGTCGAGAGTGGCCAGGATATAGGCCGTCATGGATCATTCCTCACAGTGGATTGGGCCATGGTCGTGGCCGCTTCATTCGTTGTAAACTGCATCATAACGTCGGAGGACCCACCATGGACATCAGCATCGTCGGCTGGGCGCACACGCCGTTTGGCAGGCTGGAAGGCAGCGATGTTGAGAGCCTGATCAGCGACGTCGCCGGTGCCGCCATTGCCGACGCCGGGATCGAACCCGCCGCAATCGACGGCGTGTTTGTAGGACAGTTCAACGGCGGATTTTCGGAACAGCGCTTCCCATCCTCCTTACCGATGCAGGCGGTTCCAGACCTGCGTTTTAAGCCGGCGGTTCGCTGCGAAAACGCCTGTGCCTCCGGCTCAGCGGCTATCTATCAGGCGATGGATTTCATCCGGGCTGGCCGCGGTCGCGCCGCCCTGGTGATCGGGGTCGAAAAGATGACCGACACGCCGGGGCCCCAGGTCGGCGAGAATCTGTTGGGGGCCAGCTACCTCAAGCAGGAGGGCGACATTCCGGGCGGGTTCGCCGGCGTGTTCGGCCGGATCGCGCAGCAGTATTTCCAGCGGTATGGCGACCAGTCCGACGCCCTGGCCGCGATCGCCGCCAAGAACCACCGCAATGGGGTCGACAACAAGCTGGCGCAGCTGCGTAAGGATCTGGGCTTTGCGTTCTGCCGTACCGAGAGCGAAAAGAACCCGTTTGTCGCCGGGCCGCTCAAACGAACCGACTGCTCACCCGTCTCCGACGGTGCCGCTGCCCTGGTGCTGGTCGATGCTGACACCGCCGCCGCCTTGACCAAGGCGGTACTGTTCCGCGCATCGGCCCATGCCAATGATCTGTTGCCGATGTCCTTGCGCGATCCGACCCGGTTCGAGGCCGGCGAACACGCCTGGGCGAAGGCCTATGCTGAGGCGGGCCTCACCCTCGCTGACCTTTCGTTCGTCGAGACCCATGACTGTTTCACCATCGCAGAACTGATCGAATACGAGACCATGGGCCTGGCTGCACCGGGCCAGGGCGCGCGGGCAATTTTGGAAGGCTGGGTTGGTGCCGATGGCAAACTACCCGTCAACCGATCAGGCGGACTTAAGGCCAAGGGCCATCCCGTGGGCGCGACCGGCGTCTCCATGCATGTGATGGCGGCCATGCAACTCACCGGCCAGGCCGGGGCCCTGCAACTGCCGAAAGCCGACGTCGGCGCGGTGTACAACATGGGCGGGTCGGCGGTGGCCAACTACGTCTCGATTCTAGAGGCGGTGCGGGCATAATCCAGCGGCTAAAAAATGCCTCGGGGCCACAGGTGCAAGCCGGACTGACGCCATGACACGCGCGCGCCTCCCCGTGCGCGCCTGCGTGTTCGACGCCTATGGCACGCTATTCGATTTCGCTTCTGCAGCGGCATCGTGCCGCGATGTGCTGGGCGATCAGGTCCCAGCGTTGACGGCTCTGTGGCGCGACAAACAGTTGCAATACACTTGGCTTCGCAGCCTGCAGGGTCAGCATGCAGGCTTCTGGCAGGTGACCGGCGAGGCGCTCGATTTCGCTCTGGAGACGCTGGCCATTGACGATCCAGCCCTGCGCGATCGGCTAATGGGACTCTATCTGCACCTTGCAGCCTTTCCCGAGGTGGCTGAGACCCTGACGGAACTGAAACGGCTCGGCTTCGCCACCGGCATCCTGTCCAATGGTGAACCGGCGATGATCGAAAGCCTCGTGCGCGGCAACGGGCTAGAGCAACTCATCGACGCTCGTCTGTCGGTGGAACAGGCCAGCGTCTTCAAGACCCACCCCCGCATCTACCAGCTCGCCCTGGATCATTTCGGTCTGCCGGCCGAACAGATCGCCTTCGTGTCGTCGAACGGCTGGGATGCCTATGCAGCATCCGCATTTGGGATGAAGGTTGTCTGGTGCAATCGATATGGCCAGAGACGCGAACGTCTCCCTGGTGCCCCGGACTTCGAGATCACATCTTTGGTCGGCTTACCCGAACTGCTGATCTTAGGCTGAAGGACTGCGCCGTGATTGACCTGCACTACTGGACCACGCCCAACGGCCATAAGATCACCATCGCGCTGGAAGAGTTAGGTCTGCCCTACCGCATCGTGCCAGTGAACATTTCTCAAGGCGACCAGTTCAAGCCGGAGTTTCTGGCTATTGCCCCCAACAACCGCATCCCGGCCATCGTCGACCATGACCCGGCTGATGGCGGAGCGCCGCTGACGATGTTCGAGTCCGGGGCCATCCTGGAATATCTGGCGGACAAGA
>Ga0114974_10003649_pt1 | contig 11572 bp, 11 predicted proteins | sample S_130206_EF_Meta_FD_87318 | JGI IMG/M metagenome (GOLD analysis project Ga0114974, IMG submission 87318) | Freshwater microbial communities from Lake Simoncouche, Canada to study carbon cycling - S_130206_EF_MetaG | ecosystem: Environmental > Aquatic > Freshwater > Lake | place: Lake...
AAGGCGTTCATGGGGCGCAAGGCGGATGTCGGCGTGCGGCTGTTCAACGAATTCTACGCGCCCAAGCTGCCGGCAGCGAAAAAGACCAGAAATCAGGGCAATGGCCCGACCAGTTTCCACCAGGACTTCATTACTTTTGCAGTTGATCGTTCAGGCGGCATGACATGCTGGATCCCGCTCGAGGCTTATGGGCCGGAAGCCGGGACCATGTCGTTCATCGAAGGCTCGCACAAGCTGGGCGTGTTGGGCAATTATACCAGCTACGACGGCAAGGATATCCGCGAAGTATGGCCGGAATTGAATGACTTGCCGCTGAGTGATCCGGTGACTTATGAGCTGGGCGATATCACCGTGCACAACCACCTTACGGTCCACGGCGCTGGCTCAAATCAGCTCGATCGTCCGCGCTGGGCCTATCTGGTGTTGCCGCAGCCCGCCGACGCCCGCTGGAACGGCGCGCCGCCCGAGGCCTTCGATCCGGCTGCGCACAAGATGACGCCCTATGGCAAGTTCCCGGACGAGGCGTTTCCGCCAATCGCCTGAAAAATCACCGCCCCTTGAACTGGGGCGGACGCTTTTCGCGAAAGGCCGTGACGCCCTCAACGAAATCCTCGGTGCGGCTGGCGTCGCGCTGGCCGCGACGTTCAAGTGACAGGGCATTTTCGAGCGTCGAATCGACTGCCGCCCACGCATTGCGTTTGATCAGGCCCAGCGAGCTCGGGCCACGGGCGAGGCGCAGCGCCAGTTCCATGCCCTTGGCTTCGAGTTCCTCATCGGGCACGACATAGTTGACCAGCCCCCATTCGAGCGCCTTGGCAGCGGGCAGGCGTTCGCCCAGCAGCATCAGCTCCATCGCTCGCACCCGGCCGACTGCGCGTGCCAGCAGCCATGATGAGCCGCCATCTGGCACCAGCCCGACATTGCAGAAGGCCTGCAGGAAGAAGCCCGATTCGCCGCAGACGATGAGATCACCCGCCATGGCTAACCCTGCGCCGACGCCTGCCGCCGCGCCGCGCACGGCAGTGACGACCGGCTGGTCCATTTCCTTCATCGCCACTATGACCGGGTTGAAATAGCGATCGAGCAGATGGCCGACATCGCGCATCGGATCGTCCAGCACGGCCTCGGCATCGGCGAGGTTGGCGCCCGAATTGAAGCCCTTGCCTTCGCCGGTCAGCAGCACGCTGCGCGCTTCGCACGAGGCGCGGTTGAAGGCATTGACCAGTTCCTCGCCCATCTGCGCCGAGCCGGCATTGCGGGTGGCGGGATCGTTCATCGAAATGTGCGCGACGCCGTCGGTCAGCGAATAGAGAATCTTTTCGTATGTCATGGCATTCCCTCCCTTGCGCCGATCAGGCGAGCATGCCGCCAAGCCGTCCCTTGATGATGGCCTCGGCATCGCCAATGATCCGGTCGAGCAGCTCCTGGCAGGTCGGGATATCGTGGATCAGGCCCTGGACCATGCCGGCCCAGAAGATGCCGCCTTCGGTGTCGCCAGACTTGAGCATTTCCGCACCCTTGTAGCCGCGCACCAGTTCGGCGACGTCCTCGAATTTCGCGTCGGGGCGCCGCAGGATTTCCGCCACTTGGTCGGACACGCCATTCTTGCCAACGCGCGCGGTGTTGTGGAGCGAGCGGAAGATCAGGTTGGTGCCGCGCTCGTCGTTCTCGACGTATTTCTGCTTGATGTTGGGGTGTATCGGCGCTTCCTGGGTGGCGCAGAAGCGCGTGCCCATATTGAGGCCTTCTGCGCCCAAGGCCAGAGCCGCCACCAGCCCGCGACCGTCGCCGAAGCCGCCCGAGGCCAGCATCGGTATCTTGACCTTGTCGGCGGCGGCCGGGATCAGGATCAGGCCCGGAATATCGTCCTCGCCCGGATGGCCGGCGCATTCGAAGCCGTCGATCGAGATGATATCACAGCCATTGCGCTCGGCCGACAGCGCATGGCGCACGGCGGTGCATTTGTGGAGGATGGTGATGCCGTGCGGCTTCATCATCGCCCACAGCTCGCGCACTTCCTGGGTGCCGGCAGTCTCGCAGATTTTGACGCCCGAATCGATCACCACCTGGGCAAAGGCCTTGTAATCGGGCGGGGTGACGGCGGGCAGCACCGTGACGTTCACCGCGAAGGGCTTGCTGGTCATCGACCGGCAGCGCTCGATTTCCTCGGCTAGAGCCTTGGGGCTCGGCTGGGTCAGCGCGGTGATCGTGCCGAGGCCGCCCGCATTGGAGACCGCGCTGGCAAGCTCGGCATATCCGACATTCTGCATGCCGCCCTGAACAATCGGGTGCTCGATTCCGAGCATTTCGGTGATGCGGGTCTTGATTGCCATGTCTGCTCCTCAGGCGGAATTTAATCGGCTGGTTAAACACCTTGTCTTGCCTCTGCAAGCAGCGAGATTGCCCGCATCGTTCATTCTCGACAGGGCAGGGGTGAACAGCTAGGTCTCGCTTCCATGAAACTCATCATCGGCAACAAGAACTATTCCAGCTGGTCGCTGCGCGGCTGGCTGGCGTGCAAGCAGTCGGGGCTTTCCTTCGAGGAATTGCTCGTGCCGCTCTATGGCGAGGATTGGGAGCAGGAAAAGAAGCAGAAGAACGATCTTGCCCCGTCATCGGGCAAGGTGCCGGTGCTGTGGGATGGCGAGGCGGTGGTCTGGGACAGCCTCGCGATCATCGAATACCTCGCCGACAAGGTCGGGCGCGACCGGTTCTGGCCCAAGGAAGACGATGCGCGCGCCATGGCGCGCTCGATGGTCGCGGAAATGCATTCGGGCTATCTGGCGCTGCGCCGAGAATGCCCGATGAACATCCGCCGCCGTGTGGAAGATGCCAATATCAGCGACGCCTCCCGGGCCGATGTCGTGCGCATCCTGACCCTGTGGGCCGAAGCGCGGGCCCGGTTCGGCAAGGGCGGTCCGTTCCTGTTCGGCAGCTTTTGCGCCGCCGACATCATCTATGCCCCGATCGTCAGCCGTTTCATGACATATGGCATTCCGGTTCCGGGCTTTGCCATGGCCTATATGCAGGCGGTGTGGGAACACGAATGGCTGAACGACTGGGTCGCCGCGGCCGAGGCCGAGCAATGGGTGATCGAGCAGTGGGAAAACCCGGCTAAGGCCTAACGCACCTCACCGAAAGCCAGCCAGACTGCCACCAGGACCATCGTCATCGCCATGATGCGTGCGGGTGCGCTGAGGATCGGAAACCCAGCTGTGGGCATGGGCCGCGCTCAGCACGATGGCGAGATGCACACCAGTCGCGATGGCAACGCTGGCCCCCGCCAGCGCCAAAGCCAGTGGCAAATTTGCGCGGCGACCGTCAAGGAAAGGCGGCACTACGGCGACGAAGAAGACAATCGACTTCGGATTGAGCAGATTGACCAGCAGCCCGGTCGTGAACTTGCGGCGCGTCTGATCGAGTGCAGATTTCAGCACCGCGCTGCCATCGGCATCCTTCCACGCCTGCCATGCCAACCACAGCATCAGACAGGCTCCCGCCCACCGCAGCACTTGCTGGATGGCGGGTTCAGCTTGGACCAATGCAGCCAGGCCTAGAGCTGCGAGAATGGCATTGACGGTGAGCCCGATGGCGATCCCCGCAGTGGCCGAAAGGCCCGCCGCGCGGCCATCTGTCAGACTGACCGCGGCCAGCCAGGCCATGTTCGGACCTGGCGTCAGCTCGATGAGCAAAACGGCAAGAACAAACTCCAGCCAGTGAAATTCGCTGAGCAGGGCCATCGTGGTCAGACGCTGCGGGCCTCATAGTGCCGACCGTCCCGGTGCAGGTATTGGGCATCGCCAGTGAACACCATGTCGATATCCGAATAGCCTCCGCCGGTGCAGACCGGTCCGCCGATCGCCAGAAAGCTGCAGTCCAGGTCGCTTTCGTTGATCAGGTGGTGGCCATCGGTGCTGGCCTTGGGCCAGATGCAGATATCGCCGGCGCGAACCGGCGTGCGCCCCTGATCTTCGACCAGCACGGCCTCGCCTGTCAGCATCACCACCAGTTCGTCTTCGCCGTCATGCCAGTGCCGCTGCGATGACCATGCGCCGGGTTTGAGTACCACATGCGTGGCCCCGAAATCGGCAAGCGCGAACAGCGGCCCCAGCTTGCGCTTCCAGCGGCCCTAACTTCGGCATCGAAGGGCGCGGGGTAGCCTGTCGCATTATTTTGCGGGATTACTTCAAGATCGATCTTCGGCATGGCGGAGAGCTCCTGCTTGTCACTGCGTGGCTTAGTCCATATGCGATGATCCTGTCATGACCCAAGTGCTCTCCACTCTCGAACTCGCCGAAGCGCTGATCGCCTGCCCCAGCGTGACGCCGGCGGCGGGTCTGGTGTTCGATTGCCTGGAAGCACATCTGGTGCCGCTGGGCTTTGCGGTGCACCGCAAGGCGAGCGGCGAGGCACCGGACGGGCCGGTCGAAAACCTGTTTGCGATCAGAAAAGGCCCGGAGGGCAAGGGCCACTTTGCCTTTGCCGGCCATGTCGACGTGGTTCCGCCGGGCGAAGGCTGGACTTCGGGACCCTTCCTGCCGGAGCGGCGCGGCGACTTGCTGCATGGGCGCGGCGCGGTCGACATGAAGGGGGCGATTGCCGCGATGGTTACGGCAGTCAGTGCCATTCCTGCCGAAGCGGGTACGCTCAGCTTCATCATCACCGGTGACGAGGAAGGCCCGGCCAAATACGGCACCGTCGCGCTGATCGAACAGATGCGCGAAATGGGCGAGCTGCCCGATCTGTGTCTGGTCGGCGAGCCGACTTCTTCGCAGCGGCTGGGCGATGTCATGAAAATCGGGAGGCGCGGTTCGCTTAATGTCTGGCTCGAAGTGGCGGGGCAGGAGGGCCATGTCGCCTATCCGCACCTCGCTGACAATCCGCTGCCCCGGCTGGTGGCATTGTTGGCCGAACTCGATGCGCTGGTGCTTGATGAGGGTACTGAGTGGTTTCAGGCCTCGAACCTCGAAATTACCGATATTACCGTCGGCAACCCGGCGACCAATGTCATCCCGACGAAGGCAAGTGCGCGGATTTCAATCCGCTTCAACGATTGCCACACCGGCGAGGGGCTGGTGGCGCGGGTGAGTGAAATCGCCGCGCGCCACGGTGCGACTGCGCGCGGGGTCATTTCCGGCGAGGCCTTCCTGACCCTGCCGGGTGAGTTCTCAGAGCTGGTCGCGGAGGCGGTAAAGGCTGAGACCGGGCTCGATCCCGAGGCTTCGACCAGCGGCGGCACGTCCGACGCGCGGTTCCTGCGCGCGCTATGCCCGGTTATCGAGTTTGGCCTTAGCAACGCCACCATGCACAAGCGCGACGAGGCCGTGGCCATCGCGGACCTCGATGCACTGGCGCGGATTTACCGGCGGGTGGCTGAGTCGGCGCTGGCGGGTTAACGCATCAGCCTGAAACGCTAATTCAACCAACCCCGCGGTGGAACAATTGCTTATTGACTTGCTCCAGCCCGCGCAAAAATTGCCGGGCCGCTCAGCCAGTGTTACGCTCCGCCTACTGGCAGGGGTTCGGGGATTCGGGCAGATGAGTGGACAGCGTTCGATTTTCGGCAAGGCCGTTGGCCTGCTTGGCACCCACCTGACCCAGTGCATCTTTGTCGGCATGTTGCTGGGCATTGTGGTCGGTTATCTGGTCAACCAGAACCTGCTGTCGGGCGTGATGACCAACGAGCACTGGTCGCGCAGCTTCCAGGTGCTGACCACGATTTTCCTCAACTTGATCAAGCTGGTGATCGCTCCACTGGTGCTGGCGACGCTGATTTCGGGTCTGGCCCATATGGACGACAGCGCCGCCGTCGGCCGGATCGGGTTTCGCGCGATCGCGTGGTTCATTGCCGCGAGTTTCATCTCGATCACGATCGGGCTGGTGATGGTTAACCTGTTCCAGCCGGGCGTGGGCGTCGATCTGACCGCAGCGAGCCAGCCGATCGGCGAGGTCAAGAAGCTCGATATGTTCGAGTTCATCGAGCACATCTTTCCCAAGAACCTGATCACCGCGATGGGCGAGAACAATGTTCTCCAGATCCTGGTCTTCGCGCTGTTCGCCGGGATCGGCATCACTGCCATCGGCGACAAGGGCAAGCCATTGGTGCGCGGCGCCGAGGCGCTGGCCGAACTGATGCTGCAGGTGACTGGCTATGTCATGCGTTTCGCCCCTTTCGCAGTTTTCGGCGCGCTGGCGAGAGTGGTGGCGGAGAATGGTCTGGGCATTCTGGCGACTTATGCCGCACTGCTCGGCGAGTTCTATCTGTCGCTGTTGATCCTTTGGACGCTGCTGGTCGCGATCGGCTGGTTCTTCCTGCGCGGCCGCATTTTCACGCTGGTGCGGTATGTGCGCCAGCCAGTGCTGCTGGCCTTCTCGACCGCGTCGAGCGAGGCGGCGATGCCCAAGTTGTTCGAACAGCTTGACCGCTTTGGCGTGCCGCGGCGCATTTCCGGGCTGATGCTGCCGCTCGGCTATTCGTTCAATCTCGATGGCTCGATGATGTATTCGAGCTTTGCGACGATATTCATCGCGCAGGCCTATGGCCATCACGTGCCGATCGGCACGCAGATCCTGATCCTGCTGACCCTGATGATCAGTTCCAAGGGCATTGCGGCGATCCCCCGCGCCAGCCTGGTGGTAATCGCCGCGACGCTCGCCATGTTCGACCTGCCCGTGGAAGGCATCGCGCTGGTGCTGGGTATCGACACTTTCCTCGACATGGGCCGCACTGCCACCAATGTGCTCGGCAACGCCGTGGCGACTTCGGTGATCACCAAGTGGGAAGGCATGCTGCAGCCCCCGCTCGATCCCGACGCCGACGCACTTCCCGCTCCGACCGATACGCCCGAGCATGGCAAGAAGGGCCTCCACCTCGATCCGGAGGCCTAAGCCACCTCGCATTAATGCGCGTCGATGCGGCCCAGCATGCGGAAGAAGAAGGCCGTCGACCAGCCGAGCAGGATCATGCCGAGGATGCTCTCAAAGGCGCCCACCAGCCGCCAGTTGTCGGCGATATGGGTGTCGTTGTAGCCCACCGTCGAATAGCTGATCGTCGAGAAATAGAGCGCTTCCTCGAACGGGTAGACGGCACCCGCCGCCAGATAGAGCGCGGCAAAGGCCCAGATCTCGAGGCCATGCAGCACGATGATCGCCAGCACGATCATCAAGGTGAACAACGCGCCGCGTGGGCTTAGCGGCTCGATATGGCGAAGCCGTTCGATGGCGGCCTCGCTGCGCAGCGCCTTGCTGAGGCTGGCAAGGCCAATGCCATGCAGCAACACGCACCCCACCAGCATCGCCGAGGCAACTGCAAATTGGGTGAGGAGCGGACCGGGCATGTCGCGCTTGCGCCTAGTCGCGCAGCAGTTCATTGATCCCGGTCTTGCTTCGGGTCTGCGCGTCGACGATCTTGACGATCACCGCGCAATAGAGCGAGGGGCCGGGTGTGCCATCGGGCAGGGGTTTGCCGGGCAGCGAACCGGGGACCACCACCGAATAGGGCGGCACCTTGCCGATGTGGACTTCGCCGGTCGCGCGGTCGACGATCTTGGTCGAGGCGCCAATGAACACGCCCATCGACAGCACCGCGCCGGTCCCGACGATCACGCCTTCCGCCACCTCAGAACGCGCGCCGATGAAGCAGTTGTCTTCGATCACCACCGGATTGGCTTGCAAGGGCTCGAGCACCCCGCCGATCCCGGCGCCGCCCGAGATGTGCACATTCTTGCCGATCTGCGCGCAGGAGCCGACTGTCGCCCAGGTGTCGATCATCGAGCCTTCGCCGATGTTCGCGCCCAGATTGACGAAGCTGGGCATCAGCACGACGCCCTTGGAAATGAAAGCGCTGTGGCGCACGACGGCGCCGGGGACGACACGGATGCCGGCCTCGCGGAAACGGTTTTCGCCCCAGCCAGCGAATTTCAGTGGCACCTTGTCAAAGGCAGGAGCGCCTGCTGCGCCATATTCCATCACGCCGTTGTCGTTGAGCCGGAACGAGAGCAGCACCGCCTTCTTGAGCCACTGGTTGACCTTCCAGCCGCCAGCGCCGTCGGGCTCAGCAACGCGGCCCGCGCCCGAATCGAGCAGCGCCAGCGCCTCGTCGACAATTGCGCGCACATCGCTGCTGGCAGGGGTGACAGTGTCGCGCGCTTCCCAGGCGGCTTCGATCCGGGTTTCAAGGCTGGACATGGTTTTAGGCTCCAATGGCATTCAGTTCTGGCCGCAGCGCCTATCGCGCGGGGCGGGCGAGGACAAGCACCGATCCCTCGCCGTTAAGCAATGCTTGGCGAAGAGGGGCTATTTTTCATTCAGCAATGTGCCAGACTGGGCGAACTAGACGCGCTGCAAAGAGTTGCGGGGAGAATTGTCATGCGTGCTGCTCTGTCTGTGACAACGCGCGGTGGGCTGCGATCAGTAGCGGCGGCCCTGTCGCTGGCGCTGCTGGCTGCATGCGGCGATTCGGGCGGGGTTTCCAGCACGCCGGCTCCCACGCCCGCGCCGACACCAACACCAACGCCAAGTCCCACACCGACGCCATCGACCTTCGACACCTCCGAGTATCGCCGTTCGAACGGTACTGTGAGTGACAACGCCATCCCCGGCTGGACGCTCGGCGCGAGCGGCAAGGGGGTGGCAATCGGTATTATCGATAGCGGCATCGATACCAGCAACAGCGAATTTGCGGGCCGGATTGCGGCAGGCTCGGCCGATGTGGCCGGGGGCAATCGCTCGCTCACCAATGCCGACAGCGATCACGGCACCCTGGTTGCGCTGGTTGCGGCGGCAGCGCGCAACAATTCGGGCGTGATGGGCGTGGCCTATGAGGCCGACATCCTGATGATGCGCGCCGATTCGCCGGGAAGCTGCACTTCGGCGGATGGATGTGCCTTTTTCGGCAATGCCATTGCCAGCGGCATCGACCGCGCCGTGCAGAGCGGCGCCAAGGTGATCAATATCTCGCTGGGCGGATCACCGCCGGGCGCTTCGGTGCGCGGCGCAATTGGCCGGGCGGCGAACGCCGGCGTTGTCGTCGTCGTCTCCGCCGGCAACGATGCCGACAGCCCCACTCCGTCGCAGGACCCGACATTGCCGGACCCCTTCGCGGTCGGCATTCGCGGTGCGGGCAATGGCAATGTCATCATTGCGGGGTCGGTGAACAGCAACAATGTCCTCTCGGACTTCGCCAACCGTGCGGGCAGCGAGGCCAGCTGGTATCTGTCGGCGCTGGGTGAGCGGATCTGCTGTGTCTACGAGGGCTCGACGCCCAAGATCACGGTGCAGAACGGGCAGAACTTCGTCACGGTGGTGTCGGGCACCAGTTTCTCTGCGCCGCAGATTGCGGGCGCGGTTGCCTTGCTGCGCCAGGCCTTTCCCAATTTGACGGCGGTGCAGGCGGTCGATCTGTTGTTGTCCTCGGCCAAAGACCTTGGCCCTGCCGGGATCGATGCGACTTATGGCCGGGGTCTGCTCGACATCGGCAAGGCCTTTGCCCCGCAAGGCACCTTGAGCTTTGCCAGTACGCTGGTGCCGCTGCCATCGGGTGATACCCTCGGCGTCACTTCGGCGGCGATGGGCGATGCCGGGCGGCTCGCGTCGCTCAGCGCGGTGATGTTGGATAGCTACCAGCGCGCCTATCGCATCGATCTGGGAGGCCGGATGCAAAGCGCGCCGCTGGATAACCGGCTGGCCGCGTCGCTGCTCGCGCCGATGGATGATGTGGCGAGCGGCAATGACAACCTTTCACTTGGCTTTTCGCTGGCGCGCACCGGCCTGCTGGACGCATCGCCATGGCAGGGCAAACTGCGCCTCAGCCGCGGCGACGCCGAAGTGGCGCGAGTGCTCGCCGGCAGGGTAGTCGCGCGGATCGCCCCGCATACCCGCATTGCCTTCGGTTTCGCGCAAGGGGCGGATGGCCTGATCGCGCAGGTGCAGGGCCACAGCGAACCCGCCTTCCTGATCGCGCGTTCGCCCATGGGCGACTTCGGCTTTGCTCGCAGCGGCGAGGCTTCGGTGGCGCTGCGTCAGCAGCTCGGCAAATGGGGGCTGTCCCTGAGCGCGGAAAGCGCGCGTTCGGCGACTGTATCGGGGCAACTCGCCGGAACCAACCTCTACCAGCGTCATTACCGCGACGGCATGACCCGCATTGCCATTGCCGCCGATCGCCATTTCGGCGCGCTGGAAACGGGGCTTGCTGCAAGCTGGCTGGCCGAAGACCGCACCGTACTGGGCGCAAGACTGCACGACAGCTTCGGCGCGGGCGGGGCGGACAGTGTGTTTCTCGACGCCACGGCGGCATGGCCTTTTGCGCCGGGCTGGCGGCTCGGCGCGGCCTGGCGGCAGGGCTTCACTCATGCGCGGAGCGGCGGGCTGATTGCCAGCAGATCGCGGCTCAACAGCAATGCCTGGTCGGTCGATGTGGCGCGGCAGGGAGTCTTCGCGCGCGGCGATAGTCTGGCCCTGCGCCTGGCCCAGCCATTGCGGGTGCAGTCTGGCGGGATCAATTTCGATCTGCCCATGGCCTACAGCTATGACACGCTGAGCGCGACCAATGGCATCAGCGTGGTCAATCTCAGCCCCAGCGGCCGTGAGATCGACGGCGAACTGGCATGGCGCGGCCTCTTGTGGGGCGGGGGCGCGTCGGCGAGTCTGTTCTATCGCCACAACCCGGGGCACTTCGCACGGGCAGCCGATGACAAGGGCGTGGCCATGAGCTGGAGGACCGGATTCTAGGTTAAGGATTCGCGCGCCACTCTTAACCAAATCCTCAGCCCCGCCCTGTAATCCCGTCCCTGTGGCAAGCGCGGGGGCGTCCATGCAGTTTCCCAATGAAATTCAGGCGGCGCTGCTGTTCGACCGCCCGTTCCGTGCGCTCGAAGCGGTGGTGCGCTCGTTCCTGCGGCTCGAGCAGATGCAGGGGCGCGAGGCCTTCAATGTCTCCGAAGCCAATCCGGGCATGTTTTACCGGCTGTTTGGCCAGGACGATCTGATGATCACGCTGGAATATATGGCGCAGCCGGCTGACCTGTCCCTGTTCCAGAAGGCTCTGGCTTCGACTTTAACCGGCATCCTGTGCCCTGACGCGCGCCAGCGGCTGACCGGCAATCGCAGCCATGTGCTGGTCACTGTTTCGCACGGCGTGCTCGGTTCCTCGCCGGAAGTGGCGCAGATGATGGCCGAGATTGGCAGGCCGCCGGAAGGGCATTCGCTGCCGCAGTTTCGCCGACGCCTTGATGCCTGCGCCACTGTCGCGCGGCTGGTCTGTGACGAGGCCATGCCGCAGGTCGTCCATTGGACTCAAAGCAACCAGCTGATCGCGGGCGAGAATTTTGAGCGGTGTGCAACTGTGCCGTCTCCCGGTCCCTTGCACATTCACCCCTATCTGTTTGGAAACCGCGCAGGCGCGGGCGGCAATCCCGAAGTCGGCATCCTGACTTTCGGCGCCCGGCATTTCATCGGCCGCGAGATTTCCGTCGAGCCGGGATCGCTGCCCTGGGCCGCCCATTATCAGACGATTCTGGCCTTTCTGAAAGTCGCGACCGCCGCCAATGGCTATGTCATTCCGGACGGCGACACT
>Ga0114974_10003651_pt1 | contig 11569 bp, 11 predicted proteins | sample S_130206_EF_Meta_FD_87318 | JGI IMG/M metagenome (GOLD analysis project Ga0114974, IMG submission 87318) | Freshwater microbial communities from Lake Simoncouche, Canada to study carbon cycling - S_130206_EF_MetaG | ecosystem: Environmental > Aquatic > Freshwater > Lake | place: Lake...
ATTTTCATATTTAAATATATTTATTATTTAATTTTTTAAACTTATTAGTAACAAATTCATTATCTTCTAATTTATTTTTTGATACTATTTCCCAACTTATATCATTTATTAATTGATAATTACTTTGACATATATCGAGTGTATTCATAAATCTAATATATTCAAAATTAAATATGTTTTCAAATAAATTAATGTGTTCAGTATTTTCCGACGCGTTGTATAAAACATTATTGTCTATAAACCATTGTTTTATAATATTTTTATAAAAAACATAATAACTATATGAATTGGGATGTGCATCCGTTATTAAATTATATCTTTTCCCTATTGGTAAATTATCTCTTGAATATTCAGTAATTCCACCAAATTCTCCCCCCGATACATTATATGTATTTAATCCAAAAATTAATTTAGAATTAAGTATTGGTTTTTTTCCAGCACAATATTTTTCCATTTCGTCATCCGCATCGTTATATTTATAAAAAGTTACTATTTTTTTTAAAGTTTCTATTTTATGAATTAAATCATATTCTATGAAATCTTCCATAAATAAATTTGCCCAACCAAAAAATATCTTATTAATTATACCATTTTCTTTACAAAAATTATTTATATTTTCAATATTACTTATGTGATTTATAAATATATTTTTTATAGAATCATAATCAATTAAATTTTCTACACCATAATCAAATGGATAATCATTTACATTTATATCTATATTACTAATTTTTTCACCCATCCTTAATAATGCGGACAGTTGTATTACGGCATATATTTTATCATTTGGATAATTTAATTTAATGTCAAGAATTTTTTGTTTTAATTTGTCAAAAATAACATGATTTCCATATGATCCTCTTGCAATTGTATGAATTTTAATTTTATCCGTAAGTTTCTGATTAATAACGTCTAATGCAAAATACTTATGTATTTTTATAGTACTTGGATAATTTAATTTATCATATGAAATTTTATTTTTTAATACTTCCATATCTAAAATATCTTCATGGTTTCCTTCATCAGAAAATGAACATCCAGCAAAAATTATATGAAATTTTGACATACAGGTATTGATTCTATTTTACTATTTATAAATTCTTTTATTTTATTTTTATGATTAATAAAATATTCTATAAAAATTTTTGAATTATTTTGATATTCATCAATATATTTAAAATATGTATCATGTAATATTTCAATTTTTTCAATAGATTGTTGTGTAACATGACCGTATCCTTCTCTACAACTATTATCATTTGTAATATCATAAAATCCATATAAAGGTGATGTAAACCTCATACCAATAGACTCTAATGTTGATCTCAAATTTTTTGGTCCAAAGACTATAAATGGTAAACAAGAAACAATTGGTTTTACTAATTTTTCAGTTATTGGACAATTTTCATCTAAATTTTTCATATCTCTAAAAAAATAAGATTCTGCCACTATTTCAAAATAACATAAAAATTGTGGTAAATATGTATGTTTTAAATGTATAGTTTTTTCAGAATATCTATCAAATGAAAATGGTATAATTCCTTCGTTATCTTTAAAAAATGAATTTAAATTGTGTTTTTCTCCAGAATAATATACTAAACTATCATTGAATGACCACATACCATTTTTTAAATTATTTGTTGCTTTTAATATATTAAAAATATCAATTCTAGTTGGACTAACGTGGTTTGAATAGAATGAATATTTGTAAGGTTTTATTAAATCGCTATACTCTTTATTCATATTTTCTAAAAAAGTTTTAGCGTTAAGGTAGTCGTGTAATATTAACCAATCAACTTGAGTATATAACGATAATGGTAAAAATATTTGATATTTATTTTTTGTGGAAAACATATCAAAATTAGCATAATAACATTTTTTACCTATCCTTTTAGAAAATTTAATAAATTCGGTTTCATCATTTACTATAATTTCATTTAAAATAAATAACACTTTATTAAAATCACCATATGTTTTAATATATTCATCTATTGCATCCACTAATTTATCAGAATTAAATATTTTTTCAAAATCAAAACCAAATGAATTTATCGTATGTATAATACAAGTATTATTTTTTATATCAAATCCAAATCCTTCAGGCATATAATATCCATTTGTATAGTTAGTTTCGGGTTTTAAAACTTCTATAATATCTCCGTCGTTTTTATATAATATTGATTGCATGTTTTAATAAATGTTTTATAATAATTTCACTTAATTTCTTATGACCTTCGATACCAGGATGAGTATCTTCTATACCATTGTTTAATTCATCACCTAAACTTAATTTTTCGTATTTACACATATTTTCTATAAGTTTATATTCATTTGATTTAAATGTATTATCTGATAATTTTATTATATTAGAATCATTTAATAATTTGGTATAAGCATTGTATTTATCAATAATATCATATGGTTGTATTAAATAAATTTTATTAGTATATTTTTGTATATATGAAATCAATCCCATCAAATTTATATATTCTTTTTTATCAAATTCGTCAAAATTACAAAAATTAAAATAGGAATTTATTACATCTTTTTTTATATCATACCATTCGGCATTATCTTCGGTAGTATCATAGGAATTATATAAATTTCCACTTGTAATATTAAAATATCTACCTATTTTATTTGAATATATTTCATCTCTAAATCCATTTGGTATTTCTAATATAAAAATTGTATTCAATATATTATTAGTCATTATATATTCCCAACACATTCTTATAATTCTATTAATAGAACCACCATATCGTGATTCATCTATTAAATTATATTTAAATTTGTTTGCAACTAATGTGGGATAAGAATAATTTCTACCGGTTCCATTTTTTGTTAGTCCAGCTAAATCCATAGTATCACCATCGGTCCAACTACACCCATTCACATATAAATTTATTGGTTGAACATTTCCCATTTTAAAATTATTTCTTCGGTAAATTTTTTATAATTTGTGTGACCCACATGTCCCCAAGAACCAGTATTACCTTCTATGATGTTACGTTCTATTTCTGATTGTGAACCGTATGGTAACCATTCTTGATATAACGGATTAAAATCATCGTCGGTACTTGGTATTTGATTTCTTATGGCCCACTCCAATATACCTCCATTTTTATGTAATCCCTCTTCTTCAAAAAACCAACAATATTTTTTCCAATCAATTTGTTTATATAAATTAGCAGCCCAAGGAAATCTATTTATAATGTCATTATCGGTTTCATTCCATGTATTATGTATTTTTTTATCAACAAATATACCTTGTATCATTTCTTCTCCGTTTTTGTAATTAGATGGTAACATTCCATAATGATATATCGACGAAAATGGATTATGCATGAAGAAACATTTTAATTGTATATTATGTAGTTTACAAAATGTTATTACATAATCAAAATAATCTAACCATTCTATAAATCGTTCTTCATCATTATACAAAGTTTCTAAATACAATTGATTAAATTTGAACATTTTTGGATTCAATTCAGTGAATGATGATTTATCCATATCGGGACATGCAATTGTTAACCAATATCCCTTTTCACCATTATACAATTTATTATTTATAAAATCATTTGCATAATCTTCGTGTGTATCAATCGGTGCTTTATGTTTTATTTCGTTTGATACAAAATAACTTTTTCTATGAAAATTAGACCATTGAATTATTATTGCAATTTCCGAACCATCTATTCCACTATTAAGTAATTGCTTTGCTTTATATAAAGCAGAACGTGCAATAGTTAAATTACTATTTCCGGGGCTTCCCATATTAAATACTTCTAAATTGGGTCTTAATGTTTTAATCCAATGAGTGTAATACCAAAATTGTAAATGATCATTTAAAAATTCTGTTTCTCCTCTTTGTAGATTTACTCTTGGGTGTGAGGTGAAAGAACATCCACTTGTTACTAAGTGTTTCATATTAATTACATTTTCCACAAATGGTTTTACACATTTTAAATTGGGTATTATTTTCTAAGTCAATATATACAAATTTATCTAAAATGTCACTATTAAATAATTCTTTCAATGTTTTATTTTGTAATGAAAAATTTTCAAATCCAAGTTCTAACATTCTATTTAATATCTCTTTTTGATACGGGGTTTCTTCGGTGGTGTGGTGATGTATTGAATTTGATATATTTGGTGGTATCATACAACATGGCATTAATAATTTGTCATGTGTAATATAAATATTATAGTGATTTTCTAATAAATTGGATGGGTTTTTAAAATTTTTAGAATAACATGTCTGTTTTGTTATTTTTTTAAAATTCTCATTATCATGTTCATTAAAATTAACTTCACTGTACTCGTACGGTTTTGGTGGAAATGTTCTTTTTGGTTTAATTATAAAATTACTAATCTCTAATTGTTTTGTTTGTAAATTTATGTTAGAGAGTTCCTCCCTTAATATATCAATTTTACTGTAATCCCAAAATGTCTCCAAATAGGGGTTTAAATCTTCATTTTCGACCTCAGTTAAAAAATGAGTAGATTCTCCATTCATGTTGTAAACTTCGGTTTTTAACCCCGTTGTGTAAGGTTTACGTAGGAATAATCTACCAAACCCGATTTCTTTAATTAAATCAATCATGGGTATAATCTGATTGGTAGTTTCCGACCACATTATAAATTGTATTTCCAAATGGTTAGGTTTACAATTTTTAGTAAATGCTGTTAAATTTCTAATCACATTTTCCCATTTTACATTTACCCTATATAATTCATTTGCTTCACCAATCCCATCTAAACCAAATGTCATTTCAATACCCATCTTACCTAATTGTTCATATTTTTCAACATCACCAATACCCCCATTGGTATTAATATGAATGGGTAAATTTGAATTGTGTAATCTAAAATATTCGGCGATTTTAACAATATCGGGGTTACCCATTGCATCACCAAAATTTCCACATAATATTAAATTCTTGAGATTTTTAATTATGTCAATATCAATTGCTCTTTTTACTTCATCAATTGTCCAATATGTTTGTTTAAATTCACTATAATGCCCATCTCTTCTTCTCATACAAACCGAACATCCAGCATTACAGATTGAAGAAATTTCAAAATCTATACATTCAATTAAATTACTCTTATCTATATTCATTTAAAATAGTTTTTCCACTCAGGAAGATAATCCCAAATATTTACGTTTCTTTTGGTGTCTAATAATTTTATGAAGTTTATAAACTTTTCAATTGCATTTTCTTCACAATCAGCATATAATTCAGCTTTCAATCTTTCTAATTCATAACTATTAAGATTTTTTGTGTTTGACAATAATTCTTCTTTCATTTCATCAGGTAATATTGACACATGTTGAAATGAGGGGTGATGTACATAATTATGTGCAACAATTATATTATATTTATCTGTAAACTCTTTAAATTTATCAATATTCATAACATTTAGACAACTAACTGTTTGACAAACTTCTATCCTAAAAATGTCCTTATATTCAATTATTTTTAAAAAGTTCTTTAATGTTACTTCCCAATTTGAACCCGTTCTAATGTATTCGTTTCTTTCGTTTAAATCGTCAATAGATAAATGTAATCGTACATTTTTAAATTGTTTCCATATTTCAATAAATTCATCTGGAACATTTGTCATATTAATCGAATAATGTAAATTTACTTCTTTAGATCTTCCACTATCAATTAATTTTTGTAGAAAATAACAATGTTCTCTTATTAATGTTGGTTCACCTCCATTAATCCACACTTCCTCAAGTTTTGAACATCTTTCATAAAGTTCATCATAAAATTTTGTACTTCTAAACCATTCCGTTCTTATATCACATTTGAAGTAACTTTTTTCAAATTCTGTTCCTTCAAATACTTTAACATCTTCGTTCCATCGATTACTACTAAATGGATTACATGTTACACATTTTAAATTACAAACAGTACCAAGTCTAAGTTCAATGTATCTGTAATCTAAATCTTTAAGTGAACCATCTTCATTTGTATTAGAATATGTGTGATCAATTAAATGTTTAAATTTAAGATTGCTTTCCATTCTTTTGCTATAAATGTTATTTTTTTCATGAAAATAACACGTTTTACATTCCCTTGGAAATTCACCATTAATCATTTGCTTTCTGATATTATTAAAATTATCAGAGTTTGTAATGTCAAATAATGAATCCTTATCTAAAAATAAATTAAATCCATCTTTCTTAGCCGTACTCATGTCATTCTCCATATCAGTTATACAACATGGTGTTGACGTTCCAATTGGATGTGTTGCTAAATGTATAAATGGTAATGTACAAAATGATTTACCATCAAATTCTGTTTCGCTCATAATATTTTTATTTTATATTGTTCCACCATTCTAATAATGGAGGATAACTACTAAATATTTCTTCAATTTTATTTTCATTACCTCTAAAAGCATCAATCATTTTCAAACGAGTTTTTCCTCTTTTGATACCGTCTTCCCAATCAGGATATTGTTCTTCAAATGTTTGTTTCTTCTTAATGTCCTCAAAACAAGTTACATAGTTCCATATTTTATTATTAACTTGAGCTTTTTCCTTAGCGTAATCAATTATATCATCTAAAATTGGTTCTAAAATATGTCTTGGTATCATCATTGGTGACATAACAATACTACTATCAAAAGAAAAGGTGGTTTTAATTAATGTGTGAACATCTAATTCTGATGTAATATCAATCATTTTTTTCATTGAAAATAAACCTGGTGATGTGACAGTTAAGTCAAATGAAATTCCATATGAACCATATTGTTCGTTTAAGAATAAACCTTCTTTAAAGTTTTTTATCCATTCATTCCAAACTATTCCATGTCTAACATATTCTACAATGTCACCAATCCCATCAATACTAGCACAAATTTGAACGCTTTTAAAATGTGGTAAGTAATCATACAAGTAATGTTCTTTATATCTAACTCTACTTAAATTACTATTGTATCTTACAACTACATTATGTGATTGTCCATTATCAACCAAATACTTCATTATTTCCCAATGTATATCCCACATTAAAGGTTCTCCCCCTACCCAATAAATTTCTTCAATTCTACCTTCGTAAACCGCATCCCATAGTTCTTTTTCTGCAACTTCTTTTTGAAATTTTTCAATTACTGGTTTATACTGTTTACTTGCCCAAGCATCTCCACCGTGATTATATTTCCCTAATTTTCTATTTTCCGCTTCCCATTGAGAAGATAATTGATCTCCACACATTCTACATTTAAAATTACACAGATTACTAATTCTATAATCGTAAGATATTGGTTTCATTTCCGTATATCCGTCATCATTGGTTTTCTCAAATGCTTCGTCAACTTTATGTGGAAATAATGTTTGTGTAAAATAATCTCTATATATATGTATGTTTAATAGTTTATTATTACAAACATTACATTGAGGGATTTCTTCACCCGCCATTAATTTTTTACGAATATCCATCATGTAAGGACTATTCCAATGTTCATCCAACGTCATTGGTGAATAGTCGGAACTCACGTCTGCCTTTTCAGAATCAATATATTGTGTTGCCCATGTTGCTTTCTCTCTACTTGCACAACACAAACGTCTCTCACTTTGTGGTGAAAGATATGTATGACTAAATGGGGCCATACAAAATGTTTTATTTCCTTCTGATGGTTTTACTTTCATAATTAAAATTTATCTCCACCTCTGATGCTATACATTTCACCATTTTCGTATTTTTCTAAATTATGAACAATTTCATACATCAATTTACTATGATATTCATATTCTTCGTCATTTTCCATAGGTCCTGGATTTAGACTAAACATTTTAATATGTTTATATTTTTCTTGACATGATAATCTAAATATATGATTTGTTAATAATTCTTTACCAAAAACATATGGATACATTTCACCAACTCTATCTTTTTTAAGAATTAATCCGGTTGATAATGCTATAACAAATTTTAAATTTGGTAAATATTGTTGTATTAATTGTGTAGGTGCTATAATATTAAAATTAAATAATTTTCTAAAAGATTCAATTTGATTTACGTCAAACCAATCATTTGGTTCAGGACAACATGTATTACCATTTAAAATAATACCATCTACCTCATTCACTAAGGAAGCATAATTTTTAATACTCGTTGGATTTAACAAATCTAAAGTGTCTCTTCCGGGTGTATGATATAAATCTGGATTTTGTTGTTTTAATTTTGTGGCAAATCTACTATTACCACCAGTTACTAAAATTTTCATTTTTTGTTTTTTTAATTTATATAAAAGTATAACGAAACTCTATCGAACCCATTAGGAACAGACATCGTCATACCATGTCTTATGGTTTTTGTATTTTTAAATAAATACCCTGAATTTTGAATATATGGTAATGTTAAAAATGGTTTATTCATTTCGTTGATTTTACCTATATCTTTAACATATGCAAACGAAGTACCCAAATGATTATGAATTACATCGGTCACATAGATTTGCATAGATGTATCGATTTTATCATTATCAGAATGCCATGAAATAAAATAATCAGTTGTATCCCACCATACTCTAAAACTAAATGATGTATAATTTTCATCCATAATTTTATTAATATAACTTAATAATTTTGAATGTTTTAAACTATTCCTTACATCATCAACAAATTCCGAAACACCAAGTTTTAAAACTTTTCTTGGAATTGATTCTTGCCCCGTTACTTTTTCCCAGTTTTCCGGATTATTCATCGCTGTTAATATTTCTAATTGTAATTTATTAAAAGTATTATCGTCAAATAAATTTTTAATTAAAAATAATTTAATGTCTTTATAATTAATTTTTACAATATTCTCTTCTAAATTATCATTAAAAAGATTGATATCCATATTATTTAATTATTTTTAATAAAATCTAAAATTTCATCTTGTTCATCAGGTTCGATATAATCTTGTGCCCCCGGATTGGCCCATTGTGGATTTAATATCCAACCTTCTTTTTTAGCTGTCTCCATAACATCATCAACGTAACGATTAGATTTTGCGTCGTCACCGTCTACAAGACCCTTAAGTGGTGTGATGTTTGTTTCGGGTATAGAATCAAACCATTCTTTTAATCTTGGGTATGTTTCTGTGAAATTTTTATTTCTACGAATATCATATTGCATATAGAAAGATTTAAAATCTCTTTCTCTAGTTTCAATTGAAGATGTGTGACTGTGTCCTTCTTCAATTTCTCTTAAATATGTTACTAACCTATTCATACTATCTTTTTCCCACTCAATAAATCCGTTTTCACCTTCGTTCCAATTTTTATTTATCCATTCTTCTATAGCGTCTGCTCTCTCTAATCTAACCTCCATAGGTAATGTAACTATCGATTGGAAACTTGGAAAACGTAAAATATTAAATGAGCAAACAGGTGATTGTGATTTATATTTAACTTTAAGCTTTATCATTTCATCCATAAATTCAGGTAATGTGAATAAACATAATGCGTTAATTGTCATCATACAATTCAATGACGTTACTTTCCCTTCACTTAATAACCTATCCATGTTTACTAACCAATTATCAAAAACTAAACCATCTCTGATATATTCCGCTTGAGCTCCAATAGATTCACAACTAGTGTATAAATGAAACGTTTTGAAATTATGTGTGGCTTTTAATAATTGTTCAAATAACTCCTGTTTTTGTCCTAAGTTTGAATTCATAGCAAATTCGACATTACATTCAGGATTATTTTCCCACCATTTCATCAACTTCCAAAAATCTTGTGACATAGTTGGTTCACCACCAGTTACTCTAAGTTCTCTTAAAGTATATTGTAATTCACCTTCCCACCATTTCCAAAATGCTTCAATGTATGGATTACCTTCGTTCTTCTTACCATATGGTAATGCGTGTCCTCCATCGTGTTGGAAAGCTCCTGCACCATCACTGACTAAGTTTTGATAAGGTCCGTTCTTTTTAATATCGTTCTGCCAAGTTGTTGAGAATGAAGCGTTACAATATGAACAAGCAAAATTACAATTAGGATCAAATGCTATTTCTAAAGTTTTTAATTCTACATCTTTCTCCCAACCATATAATGCCTTACATTGTTCTAATTCTTCATCAGTATAAATTACAGACTTAAAAACTCTATCACTTACTTTATCAGGACCTAAATCCTCAATTTTCCAACAATATTCACACTCTTTAGGTCTTTCACCTTCAAGCATTTGTTTTCTGATAAGTTTCTTATACTGTGTATTATGAATTGCTTTATGGTTCATAGCAACTTCTTCCAACGGTATTTTATGTGCTGGCGGATGATGACAACTTGCTGTTGTACCATTACCTAACCATATTGTGGCGTTAAACCATTTTGCTCCACAAAATGAAGGTGAAATTTTATTTACCGCACGATCTCTATATTCAACATATGTTTCTTCGTGCTTTTTAGCTATTATTCCCATATTAATCTTTATATATTATTTTATGTATAAAATTACAATTGCCCGTTAAATCATTTATTTTATAATCTGTTTTTTCTTCAAAATTATATAACCCTATTATTCCGTCTAATGTTTCATTTTTTTGTTCATAAATGTCACTAATCTCATTATAAGATAAGTAATTTTTTGATATTAATAAACAATTACTATCAAAACTACAATAATTTAAATTAAACCCATTATGTGGGAAATTACCCGCACCAAAAATAATGTGAGGGTCATCTCCGATACTTAATTCTTCTCCCTCGACTAATTGATATTCAAATACATTCATATCATTAATTAAAATATCTATCTTTTTAATTGATTTCTTATACCTAATTGTTATAAAATTAAAGTCCCACCCTAATTCGTTGTTAATAAAAAAATACTGAGCCTCTACTTTGTTATTTTTTTTAAAATTACAAATAAACAACATGTTATTATTATCTTTTTCAATATCTAATCCCATGTAATTCGGTAACTTAGCAAATAATGTTCTTTTATTTGGACCCTTAGATAGTATTTTGACTCTAATAGATAACGTAAAATCGGTTTCACCTTCAAAGGTTTTACCAATTTCATTTTTATTCATACCATAAGATACTGTATTAGGCCACAGTAACCATGGTTCAGATTCTTTAATATTTACCATTTTTTATGCCGTAATAGAACTCTTCCAATTCAGGAAAAGTGTTTAAAAAATTTGTTCCTCTTCTTTTATCATGTTCGTCAACGAATTTAACGAAATTCTTTCTGTCTTCTTTTATTTCACCATTAGATTCTGAAATTGCCCAATCATGAATTCTTTTGATTTTTTCAGTTTCAACTTCAGTCATACCCATATGTTTATTAGTAAAAATTGGAACCCCTAAATAAAGAGCTCTTTCCGCATTTTTTAAAATAAGTTCTTTATGTTCAGGTAATAATAATTTTACACTTTGGTGTTTTGGATATCTAAGATATGAAGTATCTAATAAAATTGGATGTAACCAATATCTTTCATTATTTGAATGTTCTTTTTTTGCTTCATATACTTTTTGAATCAACTCATTATATCTAAATGGACTCATTAGATTATACGTTGACATTACTGTGATAGTAACTTTA
>Ga0114974_10003654_pt1 | contig 11566 bp, 9 predicted proteins | sample S_130206_EF_Meta_FD_87318 | JGI IMG/M metagenome (GOLD analysis project Ga0114974, IMG submission 87318) | Freshwater microbial communities from Lake Simoncouche, Canada to study carbon cycling - S_130206_EF_MetaG | ecosystem: Environmental > Aquatic > Freshwater > Lake | place: Lake...
TACTCGGCCCGAGGAATTTCGATGGCCCCGAGCGAGGCGAGGTGTTCCGTGGACCACTGCGTGTCGAGAAGCGCCATGCCGCTCTCCGTCATCAGCGTCACCAGCGACAGCAGCGCCACCTTCGACGCGTCGCGCTGCCGGTGAAACATCGACTCACCGGCGAAGAATCGGCCGATGCGGATGCCGTAGAGTCCGCCGGCCAGTTCGCCCCCGCTGTCGAACACCTCAACGCTGTGCGCCCAGCCCAGCGCATGCAACACGGCGTAGGCCTCGCGGAAGTCGTCGGTAATCCAGCCATGTTCGCGAGACGGGTCGCCGCAGCCTCGCACGACAGCGTCGAAGCAGGTGTCGACACGCACCTCGTAGCGCTTCGCGCTCTGCCGGAGCGACTTGGTGACGCGCAGGCCATCGAGGGGAATGACGCCTCGCGGGTCGGGCGACCACCAGCCGAGCACATCGTCGACATCAGGCACCGGCATCGGGAAGAGCCCTCGCCGGTAGGCTTCGATCAGCGTCGACGGCTCGAGGTCGGCACCGCCGGCCACCAGATCCTGATCGGGCCACTCGGCCGACGGCGCAAAATGCCAACGACTCGGGCCGACCAGTTGCGGGGGTGTGTTCCAGGTCACGCGTGTGCAGGCTCCAGCGAGTCGCGCCCATCTTAACGTGCAACGAATACGCAACGCTGATGCCGTGACATCCGCACCTCCCCGCGTGGCCACCGTCGGCGCCGGACTGATGGGCCGCTGGCACGCGCACGCGGCACCGTGCCTCGCCGCGCACGTGCGGGTCGTCGTCGAACCCGACCGTGCCGCCGGCGCAACCCTGGCGTCCCGGCATCCTAACTGTCGCGCCTGAACCGACACGACGGCCCTGTTCCAGGCAGCGGCCGCGCACCAGGTGCAGCGCTGCCCGGCGCATTAGTTCCCATTCCAGAAGGGAGTATGAACGCGCGAGACTCGGCCTGAGCCGACGGCGCAGACGACGTGCGACTGAAACAGATCGCCGAAGAGGTGCTGGTGCACCCGTTCTCGCTGGTTGAGTGCGCCTGGTCGAGGCAGTCGACTAGCAAGTGCGCTGTCCGCTGTCAGGGGAACTGCACGAGACCGGGGTGTTCGACGACGCGACGCTGTCGATCGCGGCATCGATGCGCGGCCGTCCGCCGGTCAACCGCATGGAACTCGTCGGCGAGCGCGGCACCGCCCACCTCAACCCATTTCACGGCTTCATGACCGTTGCTCGTGGCCGGTCGACCCGGGCCGGGAAGGTCGCGCAACCGCTCACCTCGGCCGCAGCCGTCGTCGCCACCGCCGCGAACCTGATCCGGCAGGCACGCCAGGGCGAGGCGGCCTATCCGGGACTGCGCGCGCTGATCGAGGCGTTCTCCCCTGCGGCAACCGGGCAGGCACCGTCACCGATCCCCCGCGATGAGGCGCTTGCGGTGGCCACGGCGTGCGAACGCGTGGCGCGGGCCTGCACCCCTCGGTCGCACTACCCGCACGGGTAGTGCGACCGATGCTACGCTTAGATCATGGCGGGCAAGCCGGGCGATCAGGACCAGACTGGCGGAGCGGTCAAGGAACGGGTCCACGAACAGACCAAGGAGCCGACGCTCTATAACGTCGTGCTGCGCAACGACGATTACACCCCGATGCAGTTCGTCGTGGACGTGCTGGAAGGGCTGTTCCAGAAGAGTCCGTCGGAGGCGTACCGCGTGATGATGCAGGTGCACCTCGAGGGGCGCGGTATCGCGGGCGTCTATCCGTGGGAAGTTGCCGAAACAAAGGTCCATTCGCTGACCACGCTCGCGCGCGACGCGGGCCATCCGCTGCAGGCAACGATAGAGGACGCCTGAACCATGTTTTCACCTGCGCTCGAAGTCATCCTGAACATCGCGTTCCGCGAGGCCATCTCGCGCGGTCACGCGTACCTGACGCTGGAACACCTGCTCTACGCCCTGGCGCACGATCCGGACGGTGAAGCCATTCTCGCCGCCTGCGGTGTCGACCTGCCACAACTGCGCCGCGACCTCGACCAGTATCTCGACGAGTCGGTCGAAAAGCAGAAGCGTGGCACCGCGAAGGATCCGGAGCAGACGGTGGCATTCCGCCGCGTGCTGCAGACCGCCATCCTGCACGTGCAGAGCGCGCAGCGCGACGTGGCCAACGCCGGCGACATCATTGCCGCGATGCTGCAGCAGCCGAAGACCCACGCCGCTCAACTGCTCGGCGAGCACGACGTCACGCGGCTCGACATCCTCAACTTCATCTCGCACGGCATCACCAAGGTGCCGCACGATCCGGCAAGCACGCCGGGCGGCGACGACGAGGGTTCCCACGCGCACGGCGACGAGCCCACCTCCACCGCCACCGATCCGCTGAGCGCCTACTGCGTCAACCTCACGGACCGCGCCCGGCAGGGGCAACTCGACCCGCTCATCGGCCGCGCCGCCGAACTGCAGCGCACGATCGAGGTCCTCTGCCGCCGCCGCAAGAACAACCCGGTCTTCGTCGGCGACCCCGGCGTCGGCAAGACGGCGCTGGCCGAAGGGCTTGCCGCGCGCCTGCTGCACGACGATGTGCAGGGCGCACTGGCTGGAGCCGAGGTCTTCTCGCTCGACACCGGCGCCCTGCTGGCCGGCACGCGCTTCCGCGGCGACTTCGAGGAACGCTTCAAGGTGGTCATCGCGGCGCTGTCGGCGCGCCCCAAGCCCATTCTCTTCATCGACGAGATGCACTCCACCGTCGGCGCCGGCGCCGTCTCTGGCGGCACGATGGACCTGGCGACGCTGCTGAAGCCGCTGCTCACGCAGGGCACGCTCCGCGTCATCGGCTCGACCACGCACGAAGAGTACAAGCACATCGAGAAGGACCGGGCGCTGGCCCGCCGGCTGCAGAAGATCGCCGTCGACGAGCCGTCGATCCAGGAAACGATCAGCATCCTCTCTGGCCTGCGCAGCCGGTACGAGGAGCATCACGGCGTCACCTATACCGATGCGGCGCTCGAGGCGGCGGCGCGCCTCGCCGCCCGGCACCTGCGCGACTACAAGCTGCCCGACAGCGCAATCGACCTGATGGACGAGGCCGGTTCGGTGACGCGGTTACAGGCGCTAGCGGCGGCTGCCGAGGCGAAGCGCAACGCGGCCCCGGACGCACCAACTGGACTCGAAGGTCCAGCTAAAGACGGACACGACGACAGCCCGGGGGAGACGGTTCCCGAGCCCAGCCCTGCCAACGGCTCAGGTGTCGTGTCCGGCTTCAGCCGGACCAGCACCGCCGAGGCCCCACACGACGGCAGTCTCGCCGAAGCCAAGGCGAAGGCGGAACGCCCCGTCGTCGACGCGCGAGATATCGAGCGCGTCGCCGCAAAGGTGGCCCGCATTCCCGACCGTCAGGCCACCTCGTCCGATCGCGATCGGCTCCGCTCGCTCGAAGAGTCGCTGCGCCGCGTCGTGTTCGGCCAGGACGAGGCGGTGCATCTCGTGGCGCAGGCCATCAAGCGCTCGCGCGCCGGCCTTGGCCAGCCAGACCGCCCGGCTGGCTGTTTCCTCTTCACCGGCCCGACCGGCGTCGGCAAGACCGAGTTGGCGAAGCAACTGGCGCTGCAACTGGGGAACGAGTTCATCCGCTTCGACATGAGCGAGTACATGGAGAAGCACGCGGTGGCCCGCCTCATCGGTGCCCCTCCCGGCTACGTCGGCTTCGAACAGGGCGGCCTGCTCGTCGACGCCGTACGTCAGCACCCCTACAGCGTCGTGCTGCTCGACGAAATCGAGAAGGCCCATCCGGACATCTACAACGTGCTGCTGCAGGTGATGGACCATGCCACCCTCACCGACAACACCGGACGCAAGGCTGACTTCCGTAACTCCGTGGTCATCCTTACGTCGAACGCCGGCTCGCGCGAGATGGGCGCTGCGTCCATCGGCTTCGCCGACACGATGGCCGGGCTCGACGAGGAGTCGCGCGGCAAGGCGGCCGCCGGCAAGGCGAAGAGCGCGCTGGAAAAGGTGTTCAGCCCAGAGTTCAGGAACCGGCTCGATGCCATCGTGATGTTCAAGGCGCTGGCGCCAGACGCGATGGAGACGATCGTCGAGAAGTTCATCCTGCAGCTCGAAAGCCAGCTCAGCGAGCGGAAGGTGGCGATCACACTCACGCCTGCCGCCCGCACCTGGCTGGCCAAGGCGGGCTACGACCGGCTGTTTGGCGCCCGGCCGCTGGCGCGCGTCATCCAGAAGGAGGTGCGCGACGTGCTCACCGACCAACTGCTCTTCGGCGCGCTTGAACATGGCGGTACCGTCACCATCGACGAGGCGGCAAACGCACTCACCTTCGCCTACGAGGCTCGTACGCCGCCGGCGTCACCGGCGGCGTAGTCGTTAGTCGTTGGTCGTGGTCCGACACCGCAACCGGCGGCTCACGCGGGTGCACGGCGATGCCGCAGCCGGCCCTCGACACGGGGCGGCCTGGCACGCCCCGAACAGCGCCTTCGCGCCGCGGCGCTCGCAGACGTTTGCGGCCTCCGCGGCCAAGCGCGGCGTCTTCGTGCCGGCCAACTCCATTGTGGTGGGGTCGTTGTCACGCTCGACGAACGGTCAGCGGATCTACCGCCTCACGCAGCAGGTTGGCGGGCTGCAGGTGTACTGTGTCTCGGCAAAGGGCGCGGAGGGCAACGAAGGACAGGCGCTGCGCGCCGCCCGCCGCGAAACCAACCGCGTGGTGATCGAGAAGACGACGTTCTTCTTTGCGGACCCGCACGTATTGCACGTCCTCCTCCAGGATGAAGACGGTTCGCTGAACCGCGGCCTGCGGGTGGAGACGTGGAGCAACACGGGCAACGTGCTGGACGTCGTGTCGCGCATCGCATCCGACTCGTACCGGTGTTTACGAAGAGCCCGGCCAAGACCCGGCAGGCCACGCAACCGGGCACTGCGACGTGGCTCGACGCGACGGGACAGACCATCGTCAACATCCACGGCAACAATGTCGCCGCGTATCTGGATGCCGACGCCAACAAGGCCGTCCCCGTACAGAATCTGTTCTACCTGAACAACAAGATGCACGACATCCTGCCTGCCGTAGGGTTTACGGAGGCGCAGGGCAACGTCCATACGACGAACTTCACGGGGGCCGGACTTGGTAACGACGCGGCCCAGGCCGAAGCGCAGGACGGCTGGTGGCGCCAAGGTCGTGCTCATCCAGAACAGCACCGGCGTGCACGAGAGCTTCGCTCGCTGGCGCGCGCAGGGAGGGCGCAATCTACGCCGCGGCCATGTGAAAGTTGGTGCACGACGCCAGGGGCGCGCGAAAGACGACCCAGGAGATCCAGAAGATCTTCGTCGGCGGGATGGACTTCACGCCTGCGACGCCGGCGTTCGCGAAGTTCGGCGTTGGCGTGGGGGCGAAGGGCACGGTATCGCCCCGCAGCACGGTAAGCATCACGGAAAGCTTCGCCCGCCGGCTACCTGCAGGCCGTAGTGGCCCGAACGACGAAGTGAAACAGACAAGGCGCCGTCTCCCTCAAGTGGGCGGCGCCTTTCGTCTTGACGGCGCACCTGCCGGTGCGCAACTACGTACTGCGGTTCAACAACGCCGACCTGAAGGTCGGCAGCTACGTACGGCCGTCGCCGCTACGTACGGCCAGCCCCCCTCTAGTCCGCGTCGTGCTTCTGGTGCGCGGCGTTCCGGAACGCCAGACTTCTCACCGGCCGCTCCCACGAGGCGCGCAGCGCCTTCGCGCTCTGCGGCTCGGTCTCGTCGAGACTCGCGGCCAGTGCCTCAAGCTTCTGCGACATGCGGTCGATGCGCGCCGCATACCGTTCGTCATCGCCGTTCCGCTTGATCGTTTCGCACAGCAGCGCCGACTTCTCCACAAACTCCACCAGCGCGTCGGTCCAGGAGGCCATGCCTTCGAGAGTACACCAGCGTCCACGAACAAGGCTCATGCTAGAGTCGCCGCCATGATGAACAGAGCCTGTGCGGCAGCGTTGTTCCTCGGCGTCACGGCACCCCCGGTCCTGGCCCAGACGCCTGCGCCGCGGGCCGCATCGGCCCCGGCCATCGTGGTCGGCATCGACGTCGTGAACAGCACCCTCCAGCAATCGATCGCCAACAACACGCTCGACAAGAAGATGGCGGAAACGCCGACGCGTGGCGGCATTGTGCGCATCGGCATCGTGCACCGGACCAAGCCCGAGCCGCGGGCGCTGCTCCACAACGAGCTGACCGAGATCTACCAGGTCATCAAGGGGTCTGGGCTGCTGTTCACCGGCGGCACACCGCAGGCACCGACGCCCGTGTCCGACCCGCCGAACCTCGGGCCGACCCCGAGCTTCTACGTCAATCAGGACGGCGGCGTCACCCAGCAGGTGAAGGCGGGTGACCTCGTCATCATCCCCGCCGGCCTTCCCCACCGCTTCAGCGAACTCGACGGTCCCATCGAGTACGTCGTCTACCGCTTCGAAGCGGTGCTGGTGCGGTAGCGGTCAGTGCTTGCGTGCGAGGTCGTAGACGATCTCGTACGAGAAGCGCACGAAGCGGTAGATCTCGGCTTCGAGGATCCGCTCCTGGTCGCTGTGGGCCGCAACCCCCTTGGCGGCATCCTTGAGGTCGGCTGCCGGGCCGGTGGCGGCACCGGCCGCGACGTGTTCGACGTGTAGCGCGCCGTCGCCGCCGAATTATTGATCACGTGCTGGACGGCGGCGAGGAACGCCGCCGGATCTTCGTCCGGCATCATGCGCACATCGAGCGTCGCCTTCGCTTCTGACGGAATGACGTTCGAGCGGTAGCCGCCCGTGATGATGGTGGGCGAAATCGAGGTGTGCAGCATCGAGGCGTAGCGCGGTTCGTTCTTCTGGAACGAGTCGCGCGCGGCGGCCGGCGACGAGACGGTGCCCATCAGCCTGAAGAACTCGCGCCGCGTGTCGTTGAACAGAAACGGCACGCGCCACGACCCGAGCGCCGCCACGGCCTTCGATAGTTCGACGATCACCATGCCGGCAAGCGGCGCCGCCCCAGGTCCGGACGGGCCGACCGCCGTGAGCTCGATGCCGCTCGACACCTTCTCCTGCGCCTGAATAGCGGCGAACTTCACCTGCCCGCCGACCCGCGTCACGTTCCCGCCCTCGGCGAAGCAGTACTCGGCGTCGATCACCGGATCGTGCTGTTGCACCACGTCGCCGATGCCGACGCCCGTCGAACCTTCCTCGCCCGCCTCGACTAGGAAGATGACGTCGCGATCGAGCGGCACGTTGCGCCGCTACAACGTCAGCAGCGTCATCAACCCGGACGCGACGATCTGAACGGCCATGCCCTCTTTCTCGAGCACGGCCTTCAGGTAGTCGGTGACGAGATACTCGTTACCAGGAGGGTTCTGCGTGTCGAGGCGGAGCAGTGCCTGGAAGTCCTGCAGCGTCTCGGCCTGTCACGCTGTCCAGTCCGGACCGGCGGTCTACGCCGATGCACGTGCGCCCGCGACCGCAACACCGGCTGCGACGAGTCCCGCCGCCAGCACGCCTTGAAACCGCTCCGTCACCCCGTCCTACCTGCCCGGCCTGCACTGAGAGCCCTATTTCACCGGCATCGGCGGCACCCACTGCGGCATGACATAGGAGAAGAACATCGACAGGATGCCCATCACCGCCATCAGCAGCACGCTGTGCTTGATCGTGAAACGGAAAAGCCGGCTTTCGTCGGCGGCGGTCATGCCGGTGGCCGCCACCGCGACCGCGATGCTTTGCACCGAAATCATCTTGCCCATCACGCCAGCGGCGGAGTTCACCGAGGCCATCAGGATGGGGTTCAACTGGAGGGCGTTCGCCGTCACCACCTGCAGGTTGCCAAAGAGCGCATTGGCCGAGGTGTCGCTGCCGGTGAGGAACACGCCCATCCAGCCGACGACCGCGCTGAAGAACGGGAACGCCGAACCGGTCGAGGCCAGCGCGAGGCCAAGCGTCGACGTCATGCCCGAGTAGTTCATCAGGTAGGCCAGTCCCAGCATCGACGCGATGGTGAGCATCGCGTACGACAACTGCTTGAACGTGTCCTTGTAGGCCTTCACCACCTGCTTCGGCCGGATGCCGAGCAGCAGCGCGGCGGTGAGCGTGGCCAGCAGGCACGCCGTGCCCGACGCACTGAGCCAGTTCAGCGCGAACACCGCGGCGTAGGGCGCCGGCGAGGCCGTGACGGGCGGCACCCGCTGAATCTGGTTGTGCAACCCAGGCACGAAGATGCCGTTCAGCCCCTTGGGGTCTGAGGGAAGCCACGACGGCAGAATGCCGTTCGTCCAGGTATCGATCGCCTTCTTGATGCCCGGCTCACCCCAGGCCAGCACGAACACCACCAGCAAGAGGTACGGCAGCCAGGCCAGGATCAGTTCGCGGCCGGAGGGGCGCTCGATCGCCACGGTGGCCGGCCGGTCGCCCTCAAGCCGCATAATCGACGGCGGCTTCCACAACTTCAGCACCGCCACCATCACCAGGATGCACGTCAGCGACGAGACAATGTCGGTCAACTCGGCGCCGACGTAGTTCGACACGATGAACTGCATGCCGGCGAACGAGACGCCGCAGGCGACGATCGCCGGCAGCACTTCCATGGCGCGCTTGCGCCCCACCATGACGACCATCAGGTAGCCCGGAATGAAGACCGACACCATCGCGCACAACCGCCCGACCATCGCGCTCAGTTCGGGCAGCGGCAGGCCGGTGACGTTGGCGAGCGTGATGACCGGGATGCCGATCGACCCGAAGGCCACTGGCGCGGTGTTCGCGAGCAGACAGATGCCGGCCGCGTAAAAAGGATCGAAGCCGAGCCCAGCGAGCATGGCGCCCGCCACGGCCACCGGCGCGCCGAAGCCGGCCGCACCCTCGATGAAGGCGCCGAACGAGAACGCGATGAACATCGCCTGCAACCGGCGATCGTCCGTGAGGCTGCCGACCGAGTTCTTGATGATCTCGAACTTACCGGTGTCGACCACGACCCGGTACAGCATGATCGAACTGAAGACGACCCACGCGATCGGGAACAGGCCGTAGGCGGCGCCGTAGGCCACGGCGATGACGGCGAGGTTCGCCGGCATTCCGTACACGAGCAGTGCCACGGCGAGCCCCGAGACCAGCGCCGTCAGGGCCGAGAGCCACGACGGCTTCCGGAACACCCCGAGCATCGCGAACAACACGAGGATGGGAACGGCCGCGAGCAGGGCCGAGAGCCCCAGGCTGCCGCCGAGCGGTTCGTAATTGTGCTGCCACATAGCCGCGAAGTGCCTCTCTGCTGGTCGTGCGTTGGCGAACTGAAGTACCGGGAAGTCGAGCCGGGAGAGTTATACCCGAAATAGGAGCGTCCGGTATCATCGAGTCAGGATGACAGCGGGGAGTCACACGTGAGCGACGCAACCAAGGACGGCCCGGCCGCACGGCTGGACATCTGGCTCGATGTCACCTGCCTGTTCAAGACCCGCTCCGACGCGCAGAAAGCGGTGAAGAACAGCAAGGTGGAGGTGAACGGCCAGACCGCGAAGGCCCACCGTATGCTCCGCCCTGGCGACACGCTCGTCATCGGCCGGCCGTTCGCTCGCAAGCAGACGATTATCGTGAAGGGGATCGCCGAGCGGCACCTCTCGAAGGCCGACGCACGCCTGCTCTACGAGGACACGACGCCGCCGCCCACGCCAGAAGAGATCGAGATGCGCAAGATGGATCGCATCTACCGCGCGGCCGTCACGCCGCCGACCACGCCCGACAAGCGCGACCGCCGTGCGCTGCGCAGGCTGAAGGAAGGCGGCTAGGGCGCGCCCCTGGACGTCACGCAGAAATGCGTTTCATCGTCTATCCGAGCGATGTTGTGGCAACTGCCGAGCCGCTCGACCTCGATCGCTCGACCTCGGTCGATCGGGTCAAGGCGCACTTCTTCGATCGGCTGCGTCGCCTCGGGCCGGTCGTGCCGCTCGGCGAGCACGCCTCCGTTGCCGACCTCACCGCGCTCTTCGCCCAGCCAGACACCGTCCTGGCCTATGCCTGCCGACGACCAACCGCGCGCCGCGTTCCGGAGTCTCTTCGAGCATGCCGATCCGCTGCTGGTCGCCGCCAGCACCGCGCGGTCGGCATCCGCGCCAGACGGCCTGTTCGCGCTGGGTACCGGATCACACAATCCCGACTTTCCGCGCAACGAATCCTTCGCGGCCATCCAGGGGAGGTACACGACCGAGCCGCGGCCGCCGGCGGTGGTCGGTGGCTCGTCACGGCGAGGGTTCTCCGGTGCCTACTGGACGTGGAGCAGCGGGCGGTGGTGCAGGCGCTCGTGGATGTGGGCATGCTGGTGCCCGACGAGCGCTAGCGGCCGAACAGGCCGCGCAGGCGTCCGCCGAGCGAGCGCATGAAGCCCTGCGTGGCCCTGGTCACGCGCTGCTTCAGCGTCCCCGTGTGGATCGGGCAGAGCTGCGTGGGCACCTGGTCGCCCTCCTTGAAGTACTCGACGTAGGTCGGGCACTGCTCAAGCGGGTGCAGATAGGACTCGCGGCACAACTCCTCGCCGTGCATCCCCTCGGGGATGACGAACGACTCGGCAGGCCGCACCCGAGCCGCCCGCTTCATGAAGTCGGCCCAGATCGGGACGGCCACGCGTGAGGCATAGGCATCGCGGCCGATCGGTGCGGGCGTGTCAAACCCGACCCAGACCGCTGCGACGAGGGTGTTCGAGAAGCCGACGAACCAGGCGTCGTGGTATGCGTCGGTCGTGCCGGTCTTGCCGGCAACAGGTCCCTGCAGTCCAGCGGCGCGTGCTGAACGCCCCGTCCCGCGGTCGACGACGTCGCGCATCATGCTCAGCATCTGGAACGCGACCGGTTCGCTCAGCACGCGGTGCGTCTGCGGTGCGCGCCTGAACACCTCGGCGCCGTCGGCATCTGTGACGGCGCTGACGCCGCGCGGCTCGGCCATGGCGCCGCCCGCCGCAAAGATGGTGTAGGCCGCGGTCAGGTCGAGCGGCGACACGAGACCGGTGCCGAGCGCCAGCGACGGCACATTGGGCAGGTTGTCGAGCCCGGCCGTCGACGCCAGCGTCAGGACCGCGCCGGTCCCGACCCGCTGCTGCAACTCGACCGCCGCCGCGTTGTTCGAATCCATCAGGGCGGCGCGCAGCGTCAGCGCCACCGGCGTGTCGCCCTCGGCATTCCGCGGCGCCCACTCGGGGTCGCCCTGGGCGGGCGCCGTCACGCGGTCGAGGTCTGTCAGCACCGACACCGGCGAGAAGCCACGTTCCAGTGCGGCCGCGTAGACAAACGGCTTGAAGGTTGACCCTGGCTGCCGGCGTCCGCGCGTGGCGCGGTTGAAGGTGCTGCGGGCATAGTCGCCGCCACCCACCATGGCGAGCACGTCGCCGGTACGCGGGTCCATGGCCACGAACGCCGCCTCGAGCCCGGGCTTACCAATCCGCTGCAATCCGGCGGCAATCGCCTTCTCCGCGGCGTCCTGCAGCGTGTGGTCGAAGGTCGTGTGCACCTGCCACTCGGGTGGGTGGTCGCCGCCGAACTCGCTGCGGAACTGCTGACGCAGCCACTCCTTCGCCCA
>Ga0114974_10003656_pt1 | contig 11563 bp, 9 predicted proteins | sample S_130206_EF_Meta_FD_87318 | JGI IMG/M metagenome (GOLD analysis project Ga0114974, IMG submission 87318) | Freshwater microbial communities from Lake Simoncouche, Canada to study carbon cycling - S_130206_EF_MetaG | ecosystem: Environmental > Aquatic > Freshwater > Lake | place: Lake...
ACCACAGGCGTCGCCGTCGTTGGGGGCGCGGCCGACGCTGACGCGGTGGTGCTCTTGCCGCCGTCAGGCGTCGCCGAGGCGGCATCAAGATGCTGGTCTACGGAATTGCCGACCGACCGCTTGTTGGGGTCGTCCAGGGCGCCAAATCCGCCTTCCCGGGAGTCTTCACTCTTTGGGGCCGGGGCCGGGGGCGGTGCGACCGGCGGGGCGGGCCTGGTCCTGGCGAGCGGGTCCACCCTGGGCGCGCCAAGCGTGGCCAGATGGGTCTTGCACCCCGCGCACAGCAGCAAAAGCGCGCTCACACCGGCAAGGCGTAGCGGTTTCATGACGACCTCCGAATGGCTGTTGAGGCGCAAGCTCATCTTTGGCCGCCTCTGGAGATGCGGAAATAGGGGTCGTATATGCCAAGTACTCTGTACTGCATATCGAGCGTTACATCCCCGTCTTTTTTGTGCAGTACATCAGTACCATTGTAAAGATATTCAGATTGTCGAACCAGATTGCCCGTTTCTGACGCTGTATTCCAATGATCCCCTGAATTAGAGAGTCTGCAGGGCGTGCTTTGTTCAATGAACGCCTTATCCCTCGACGTTGGAATTTTATCGGGTTCAACGGACGGCTTCCAGGCGAGACTCTGGTTGTTCCGCAACATGACGTTAACCAGGCAAAGACCGTTGGGGGCGCGAAAAATCTGAATCGTGCTGGAATAGGACCAGAACAGATCGCGGGCCGGCGCCTCGTAAACATTATAGACTATGGCCAGGCGGTAGGGCGGATGGTCAATGTCCAGTTTGGTGGTCGTGTCGAGCTCGGACTGGATTTGCTGCAACTGGCTGGAGATCAGCTGGGTCTGTATCCTGTCCTTTTCGACGGCCTGCTGGTGCATCAGCATCAGGGCCGCCACCAGAATCAGAAACAGAAACAGAATTCCGATGAACAGGTCCGTGAACGACACAAACGGTCCCTCATCGGCCGCCAGCTCTGTGTCACTGGCTCGTCGGCGAAGTCGCCCAGACGTCACTCTGCGCTCCGTCGCGACAGCGCCGGTCCAAAGGAAATGACGGAGTCCCTAGCATTGGCCTTTATGGCGGCGGCCGTCTCGGCAATCGCCTCTTCGAGGGGTTCAAGATCCAGTTTCGCCACGCGGTCGAGGACGGCGGCCCTGACCAGCCCGGGGTCGATCGTCTCCCCGGTGGGCAAATCGCCGGGCGGGCACCAGGCCGCGGCCACATCGGGGTCGGTAAGCGCGCGATCGAAGGCCTCGCCAAGGCGGACGATGTGCCCGCCTCTCTCCGAGGCGGCGCGGTAGATTTGCACGATCAAGGCGCAGGCGATGCCCACCGCCGAAATCCAGAACTTGTTCGCCGCGGTCTCCAGCAGGACCTGGATGAAATCGCGCATGTGGGCGCTCTGTTCAGCCGCCGTTCCCTGGGCGATGCCGATGTTCGCGCTGGCGATCGTCAGCGCGGCGATGAGGCCCATGAACGTGCCAAGCAGCGCCACGCGGATAATGAAGTCGCCAAATCCGGCCAGGCCCTTGTGAAGCCGCCGGTACTCGTCCTCCAGCTGGGTCCTTGCAGGACGCAGCCCTTCAAGGCTGTGGCGCTCTGCGGGCAGGGCCGCCATCAGGCCGAGATAGGTGGCGGTCGCTCGTGTGGTGGCGAACCTGGGGTTCCGCCAGTCCTTGTTTTCCCGAAGGTCGTCCGCACGGCAGGCCGCGTTCGTCAGAATGCGAGCGCCTGTGATCTCGTTCAACAGGAGCAACTGCGCGACCTTTCCGGAGGCATCGCTGGTGTGAGCCGCCTCGACGACCGCGACAAGTTCGCGTGAAGCCCGCGATTCCATATCCAGCGAAAGCCTGTTGCGGACGATTGCGGCTCCGGTCAGCAGCACCAGCATCCCTGAATAAAAGAACAGGAACGCACTCGACGCGAAGATTTCAGCGATACCCACGAACACTTCCCCTATCACGTCGCACGGCGCCCGGCCGGACACCGTTGAGCTAACCGATTGATCCAGAAGGGAGCAATCCGGGCCCGGTTTACCGTCAAAAGGCCGCGATCAAAGCAAAATCGCGAGCTTGGGAAGCTGACCTTGTCCGCCTGAATGATGGCCGCGTTCCGTGACGGCGCAGGCTTACAAGCCCGGAATGGCGCGGACAATGGCGTTTGGGCGCTTGGTGCGGCCGCGGTGATTATTTATCGTGACTCAGGCGCGCGGCGCAGCGCAGATTGAACGCGGGATTAAGCGTGGTGGAGTAAGGGACAGGTCATGCAGCCACAGCTGACCTACCGGCCGAGAAGCCCCGAGACGTTTCCTGACTGGTCGTTCTCGACCCTGGACGTCGAGTATAACCGCGAAAGCCGCTCGGTCTGGATGTACTACAAGGCCGAGGCGCCGCCGTTTTACTCGCTGCAAACCCTTCAGGACATGGCCGATCTGCGCGAGTCGATTCGTGGCCTGATCGCCTCTGCGCCGGGCCGCGACTATCCCGTCGACTATTTCGTCATGGGCACGCACAAGGCGGGCGTGTTCAATCTGGGCGGCGATCTGGCGATGTTCGCCCATTCGATCGAATCCGGCGACGGCGCCCTGATCAGCTATTACGCCCACGCCTGTATTGATGTGGTCTTTGGGCTGACCGACGCGCTCGGCGGCGCCTTTGTATCCCTGGCGGTCATCGAGGGTCAGGCCCTGGGGGGCGGCCTGGAGGCGGCCCTGGCCCAGGATTTCCTGCTCGCCGACGAGACGGCCAGGATAGGCGTGCCGGAAGTGGCCTTCAACACCTTTCCGGGCATGGGCGCGATCACCCACCTGACCCGACGGCTGGGTGCGGCCCGCGCCGAGGAGATCATGCTGTCGGGCAAGGTCTATTCAGGCGCCGAGATGTACGAGATGGGGGTCATCGATGCAGTGGCGCCCGAAGGCCGGGCCAAGACCCAGGCCCAGGCCTGGATGCTGGACGGCGGCGCGGATCGGCATGCCCGCCGTCTGGCCCTGGCGGGCACCCGCCGGAAACTTTTTCCGGTGACCTGGGAAGAGCTGATGAAAATCACCAATCTGTGGGTCGAAACCTCGCTGAGCGTCTCGCGCCACGACATACGCCATATGGAACGGCTGGCCGCGGCGCAAAAACGAATGCTGGCAGGCAGTTAGACGGGGTTAACCACGCTGTTTCACAGAGTTTCAAGTCCCGCGTCCTAAATGTAGCGCCTCATCCATGCCGGTCTGCGCCGGCGATCAGGGTTCGCTATGACTCAGAAACGCGCCCTCGGCGCCAAGAGCGAGACCCTCCCCGCGGATATTCACGCGGCGCTGGTCGACTCCCTGTTCGGAACCGTAGGCTCTTTTGTCTCGGGCATGTTCGGCGGCCTTCTGGTGCCGGTGATCTCGTTCGCCCGGACACGCGATCCGATCTTCATCGTCTCAACCCTGGTGATGATCGCCCTGTCGATCTACCGCCTGGCCGTGCTGGTGGGCTATCGCCGGGCCGATCCGGCCGAGCGCCGCAGAAATGCCGCCCGCTGGGAGCGCCTGTACGCCATCGGCGGCATCGGCTTCATGCTGGCGGTGGGCATCACCGCCGCGACCCTGTTCGGCGGTCACCGGGATGACACCACCATCCTTTACGGCGTCGTTATCGCCATGGCCTGCGGCGGCGCCCTGGCCAGCCGAAACTCCGGCCGGCCGCTGATCGTCTATGGTCAGGCCCTGGGCGTGTTCGGGCCGCTCGCGATCGTGCTGCTGTTTGAATACAACGCCTGGTACTGGGGTCTGGCGGCCATACTGTGCCTGGTCATGACCTCGACCAAGTCGACCACCAAGTTCCTGAACGGCATCATCGTCTCGGCCCTGATGAACGGCCGCGAAGCCGGGCTGCAGCGCGCCCAGTTCTCCAGCGCCCTGGACAGCATGTCCCACGGCCTGTGCATGGGCGACAGCCATGGCCGTATCACCGTCATCAATCACCGCCTGCGGGAACTGTTCGGTCTTACCGCGGCCGAAACCGCGTCTGTCCAGGCGCGCGACCTGGCCGAGCTGATTGCCCGCTCCGGCAATCTGTCGGCTGATGCGGCGTCGAGCTTCGTCGCAAGTTGGGAGCAACATGTCGCGGCGCGCGACTCCTCCCTGTTCAGCCAGACAATCGGCGGCCGGATCTACGACTTCCGCTGCGAGCCCCGCGACGAGGGCGGCTTTGTGGTGGTGGTCGAGGACGTCACCGTGGCCCGAACCGCCAGCCGTGAAATCGAGCGCATGGCGCACTTCGATTCCCTGACCGGTCTGCCCAACCGCATCCAGTTCCACAAGCGCCTGCTCGACGCGCTGTCAGCGCCGGTTCCCGCGGGCCATCAGCTGGCCCTGCTCAGCATCGACCTGGACCAGTTCAAGGAAGTCAACGACAGCCGCGGCCACCCTACCGGCGACGAACTGCTTTGCCTGGTTTCGGCGCGCCTGCGGAACTCGGTGCACCGCGACGATCTGGTCGCCCGCTTTGGCGGCGACGAATTCCAGGTGCTGATTGAGACTCCGCTGGACATGGACTGCATCGGCGTCATCGCCCAGCGGATCATCGATACGATCAGTGAAGGCTACACCATCGACCGCCATCCGATCTCGATCGGCGCCAGCATCGGCATCGCCCTGGCCGGACCCAAGGGCCAGGATGCTGACGAACTGATCCGCTGCGCCGACATGGCGCTGTACCGCGCCAAGGGTGACGGCCGCGGCGTCTGGCGCGTGTTCGAGCCCGAAATGGACATCGCCATGCGCCGCAAGCGCGAGATCGAGCATCGCCTGCGCGACGCCATCGCCTGCGAGGAACTGACGGTGCACTACCAGCCCATCGTCGATGTCCGCTCGGGCAAGATCGTCGCCTGCGAGGCCCTGGCCCGCCTTCGTCACCCGACCGAGGGTCTGGTCTCGCCGGCCGAGTTCATCAAGGTGGCCGAGGAAACCGGTCTGATCATTCCGCTGGGTGACTGGATCCTGCGCCGCGCCTGCCTGGACGCCGCCGCCTGGCCCGCCGGGATCAAGGTCGCGGTCAATTTCTCGGCCAAGCAGTTCACCATGGGCCGCGACGTTGCCAGGGGCATCAAGGACATCCTGGCCGAGTCCGGCCTGGCTCCGGGGCGCCTGGAAGTGGAAATCACCGAGACGACCCTGTTCGAAGCCAAGGATGCGATGGAACAGCTGCGCGCCATTTCGGCCGCCGGCGTGCGCATTTCCCTGGACGACTTCGGCACCGGCTATTCCAGCCTGTCCTATCTGCGGCAATTCCCGGTCGACAAGATCAAGATCGACCGGTCCTTCGCGATGGAGATCAAGTCACGCGAAGCCCAGGCCGTTATCGGATCGGTTTCGGTGCTGGCCCAGCTGCTGAATGTGGATCTGGTCATCGAGGGCATCGAAGAGCGCGAACAACTCGAGCACCTCAAGGGCTGGAACGTCACGCTTGTGCAGGGCTATGTGTTCAGCAAGCCCATGCCGCTGGCCGAGCTGACCCCCTTGCTGGCCCTCAGCGACCCTTACGGTCAGCGCCAGTTCCGGGTTGTCGCCTGAATATCGTCTAGTGAGCCGCCCGCAGGGTCTCGTGGACCGCCGGTGAGGTGACGCGCTGGGCGCGGTAGATGCCGCACCAAGCGTTGTGCCGGCGGGCGGTCCGGGTCAGGAAGGCCTCAATGGCCGCCGCCCCTTCACCCTCGAGGGTGTCCTTCATCAGGCACAGCTCGCGCATTTCGGCCGCGCTGATGATTTCGGCGGTCTCCATCAGGCGCTCGGCGCGGACGAAACCGATCTTCTGGGCGAGCAGGGCGTAGGAGCCAATCGACACCAGGGGATCGGCGGCGAAAGAGAAGCGCGCGTCCGCCTTGCCCACCATCATGCTGCAGGCCAGCGCCAGCTCCAGGTCGGCGCCGGCCAGGTCGGCGCGGGCGCAAGCCACCGAGACGACGGGCGCGCAGAGAATGAGGGTCTCGATCTCGGCCAGGAGGTCTTCAAAGCCCTCGTCGGCGGTCGACAGGGCAAAGCCCTCGTGAGCCAGGTCAAGGACCAGGAAGTTGATGCGGCCCAGCCGGCCTGCGGCGACATCGCGGACCACGGCGCGCAGGGCGGTGATGGTCTCGCGGGTCAGGCCAGGCGCCGTCTTGGAAAGGACAATGGCGTTGAGGGCCTCGTTGCGGCGAGCCGCCAGACCCCGAACGCCCGTCACCAGCGCGGGAAGGGGGTCAACCAGCACCGGAAACCGGATTCCAGCCGTCATATCGGCCGCAACCAAACCTTGAGATCCGTCCACCACATTCCCCTCGCGCAAAATTCGCCTCGGACACGAAAATGCTTAACACAAAATCAACCAAGAGGGGAAGGGTTTTGTTAAATAAAAATTCAATTCCCGTTAACCATATTCTTTAACTTTTAGTATTCGACAGTTTGTATTGAACAACATTTCAGTTGTTAACGACATTAACCATAATGGCTAACGGCGCCGGCCAGAGGCGTATTAACCATTGGGCGTCTCGCGGGTGGCGGCGATGGCGAACACAACCTTAGAGCGCATTGATTGCTTAAGGGGCGTTGAAAATCATTGCAAGGTCTTCGTGCGCGTTGACGCCGCCGGACGCGGCAGGCACGATTGCGGTCTATCTTGCGAACAGGAGAGACCCCGATGGCCGATGGCGAACATTCCGCAGAAGCCCGCGCTAAGTTCCACGCCATGGTGGAGGGCAGCGCCGAGGACTGGGCGATCATCGCCAAGGCGTCCGGCGAATTCGCCAAAGGGCTGCCCAAACGGATCGAGAATCATCTCAATCTGCTCAGAGGCGACTGCGGCGGCTTTGCGATCGACCGCTACGAGCACTCGCTGCAGACCGCGACCCGCGCTCACCAGGCCGGCAAGGACGAGGAGTATGTCGTCTGCGCCCTGCTGCACGACATCGGCGATATCCTGGGCCCGCGGAACCACGCTGATATCGGTGCAGCCATCCTGCAGCCCTATGTCTCCGAGGAAAACCACTGGATGCTGGAAAAACACGGCGTCTTTCAGGGCTACTATTTCTTCAGTTACCTGGGCCTAGACCGCGACATGCGCGAGCAGTACCGCGGTCACCCGGCTTTCGAACACACCGCCCAGTTCTGCCACCTGTTCGACCAGACAGCCTTTGACCCCAACTACAAGTCCATGCCGATCGAAGCCTTCAGGCCGATGATGGAGCGGGTGTTCGCCGCCCCCAAGCGCTCGATCTACATGCGCACCGACCAGCCGGGGTCCATGGGTGTATTTTAGGGCAGGACGCCGCTAGCCCCGCCCTTCCGCGCGCCCTAAGCTTCGCTGGATGGATGGGGTTCTCGCACAGGCCTTGATCTACCTAATCGCCGCGGCCATCGCCGTGCCGCTGGCCAGCCGCGTCGGTCTGGGATCGGTGCTGGGCTATCTTATCGCCGGCATCGTCATCGGCCCGGTCCTGGGGATCGTCGGCGTCGAGACCGCCAGCCTCCAGCAGTATGCCGAGTTCGGCGTGGTCATGATGCTGTTCCTGGTCGGACTGGAACTGCAGCCCCGCCTGCTGTGGGACATGCGCTCCAAGCTGATCGGCCTGGGCGGCCTGCAGATCCTGGGCTGCTCGGCCGCCCTGGCGGGCCTGATCCTGGCCCTGGGCCAGCCCTGGCGCGCGGCGGTCGCCGCCGGGGTGATCCTGTCACTTTCGTCCACTGCCATCGTCCTTCAGTCGCTGCGCGAGCGCGGTCTGCTGAAGACCGAAGGGGGGCGGGCCAGTTTCGCCATTCTGCTGTTCCAGGACATCGCCGTCATCCCGATCATCGCCCTCCTGCCCCTGCTCGCCGGTTCCGACGGCGAGGCGGCCGCCGGCGCCCACGGCGGCGGCGCCATGGCCGGCCTGCCCGGCTGGGCCAAGGCAGGCCTGACCTTTGGCGCCGTCGCGGTGGTCGTCGTGGCCGGCCGCTTCGCGGTGCGGCCGGCGCTGCGCATCATCGCCCGCACCCGCATGCGCGAGATGTTTACCGTCGCAGCCCTTCTGCTGGTGGTGGCCATCGCCTGGCTGATGACCCTGGTCGGCCTGTCGCCGGCCCTGGGCACCTTTCTGGCCGGCGTGGTGCTGGCCGACTCCGAGTTCCGCCACGAGCTGGAATCGGACATCGAACCGTTCAAGGGCCTCCTGCTGGGCCTGTTCTTTATCACGGTGGGCGCAGGCGCCGACGTGACGGTGCTGAAGCGCGAGCCGATGCTGGTCGCCGCCCTGGTGCTCGGCCTGGTGCTGCTGAAGGGCGCAGTGATCTATCCTGTCGCGCGCCTGTTCCGCCTGCCGCCGACAGATCGCTGGCTGACCGCGCTCGGCTTGGCCCAGGGTGGCGAGTTCGCCTTCGTCCTGGTCGGCCTTGCGACCGGCGCGGCGGTGCTGACCCACGAATTTGCGTCCGTCCTCGTCATGTCGGTCACCCTGTCCATGCTGGTCACGCCCGGGCTGTTCGTGCTGCACGCACGGGTCATCCAGCCGCTTTACCTGAAGCCCGATGACCGTGAGGCTGACACGATCGACGAGCAGGGGGTGGCGATCATCGCCGGGATCGGGCGGTTTGGCCAAATATCGCAGCGCCTGTTGCGCGCCAACGGTGTGGCGACCGTGGTGCTGGACCATTCCTCGGCCCAGGTGGCTACCCTGGCGGTGTTCGGAACCAAGGGCTACTACGGCGACGCCTCGCGCCCCGAGCTGCTGGTCGCCGCCGGAATCGAGACCGCCAAGGTGCTGGTGGTAGGCATCGATGACCAGGACAAGGCCGAAGCCATCGTCCGCCACGTTCGCGCCGAGCATCCCCACGTGACGGTGATCGCACGGGCCTACGACCGAATGCACTATTACAAGCTGCGCAATGCGGGCGCCCAGGTGGTGGTCCGCGAGCTGTTCGAATCATCCGTTGAGGCCGCGCACGCCGCTCTAATGGCGCTGGGGTTCAGTACGGCGCGCGCGGGCAAGATGCTGCAGGCCTTCCGGACCCACGACCTGGAGTCCCTGGATCAGCTCTACGAGGCTTATCTCAATGAGCCCGATGTCATGCGCAATCAGGATTACATCAGCCGCAGCCGCGCCTCGCAGGACACCCTTATAGAAGTGCTGGCCCGGGACGCACCGGCCGGCGCCAAACCGCCGGAACAAGGCGCCGCCGACACCTGAGCCGGAGCGTAGAGCCCTCGCGGAACAGGGGTTTTCGGGTATGCCGTTTCGCGGGATCGGCCACTCACGCTGAACCGTTCGGCCCGACGACCGTTAGGTATCCATGACCCACAAGATGGAGCCCCCCCGATGCCCTTGCCAACCAGCGAGACTCCTCGCCGTCCCGCCCTGCGCGGCTTCGCCGCCATGGACGTCGAACGCCGCCGCGAAATCGCCCGCAAGGGCGGCCAGAGCGTCCCTGACGAAAAGCGCAGCTTCGCCCAGGATCGCAGCCTCGCCGCCGAGGCTGGGCGCAAGGGCGGACGCCGTACGCAGTCGACCCGGAAAACACCGGCCGAAGTCTGACCGCGCAGGTTTGTCGCCTCCAGCCCAATCGCCCGGTGGAAAAACACCGCGGAAGGCGCCAAGGTCGCGCGGCATGATCCGAAATCGCAGAGCCCGCATTGTCGCCACCCTTGGACCAGCCACGGCGAGCGCCGAAGGCGTCCTTGCGCTGGCCCGCGCCGGCGCCGATGTCTTCCGGCTGAATTTCAGTCACGGAACCCACAAGGACCACGAAGCCTCGCTGGGTCTGGTGCGGGCGGCGGAAAAAATAGTCGAGCGGCCTCTGGGCGTGCTGGCCGATCTGCAGGGCCCCAAGCTTCGCCTGGGCGACTTTGCCGATGGAGAAGTGAAGCTGGCGGCGGGTCAGCCGTTCCGGCTCGATCTGAATGAGTCCCTGGGCGATGCGAACCGGGTCTGCCTGCCGCACCGTGAAATCTTCGCTGCCCTGACCCCCGATACGGATCTGCTGATCGACGACGGGCGCGCGCGCCTGCGGGTCGTGGCCTGCGGTCCCGATTTCGCCGACACCGTCACCGTGGGCGAGGCGACCTTGTCCAACCACAAGGGCGTTAATCTGCCCGGCGTGGCTCTGGCCATCTCACCCCTGACTCCCAAGGACCGCGAAGACCTGGCCTTTGCCCTGCGCCTTGGCGTCGACTGGGTCGCCCTGTCTTTTGTCCAGCGCGCCGCCGACATGGCCGAGTTGCGCCGTCTGGTCGGCGGCAAGGCGGCGGTCCTGGCCAAGATCGAAAAGCCGGCGGCCCTGCTCGAGCTCGATCCCATTCTGGACCTGTGCGACGGCATCATGGTGGCGCGCGGAGACCTGGGTGTTGAGTTGCTGCCCGAGGAAGTGCCGGTTGTTCAGAAGGCTCTCGTGCGCGCCGCACGAGCCCGTGGCATTCCGGTGATCGTGGCGACCCAGATGATGGAATCCATGCGCGATGCTCCGACGCCCACGCGGGCCGAGGCCTCGGATGTCGCCGGCGCCGTCTACGAAGGCGCCGATGCGATGATGCTGTCGGCCGAGACCGCGTCAGGCCACTACCCGATCGAAGCGGTCGGCATGATGAGCCGCATCATCGAGCGGGTGGAACACGATCCCAACTGGCCGGCGGTCATGGAAGCCGAACACACGCTGGAAGACGATGCGACCGATTCCATGGTCGCCGCCGCGCGCCGGGCGGCTGATGCCTCCTCTACGGCCTGTCTGGTGGCCTACACTGCTACGGGCCAGACCGCGCTGCGCCTGGCCCGCCGCCGCCCGTTGCAACCGACCCTGGCCCTGACCCCTGATATCAACGTGGCTCGCCGCCTGTCCCTGGTCTGGGGGATCGAACCGCGCATCGCCGGCCACCCCGACAGCGTCGAGAGCATGACCGAAATCGCCGTGCGTATCGCCGCCGATATCGGTCTGGCCGGGCCCGGTCAGCGGGTTCTCATCCTGGCCGGCATCCCCTTTGGCTCGCCCGGTTCCGCCAATATCCTGCGACTGGCGCACACGCCGCGCTGAGCGGACAAAAGGGGGACGACAGACACATGGCCAGCTTTGTCGCCGCCATCGACCAGGGCACGACCTCGTCGCGCTGCATCATCTTTGATCACGCCGGCCATATCGTCGCCAGCGACGCCAAGGAGCACCGCCAGATCTTTCCCCAGCCCGGCTGGGTGGAACATGACGCGGCCGAAATCTGGACCAATGTCCAGCAGGTGGCGCTGGGCGCGCTTTCAAAGGCCCGGCTTGTGCCGTCAGACCTGGCCGCCGTCGGCATCACCAACCAGCGCGAGACGACGGTGCTGTGGGACGCCCACACCGGTCGGCCCGTCGCCAACGCCATCGTCTGGCAGGACACCCGCACCGACCGGCTGGTGAAGACCCTGGGCGGAGAGGCCGGTCAGGACCGGCTTCGTGGAAAAACCGGCCTGCCGCTGGCCACCTATTTCTCCGGACCAAAGGCGCGCTGGCTGCTTGACGAACATCCCGGCCTTCGGGCCCGGGCCGAGGCGGGCGAGGTGCTGTTCGGCACCATGGATTCCTGGCTGATCTGGAACCTGACCGG
>Ga0114974_10003659_pt1 | contig 11562 bp, 7 predicted proteins | sample S_130206_EF_Meta_FD_87318 | JGI IMG/M metagenome (GOLD analysis project Ga0114974, IMG submission 87318) | Freshwater microbial communities from Lake Simoncouche, Canada to study carbon cycling - S_130206_EF_MetaG | ecosystem: Environmental > Aquatic > Freshwater > Lake | place: Lake...
TGCAAAAGCGGCAACACCGGCTGGGGTAGTCGCCGCAACACCACTATAAACAAAGGCAGCACCAGCACGATCAAATTGTTCAATTTTACCCATTCCTTTTCCAATAATTTGGAAAAAATGAGTCACAGCAGGAATCTTTAATATCAATACGCCAATTGTGAATTGTAATAATAAGCCACTCATGACCAATCGATAATTGATTTTGCTTTTATTGTTTGAAAAAAGGAAAGCAATGATGATGATGACTAAAATGCCAATAAGGCCTTGAAATCTGTCCATAGGTTGATGATTAGAAAGGGAAGTTAATTAAAAATCTAGGTATAAATCACTTTTAGGGCAACAAAAAGCCCATCTTAATGAATAGAGATGGGCTTAGTTATTTTAGTAGTAAAATTTTACAAATGAGATTGTATTTTTTTATCTAATACTGCTTTTGGAACAGCACCAATTTGCTTATCTACCACTTCGCCACCTTTAACAAATAAGATAGCAGGGATGGAAGTAATACCAAAGTTCATACTCAAATTAGGATTCACATCCACATTTACTTTTCCGATATTTACTTTTCCTTCATATTGAACTGCTAATTCTTCGATAACTGGTCCAATGGCACGACAAGGGCCACACCATTCTGCCCAAAAATCAATCACTGTTAACTTGTCACTTTCGATTACTTCTTTTTGAAAATTTGCATCTGTAAATTCTAATGCCATAATTATATATTTTAATTGGGTTGTTTGTATTAGATGATACTCCAAAAATAGTTCCAATATTTAATATCTGCCTATTTGACTTTTCCACTTAATTCAAAAAGGTTTGGGGACAATTTTAAGGACAAATAGGCTAGGAGGTGCTTATAATGGCAGTCCCTTATACTAGATTTATCTGTACTGTTAAGTCGGGGTGGTTGTCAAGGAATAAAACCATGTCGTCATTCATTAAAAATCCCTTTTCAAAAGTGCGTACACTTGCCACCAATTGTTCCTTAGGTTCAATAAAATTAAATTTCAAGGAAGCCCTGCCTGGATTTTGTTTTAAATTCTTTTCAACAAAGTCAATGATTTCCTTATCTAGTTTAGAAGGGTGCATACTAATTTCAATAGAGCGCGTTTGATTTTGTTTCACTGTTTCAAGCAGTGACATATTAGTGATCTTAAACTCAAAGGCATTGGGTTGATTGTATCTATTTCTAAAACTGCCTGTTAAAAATATCTTTTGACCAATCTCTAAATAATTTTGAAACTTGATATAATCTTCACTCCATAATATAAAGTCGGTTTTGCCTGTAAAATCCTCAATCACAAAGGAACCAAAATTCTTACCTGTTTTTGTCATTCGGTGTTGCACATCTGTAACTAAACCAGCTAATTTAAAAACACGACCTAATTGATTTGGATTTGATGATAAGGTATCTCTAACCTCATTAAAATCATTTATAGGGCTAAAATGATAATGGCGCATCTCAAAACTAAAATGATCTAGGGGATGACCACTCATAAACATACCAGTGATGTCCTTTTCATGGTCTAACTTTTCAGTTAAGGTCCATTCTTCACAAACTATAATCTTAGGAACTGGCACTTGCATCGCAGAAGGCAAATCACCAAACAAAGTATTACTTGAACCTACATTAATTGATTGTAAGGCCTGTGCATAGTTAATGAGTTTTTCAAGTCCATTGGTACGATCCCCATCCGCTACATTAAAATATTGCGCACGATGGTATTCGGGGAAACAATCAAAACTTCCAGAATAAGCCAAGCTTTCTAATGATTTTTTATTGACTGATCTTGACAAAACGCGTTTAATAAAATCAACCATATCTGCAAAATGCCCCGCTTTATTTCTTTCAATAATGATGGCGTCAATTGCCGCTTCACCCACACCTTTTAATCCACCCAAGCCAAATCTGATTTCCCCTTTTTTATTAACAGAGAAGCCATTTAAGGATTCATTAATATCAGGGCCCAAAACTTTAATGGTCATTCTTTTACATTCTTCCATGAAGAAAGTAATTTTATCAATACTTCCTGCATGATTTAGTACCGCTGACATATATTCACCAGGGTAGTGTGCTTTTAAGTAAGCAGTTTGATAGGCCAAGTAGGCGTAACAAGTAGAGTGAGATTTATTAAACGCATATTGTGCGAATGCTTCCCAATCGGTCCATACTTTTTCTAAAACATTTTCAGGATGTCCGTTTTTAACAGCACCCGCCACAAATTGGGCTTTCATTTTATCCAATACCGATTTTTGCTTTTTACCCATGGCTTTACGAAGTACATCCGCATCGCCTTTTGTAAAATTGGCAATTTTTTGACTAAGTAACATGACCTGTTCTTGATAAACAGTAATACCATAAGTGTCTGCTAAAATTTCCTCCATCACAGGTAAATCATACTGAATGGTTTCACGACCATGTTTACGATCAATGAAGTTGGGAATATACGCCATAGGCCCTGGACGGTATAAGGCGTTCATTGCAATTAAATCAGCAAATTTATCTGGTTTTAAATCGCGTAAATGTTTTTGCATGCCCACACTTTCAAATTGAAATGTAGCATTGGTTTCACCGCGTTGGTATAGATTAAAAGTTTTGGAATCATCCAATGGAATTAAATCCAATTCGATGGTGACATTGTGATTTTGTTTAATTAATTCCAATGCGGTTTTTAAAATGGAAAGGGTTTTTAATCCCAAAAAGTCCATCTTAAGTACGCCCGCTTCCTCAATGACATTACCTTCAATTTGTGTAATCCATAAATTAGAATCTTTTGCTGTGGCCACCGGCATAATTTCGGTTAAGTCACTTGGTGCAATGATGATTCCAGCTGCGTGTATACCTGTATTGCGAATGGAACCTTCTAATCTTTCTGCTTCATGTAATACTGCTGCGCGTAAATCAGTTCCTTTATATATTTCTCTTAATTTTTTTACATTATCAATATCTTCTGGTTGATAACCTTCTCTTTCGGCCAATGATTTTTCACCTTCTTTGACAGTGAGTGGTGCGTGCAGACATCTATTCAATTCCGTTCCAGGTTTGTCTGGTACTAATTTGGCTAATAAATTACTTTCAGATAAAGGAAGATCCATGACTCTTGCGACATCTTTGATACTACTTTTTGCTGCCATGGTACCATAAGTAACAATTTGTGCCACTTGTTCCTTGCCATATTTATCTACGACATAATCAATCACTTTTTGACGACCTTCATCGTCAAAGTCCGTATCAATATCGGGCATGCTCTTACGATCAGGATTTAAGAAACGCTCAAAAAGTAATTGGTATTTAATTGGATCAATATTAGTAATACCAATACAATAGGCAACCACACTACCTGCGGCAGAACCTCTGCCGGGGCCTACAAACACACCCATGTTTCGTCCTGCTTGAATAAAATCACTTACAATTAAAAAATAACCCGCAAAGCCCATGGTGCGAATGGTAAACAATTCAAAATCGATGCGTTCTTGCAGTTCAGAAGTAATTTCAGGATATCTTTTATTAGCACCTTCCCAAGTTAAATGTTTTAATAATTCCCATTGGTTCATATTGGCTTCCTTATGAATTTGAAATTCTTTAGGAATTGGGAAGGCGGGGAGTAAAATATCTTTTTTTAGATTCAACACATCTACTTTATCTACAATCGCATTGGTGTTGTCAATGGACTGGGGCAAGTCACTAAATAACGCAGACATTTGTGCTTGCGTCTTAAAATAAAATTCGTTATTAGGAAATTTAAATCTTCTATTTTTTACTTGAATTTCATCGTTTACAAAATCATCAAAGCCTGGAGTAGATTGTTTCTCGCCCGTATTAATACAAAGTAAAATATCATGCGCGTTGGCATCGTCCTCATTTACATAGTGACTATCATTAGTAGCAATAACGGGTACCTTGTATTTTTTTGCAAATTGCAATAGTCGTTCATTGATGATCTCTTGTTCTGGAATTTGATGTCGTTGAATTTCGATATAATAATCTTCTCCAAAAATATCCAACCACCATTTAAATTCTTTTTCAGCCTCGGCTTCGTCTTTTTTTAAGATAGATTGAGGAACATAAGCACCAATACAACAAGTAGTGGCAATTAATCCTTCGTGGTATTTTTCAATTAAAGATTTATCTATTCGAGGATATTTACTATACATTCCTTCGATATAGCCTAAAGAAGTTAATTTAATTAAGTTCTGATATCCGATTGCATTCTTGGCTAATAAAACTTGATGAAATCGGTTGTCTTTTAATTCCTTGGTGAAATTTTTGATATGTCTGTCTTTAACAACATAAAATTCACAACCAACAATGGGCTTCACAATGGGTGCTAGGATATCTTTTCCCTCTGCATCCTTCCCAATGACTTTTGTTTTTTTCCATGCTTGGCTTACAAATTTAAAGGCGCCAAACATATTACCATGGTCGGTGATGGCTAAAGCGGGCATTTCATCGCCTATGGCTTTTTCATACAATCCTTCGATGGAGGCAGCGCCATCCAAAAGTGAATATTGAGTATGAACATGTAAGTGTGAGAAAGTAGGCATGTAGGAAAGGGTACTAAGTGTACAAATATCGGGAAAATAAGGAGTTTAAAAGGGCTTAATTTTCCACAAATAAATCGTTAAATTACTAGTAAATTTATCATTTTTAGGCTACATACATTAACTTGCCTATATGAGGATACAAACAAGGATGGGTCAGCTTCATTTATTAGGGGTCATTTTTTTATTGGGTAGTTGTACAACCCTTAAGTCTATCACCATGCCCTTGGCTAATAAGTGGCAATTAAAAACTGCTCAGGTAGCAATCATTCCAAAACCAGCTCGAAAAATGGAGTTTTTGGAAGATATTTCTGTTACACCTGGTAAAATTACCATCAACAATGCTTCAGATAGTATAGAAACTGAAAAGCCTACCGTATTTAGTAAAAATTACGAGTCGATGCCGGTGAACCTATCTGATATTGAAAAAGCCAATTGGTTGCAATTAAAATATTCTATTAAAATGGATATTGCAGTGGAGGAGATTAAAAACATTCCTTTATTACAAAAAATTGACGAATGGTGGGGTACTCCTTATAGCCTAGGAGGCAGCACAAAAAATGGGGAGGATTGTTCTTATTTTACTTTAGATGTGATACGAGATACTTACAAAGTAAATTTAAAACGAACAGCAGCCGAGCAGTATGAACAAAGTGAAAAAATTGAATGGAATAATTTAAAGGAAGGAGATTTGATATTTTTTAAAACAGAGGGACGCAGTAGAATATCTCATGTAGGTATTTATTTAGCGAATAATAAATTTGCTCATGCCTCCACCAGCCAAGGTGTTACCATTGGTGATTTAAGCGATCCTTATTGGCAAAGACGCTTGTACAGTATGGGTAGGGTACAACCAGCACTCTAATTTTCGACCACCGTATTTACATAAAACAATCTATTAATTGTTTTTATAAATTCATTAATATCAAAGTTGTCTTGCGTGATTAATTTCTTTTGTGGAATATAGTCAATAGGGTTGAGCTGATATTTTTTTCCATTATAAGTTAGTGGCATTGATAAATTAAAACCTACAATGCAATTTTTCCATTGGTAGGTAAGGATTTTTTCCTTGGCATCATATTGATAACTTAAAGTTGGAATTTGAGTTGTTCTTAAATATTGATCATATATTTTTTTATAATTAAATCCAGCTTGTGTTGAAATATAATTTTCAATATCCTGTGTAGTCACTGTTTTGTGGTAAAAAGTTTTATTCAAACCAATTATTATTAGACGAAATAAGCTATCATTATTGATGGAATGTCTAATAGTATGAATCATATTGGATCCTTTGTCATACATATCACCAGATCCTTCTTCATTCACGCCATAGTGAGCTATGATAGTTTTATCGTTGCGAATATTTTTTCGAATTCCAAAATTATAATCGTTGCCCGCTTCTACCCCAAAATAATAGTCAGTCATTAAGGTTTCAGAATAATTGGTAAATCCTTCATGTACCCACATGTCGGCAATATCTTGAGTGGTAATATTATTAGCAAACCATTCGTGCCCACTTTCATGCACAATAATGAAATCCCATTTTTTGCCCCAGCCAGAACCCGATAAATCTTGGCCTAAATAACCATTCATAAATTTATTTCCATAAGCCACTGCAGATTGATGTTCCATTCCAAGATGTGGAGATTGGACTAATTGGTAACCGTCTTCGTAAAAAGGATAGGGCCCCATCCAATATTCAAATGCTTTTAACATTTGAGGAACTTGTACAAATTGTGATCTTGCTTTTGATGAGTCTTGCCTTAATACCCAATAGTGTAAATCTAAGTCGCCTTTTAAACCTGGATATTTTTCACTCCATCCTACATAGTCTCCAATGTAGGGAATAATGTTATAATTATTAATAGGGTTATTTACTTCCCATGTATAACTCATTAAATTATTTAATCTTTGTTTTTTAATCATGCGACCGTTGGCAACAGCAAATAAAGTATCAGGAACATTCATAGTTAAACTAGCACCATGATCGGGTTCGTCTGATTGATGATCCTTACATGGATACCAAATGGAAGCGCCAATACCTTGACAAGCCACCGACATCCAAGGTTTGCCATTGCCATCTTTTTTCCAAATCCAACCTCCATCCCAAGGTGGACGAATCGCTTCACGAGGAGTACCATGAAAATATATAATTAAGTTAAAGCTAGAATTGATAGCAGGTTTATCCTTCATCTCAACCATTGCAACATTTAAATTTCTTGTAAACGAAAGCGAAATTCCTTTTTTCATGGCAGCAGTAGCATAAACAACACTATCAATGATTAAAGGTTGTTGTAAATCTATTTGAATCGCATGAGAGGCTTTTACTACAGTGGCAGTCCAATTCACATGTCCAGTAATGGACTTAGTGGTAAAGGAGGGCGTTACATTGATATCGTATCGTTGGATGTCAAACCAATCTCTGTTTTCATTTAGACTGCCTCTCAAGGTATCTTGTAAGGTAAATACGGGTTGACTATGAAGCGCAAATGATGTCAAAGTTATAAAAAGGAACGAAGTCCATATTTTCATAAATAATTACATTTTGTAATTAAATATAAATCAATCCTTCCCCTTTTTAAGTTTATTGGCGAAAACTTTTTCAAATTTTTCCAATTTAGGGCCAATCACATACCTACAATAACCTTGAGAAGGATTGTTATTATAAAAATTTTGATGGTAATTTTCGGCTGCATAAAATTTTTGGAAGGCCTCGACAGTCGTAACGATAGGATGTTCCCAAGCTTTTGAAGCATTTAAGTCTTTGATGTATTTTAAAGCGACTTCCTGTTGATGGGGGTTGTGAAAAAACACCACACTGCGGTATTGAGGGCCCACATCATTTCCTTGTTTATTAAGGGTGGTAGGGTCATGTGTTTTCCAAAAAACCGATAATATATCGTCTAAGCTAATTTTAGTGGTATCATATACAATTTGACAAACCTCGGCATGGCCTGTATTTTTATCACAAACCTGCTCATAAGTAGGGTTATCTACAAAACCTCCGCTATAGCCACTGGTCACTTTAACGACACCGTCTAATCTTTGAAAAAAAGCTTCAGTACACCAAAAGCAGCCAGATCCAAGGGTGATGGTTTCAGTATGACTCATGTTTATTTTATTTAATTTATCGGATGGTTTATTTTGGGCACAGGCAGTAAGGCATATGAATAGGCTAAAAAGAGTATATATATTTCTGAGGACTTGCATGGGGCTTGTTTGGATAAATATAAAACAAATATTAAACCAATTTGTTTAAACGAGGTTAATGTTTATTTAAGTAAATTTGTCCACTATTATTGTTCATGAAAGTATACCCAGAAAACGCCTTATCTCAATTAGAATTCGATAAAATAATTACTATTTTATTAAATTACTGTCAAACCTCAGTAGGCAAGGAGATGGTCAATGATATACGTATTCATACCCATCTTAAATACATTCAAACGGCTTTAAGGCAAACGCAGGAGTTTAAATTTATAAAATCTGCAAATCAATATTTTCCTACTGATTTTGTAATTGATATCCGAAAAGATTTAAAATTATTAGGAATCCCAGGCGCGCAATTAACAGGAGAACAATGGTTATTGGTTCGAAAATTAACGGATCATACTGCACAAGTATTTAAATGGTTTGATGTAGAAAGGCAGACGGCTTATTCAAATTTGTATGAAATTATTTCAGCATCCTATTATGAAAAATGCATCATCGAAATGATTGATGCCATTATAGATGAGCGTGGATTGGTCAAAGACAAAGCCTCAGAAGAATTGTCAAAAATTAGATTACAACTATTTAAAAAAAGACAGGAATTAAGAAGGGTATTTGAAAAAGTGGTAAGTAAATTAGCCAAGTCGGGATATACTGCAGATATTGATGAAAGTTTTAGCAATGGTCGAAGAGTAGTCGCTGTTTTTTCGGAATATAAACGACAAGTAAAAGGATTTTTACATGGAGAAAGTGATAGTCGAAAAACTGCATTCATTGAACCCGAAGAAACCATTGAATTAAACAATGAATTATATAGTTTAGAACAGGAGGAATTAAAGGAAGTGCAACGCATTTTAAGACAACTCACTGCTCAGTTAGCTCCTTATTCGGCTTTGCTTTTAGAGTACATAAAAATAGTGGGCAGATTTGACTTTGTTAAAGCAAAAGCGATGTTGGCAATTGATATGAACGCCCAACTTCCTATGGTGCAAAACTTAGCGACTTCTCATTTAATAGAAGCTTACCATCCTCTGCTATACATGTATAACAAGGCTTCTGGTAAAAAAACAATTCCTGTTAATTTGCAATTAGATGACAATGCTCGTATTTTAATTATTAGTGGCCCCAATGCAGGAGGCAAAACGGTGTCCATGAAAACCTTAGGGTTAAACCAAGTGATGTTGCAAAGTGGTTTATTAATTCCTGTTCATCCAGATTCTCAAATGGGAATTTATAAGCAATTGTTTATACAATTAGGAGATACACAAAATTTAGCATTTGAATTAAGCACGTATTCTAGTCATTTAATACATATGAAGCATTTTATTGAAAATGCAAATGGTAAAACATTGTTTTTTATTGATGAGTTAGGTAGCGGAAGTGATCCTCATTTAGGAGGGGCTTTTGCCGAAGTCATTTTGGAAGAATTATCTAATCGACATGCACAAGGAATTGTGACCACCCATTATTTGAATTTAAAAGTAATGGCCAATCATAATAAAGGGATTGTGAATGGCGCTATGCAATTTGATGAAGTAAAATTAGAACCCTTGTATCAATTAGTTATAGGGAAGCCTGGTAGTTCCTACACTTTTGCGATTGCAGAACGAATAGGTCTTCCTAAAAATTTAATCAATAGAGCCCGAAAACTAGTAGATAGTCATCATTTTGAATTAGATAAATTATTAAATAGTACGGAGCAAGATTTGCAATTAATACAAAAGGAAAGAAGAGATTTAAATAAAAAGTTAAAAGAAAATGAAAGCTTGCAAGCCGAGTTGACCAAAACTTTAAATAAGGAAAAACATCTGCAACAAATTAATTTATTAAAAGAGCAAAACAAAGTAGCAGAGGATAAATTTATGTATCTAAAGGAAATGGAACGCAATTTAAAACAAATTGCTTTAGATTGGAAGAAGTCGGATAAGAAGGAAGAAGTGATGAAAAATTTATATCATTTATTATTTAAGAAAAATGATAAAGTGGTCATTAATAAATTGGCTAAAAAAGTAGACAAAAATTACAAGGAATTAGCAAAGCCCATTCAAATTGGCTCCATGGTTAAGATGAAAAATAATTACCAAGTGGGAAAGGTGATGGAGATAAAAGGAAAAAGAGCCATTGTCAAAATTGGACAATTGCCCATGAATATCGATTTTGCTGATTTGGTCGTGGTGGAAAAAATTGAAACGAATCAATAGAATTACCATAATGCATTTTATATATGTTAATTATTTAAAATATATTTAGCCTAATTTCTGTATAATTTGATTAATTCCATTATCTTAGCATATAACTTTATGTTCATTTTATGAGAAAATTAGTTACGTATTTAAGTATTGTCATCGTTGTTTTGTTTACAGCATGTAATAAATCAACAGTTTATGAGTTAGATTATGCATACAATCAACGATTAATTACTAGTGAAGTAAGAGATAGGTTTGTAGGAAGATGGTCAAGAAGTATTACTTTAATGATGCCTGAATTCGTTTTTAATGGCAAAGATTCATTAAACCCTGGGGTACTTAAATTTGAGGACTCTATCATTATTAGAACAATTAAGAATCCCAATAATAAAAATGGCTTAGCTTATTTAGATTCATTAAACATTATTTATCCAAAGTCACCAGGAAATATGTATGACTTGGACAGCGTTCATGTTCGTATAATAGATACATTAACCTATAATTATAATCCATTAATATTAGCTGTTAAATACAGACCTGTTGATTCTACATTTAAATATGTTAATTTAGAATTCGATGGTCAAGGAAAAAGAAATTCTAATTTCAATAATGGCTTAATTTTAGAATCTGGGAATTTAACTTTAAGAAATAAGGCCTCTATATTCATTGGGTATTGGAATAGTTATTTAAGTAAGTATAGTAATTAATATTAATAATTCTTTTATACTAACTAACGCGCAAAATACTTTGTGCGTTATTTTTTTTATAAATTTTACAAGATGAATATCAAACAAATTGAAATGATATTGGCCCCTAGACAGCCTCATTTTGTGGGGGATGGCTTTAGGGTACATAATTTTATACCAGGTGGGTATGGGTTAACGATGCAAAGAATGGATCCATTCATAATGTTGGATTACGCTTCAAAATATCATTTCCCTCCAACAGGTAAACCAAAAGGCGTGGGGGTACATCCACATCGTGGATTTGAAACAGTAACCATTGCTTATAAAGGTAGTGTGGCACACCACGACAGTGCAGGTGGGGGTGGCGAAATTAAGGAAGGGGATGTGCAATGGATGACTGCCGCATCTGGTGTATTGCATAAGGAATATCATGCAGAAAGTTTTTGTGAAACAGGGGGTGATTTTCAGATGGTACAGTTATGGGTAAACCTGCCAGCGAAGGATAAGATGAGTACGCCCAAGTATCAAGCTATTCAAAACTCGGAAATTCCTAAAGTGATATTGGATTATGGGGTGGTTGAAATTATTGCAGGAACGCAATTTGATAAAAAAGGGGCAGCTAGTACTTTTACACCTGTTAATTTATTTAATGTCAAATTACAGAAAGAAGGATTGGCTCAATTGAACTTTCCAGCGCATTATAATACTGCCTTAATTGTTATTGAAGGCGAAATTATAGTTAATGGGGAGGAAGAAGTTCCATTGGATCATTTTTTATTATTTAAGAATGAAGGGACCGAGTTTGCTATTAAGGCGTCAGAAAATAGTGTGGTATTGGTATTAAGTGGGGAACCCATCAATGAACCCATTGCGCCTCATGGCCCCTTTGTTATGAATACGCGTGAAGAAATTATGCAGGCTTTCGAGGATTATGAAAA
>Ga0114974_10003660_pt1 | contig 11560 bp, 18 predicted proteins | sample S_130206_EF_Meta_FD_87318 | JGI IMG/M metagenome (GOLD analysis project Ga0114974, IMG submission 87318) | Freshwater microbial communities from Lake Simoncouche, Canada to study carbon cycling - S_130206_EF_MetaG | ecosystem: Environmental > Aquatic > Freshwater > Lake | place: Lake...
CACTCAAGAATTACAATCCGACCAGCCCTTCACGCCGCGCGCTGATCCTCGTCGACAAGTCGTCGCTGTGGAAGGCCAAGCCGCTCAAGGCGCTGACCGAAGGCAAGCGCAAGACCGGCGGCCGCAACAACAAGGGCCATGTCACTTCGCGCGGCATTGCTGGTGGCCACAAGCAGCAATACCGGATCATCGATTTCAAGCGCCGCAAGTGGGATAGCCCCGCTGTAGTCGAACGCATGGAATACGATCCCAACCGCACGGCCTTCATCGCGCTCATCAAGTATGAAGACGGCACGCAGACCTATATCCTGGCGCCGCAGCGTCTCGCGGTTGGCGACACTGTCGTCGCCGGCGAGAAGACCGACGTCAAGCCGGGCAACGCCATGCTGCTCAGCCAGATGCCGGTCGGCACGATCATTCACAATGTCGAGATGAAGCCGGGCAAGGGCGGCCAGATCGCCCGTTCGGCCGGCACCTATGTCCAGCTGGTCGGTCGCGACCGGGGCATGGTCATCGTCCGTCTCAACTCGGGTGAACAGCGCTATCTGCGCGGCGATTGCATGGGCACGGTTGGCGCGGTTTCGAATCCCGACAACCAGAACCAGAACTTCGGCAAGGCTGGGCGCACGCGCTGGCAGGGCCGTCGTCCGCTGACCCGCGGTGTCGCCAAGAACCCGGTCGATCACCCGCATGGCGGCGGCGAAGGCCGTACCTCGGGCGGTCGTCATCCGGTTACCCCCTGGGGCAAGCCGACCAAGGGTGCCCGCACCCGCAGCAACAAGCAGACGGATCGCCTGATCATCCGTTCGCGTCACGCCAAGAAGAAGAGGTAAGCGCCGATGGCACGTTCCGTCTGGAAAGGCCCGTTCGTCGACCTGCATCTGCTCAAGAAGGCAGAGGGTGCGCAGGAACAGGGTCAGCGCGCAGGTCCGATCAAGACCTGGTCGCGTCGCTCGACCATTTTGCCGCAGTTCGTGGGTCTCACGTTCAACGTCTACAATGGTCACAAGTTCATCCCGGTCTCGGTCAACGAGGACATGGTCGGCCACAAGCTCGGTGAGTTCTCGCCGACGCGGACCTTCCCTGGCCACGCTGCCGACAAGAAGGGCAAACGCTGATGGGCAAGGAAAAATCCCCGCGCCGCGTTGGTGACAACGAGGCCCTGTCGGTCGGCACGCAGATCCGTGGCTCCGCGCAGAAGCTCGGCCTGGTCGCCGCGCTGATCCGTGGCCGCAAGGTTGAAGACGCGCTCAACATCCTGTCGTTCTCGACGAAGAGCATGGCCGTTGACGCCCGCAAGGTGCTCGCCTCGGCGATTGCCAATGCCGAGAACAACCACAATCTCGATGTCGATTCGCTGATCGTGGCCGAAGCCAGTGTCGGCAAGTCGATCACCATGAAGCGCTTCCACACCCGCGGTCGTGGCAAGTCGACCCGTATTCTCAAGCCGTTCTCACGGCTGCGGATTGTCGTGCGCGAAGTGTATGACGAAGCAGGGGAGGCCTGAACCATGGGTCACAAGAGTAACCCGATCGGCCTGCGCCTCCAGATCAACCGCACCTGGGACAGCCGCTGGTACGCCGAAGGTCGCAACTATGCCAAGATGCTTGAGGAAGACCTCAAGATCCGCAAGTTCGTGATGACGACGCTGCCGCAGGCCGCGATCTCCAAGGTGGTGATCGAGCGTCCGGCCAAGCTGTGCCGCATCTCGATCTATGCTGCCCGTCCCGGTGTCATCATCGGCAAGAAGGGCGCGGATATCGAAAAGCTGCGCCTCCAGCTCGCCGCGATGACCAGCAGCGACGTCAAGCTGAACATCGTCGAAATCCGCAAGCCGGAAGTCGATGCCAAGCTCGTTGCCCAGGGCATTGCCGACCAGCTCGTTCGCCGCGTGGCTTTCCGCCGCGCGATGAAGCGCGCGGTGCAATCGGCGCTGCGTCTGGGTGCTGAAGGCATCAAGATCACGTGCGGTGGCCGTCTCGGCGGGGCGGAAATCGCCCGCGTCGAATGGTATCGCGAAGGCCGCGTGCCGCTGCACACCCTGCGCGGCAATGTCGACTATGCAACAGCCGAGGCACTGACTGCCTACGGCATCATCGGTATCAAGTGCTGGATCTTCAAGGGCGAGATTCTCGGCCACGATCCGATGGCGCAAGACCGGTTGATGATGGAGGCTCAGACCTCCGGCGTGCGCCCGGCGCGCGAAGAACACCGCAGGAACTAAGCCATGCTGCAACCGAAAAAACATAAGTTCCGCAAGGCCTTCAAGGGCCGGATCAAGGGCGACGCCAAGGGCGGCACCGATCTCAACTTCGGCTCCTATGGCCTCAAGGCGATGGAACCGGAGCGGATCACTGCACGCCAGATCGAAGCGGCCCGCCGCGCGATCACGCGTCACATCAAGCGCCAGGGCCGTCTTTGGATCCGCGTTTTCCCGGATCTGCCGGTTTCGAAGAAGCCTGCCGAAGTCCGTCAGGGCAAGGGCAAGGGTTCGGTCGAATATTGGGCCGCACGGGTCAAGCCGGGCCGCATCCTGTTCGAACTCGATGGTGTTCCGGGTCCGCTCGCAGCCGTCGCATTCCAGCGCGCGGCGATGAAGCTGCCTATCCGAGTCAAGGTTGTTGCCCGCCTGGGTGACACCTCGCATCTGGGAGCCGAATGATGGCCGCCAAGAAGACTGACAAGACGTCCACCAAGATCGAGGGCATGCGCGTCAAGAGCGACGATCAGCTATCCGGCGATCTTGCCGAACTCAAGCGCGAGGCTTTCAACCTGCGCTTTCAGGCGGCGACCAACCAGCTCGAGCGTCCGGCCCGCATCAAGGAAGTGCGCCGCGACATCGCCCGTATCAAGACGCTGCAGACCGAGCGGACCCGCTCGGCCGCCAAGGCGTAAGGAGAACACCATGCCAAAACGTATTCTGGTAGGGACCGTGGTCTCCGACAAGACTGACAAGACCGTGGTGGTCAAGGTTGAGCGCAAGGTGAAGCACGCGCTTTACGGCAAGATCATCCGCCGCTCGAAGAAGTATCACGCCCACGACGAAGAGAATCTCTTCAAGGCGGGTGAGACCGTGCGGATCGAAGAGACCCGCCCGATTTCGAAGCTGAAGACGTGGAAGGTCCTCGACCGCGTTCGGGCAAGCAAGGGCGTGGCTGTCGAAGCAGATGTCTAAGAGTTTAGGCGTCTAAGTATTTTTGGAACCACCGGACAAGTTCCGGCAGGCCAGTTGAGAAGGAAACGGATCGATGATCCAGATGCAGTCCAATCTCGACGTCGCGGATAACAGCGGCGCCAAGCGCGTCCAGTGCATCAAGGTGCTGGGCGGCTCGAAGCGCCGCGTTGCCGGCGTCGGCGACGTGATCGTGGTGTCGGTGAAAGAGGCCCAGCCTCGCGCCCGCGTCAAGAAGGGCGATGTTCACCGCGCGGTGATCGTGCGCACCCGCAAGGATGTGCGCCGCGCCGATGGTTCGGTGATCCGCTTCGATACCAATGCCGCTGTTCTGATCAACAAGAACGAGGAGCCGATTGGCACCCGTATCTTTGGCCCGGTGGTGCGCGAGCTGCGCGGCAAGGGCTTCATGAAGATCATCAGCCTTGCGCCGGAGGTGCTGTAATGGCCGCTGCTAAGATCAAGAAGGGCGATAGCGTTTTCGTCCGTTCGGGCAAGGACAAGGGCCGCACCGGCACGGTGCTGCAGGTCATGCCCAAGGACGGCAAGCTGCTCGTCCAGGGCGTCAATGTCGCCACGCGTCACCGCAAGCCGACCCAGGAAAATCCGCAAGGCGGAATCGATCGCCGCGAGGCGCCGATGCATGTTTCCAAGGTCGCTCTGGTCGATCCCAAGAGTGGCAAGCCCACCCGGGTCCGGTTTGAAACCGGCAAGGACGGCGTAAAGGTCCGGATTGCTGTGAAGTCCGGGGAGAAGATTGATGGCTGATTCCTATATCCCCCGCATGAAGACGCGCTACGACGAGGTTATCATCAAGGCGATGACCGAGCGCTTCGGCTACAAGAACCACATGGAAGTGCCCCGGATCGAGAAGATCACGATCAACATGGGCGTTGGCGAAGGCACGCAGGACCGCAAGAAGGTCACGACTGCCGCCGAGGAAATGGCGCTGATCGCCGGACAGAAGCCGGTGATCGTCAAGGCCAAGAAGTCGGTCGCCCAGTTCAAACTGCGCGAAGGCATGGCGATCGGCTGCAAGGTCACGCTGCGCCGCGAGCGCATGTATGAATTCCTCGACCGCCTGATCACTGTCGCCATGCCCCGCATCCGTGACTTTCGCGGGCTGAACCCGAAGAGCTTCGACGGGCGCGGCAACTATGCGATGGGCCTGAAAGAGCAGATCATCTTCACCGAGATCAGCTACGACCAGATCGACAAGGTGCGCGGTATGGACATCATAGTCACCACCAGTGCCAAGACCGACGACGAAGCGCGCGAGCTGCTGCGTCTGTTCGGATTCCCCTTCCCGCCCGAAGCTGTTGAAGAACAGCAGGCCGCGTAAGAAAAAGAGAGCTTAAGTCCATGGCGAAACTGAGTTCCGTTAACAAGAATGAGCGTCGCAAGAAGCTCGTCGCGCAATATGCGGCGAAGTATGCTGCGCTGAAGGCCCAGGCTGCCGACAAGTCACTCGACGATACCGAGCGGCTGATGGCGCGGCTGAAGATGGCCGAATTGCCGCGCAATGCGAATCCCACCCGGGTCCGCAACCGTTGCGCCACCACCGGCCGCCCGCGCGGCTATTATCGCAAGTTCGGCCTGTGCCGCATCGAACTGAGGGACCTTGCCAACAAAGGCATGATCCCCGGTGTGACCAAGTCGAGCTGGTAAGGATACAGCGATGGCATTGACCGATCCCCTGGGCGATATGCTCACCCGCATCCGCAACGGCCAGCGTGCGAAGAAGGACTCTGTCCTTTCGCCCGCATCACGCCTGCGTGCACGCGTTCTCGAAGTCCTCCAGCGCGAGGGCTATATCCGTGGCTACGCAGAGGACGCCACCGGCGCCCATCCGCAGCTGCGCATCGAGCTCAAGTATTTCGAAGGCGAACCTGCGATCAAGCATGTCGCCCGCGTCTCGAAGCCGGGCCGCCGGGTCTATTCTGGCAGCCAGGAGCTGCCGGTGATCCGCAACGGACTTGGCATCACCATCGTCTCGACGCCGCGCGGCGTGCTTTCGGATGCCGAAGCGCGCGCTGCCAATGTCGGCGGCGAAGTGCTTGCGGAGGTGTTCTGATGAGCCGCATCGGTAAGGTACCGGTCACCGTGCCGGGCGGCGTAACTGCCGAGATCGCTGGCGGTGTGCTCAGTGTGAAGGGGCCCAAGGGCACTCTCACCCTGACCATGCGCGACGAGATCAGCTATACGCTGGAAGAGGGCCGCATTCTTGTGCGCCCGGCCAACGACAGCAAAGCGGCACGCGCCTTCTGGGGCATGCAGCGCACCATGGTCGATAACCTGGTGACCGGCGTCACCCAGGGCTACACCAAGGTGCTCGAGATCAACGGCGTCGGCTATCGTGCCAATGCGCAAGGGCCCCGCAAGCTCAAGCTGCAGCTCGGCTACAGCCACGATGTCGATTTCGATGTGCCCGAGGGCGTCGAGGTCAAGACCCCGGACAATACCACGATCGAGATTTCCGGGATCGACAAGCAGAAGGTCGGCCAGGTTGCCGCCGAGATCCGCCGCTGGCGCAAGCCCGAGCCTTACAAGGGCAAGGGCATCAAGTACCGCGGCGAATATATCTTCCGCAAGGAAGGGAAGAAGAAGTAATGGCAAAGCTCTCTCTTTTCGAGCGCCGTCGTCGGCGTGTCCGCTCTGCGCTGAAGGCTCGCGCCTTTGGCCGTCCGCGGCTTTCGGTGCACCGTTCGGGTCGGCATATCTATGCCCAGATCATCGACGATGCCGCCGGTCGCACCGTCGCTTCGGCCTCGACGCTGACCAAGGGCAGCAAGGGCCCCGGCGCCACCACCGAGGCTGCGGCCAAGGTTGGCCTGGCACTGGCCGAGGCTGCCAAGAAGGCGGGCGTGACTTCGGTCGTGTTCGATCGCGGCGGTTTCCTGTTTCATGGCCGCGTCAAGGCGCTGGCCGATGCCGCGCGTGAAGGCGGGCTGGAGTTCTGATGATGGCTGATGAAAACACCGAAACCGGCATCGAAGTCGAAGTGGCAGCCATTGATGCGGCTCCTGCCGATGGCGCTCCCGCCGAGGGCCGTGGCCGTGGCGGCCGTGGCCGTGGCGGCAACGACCGTGGCGGCGGCGGCAACGATCGCGGTGGCCGTGGCCGCAACGATCGCGAACGTCGCGGTCGCGGCGATGGCGAAGAAGGCGGCGAAGAGCTGATCGAGAAGCTGGTTCACATCAACCGCGTCTCCAAGACCGTCAAGGGCGGCAAGCGCTTCGGTTTCGCCGCGCTGGTAGTGGTTGGCGATGGCAAGGGCCGGGTCGGTTTCGGCCATGGCAAGGCACGCGAAGTGCCGGAAGCCATCACCAAGGCAACCGCTTCTGCCAAGAAGAAGATGGTCCGCGTTCCGCTCAAGGAAGGCCGCACGCTGCATCATGATTGCAAGGGTCACTTCGGCGCCGGCAATGTCAATGTCCGCTCGGCTCCGGCCGGTACCGGCATCATCGCCGGCGGCCCGATGCGCGCCGTGTTCGAAAGCCTCGGCGTTGCCGACGTGGTGACCAAGTCGGTCGGCACCTCCAACCCCTACAACATGGTTCGCGCCACCTTCGATGCGCTGGTCAACCAGACCTCGCCGAAGTCGGTCGCCCAGCGGCGCGGCAAAAAGGTCGCTGACCTGCTCGGTCGTGGCGGCGCCAGCGCAGTCGAGGCGGAAGCCGACGCTGCCGCGATTACGGAGTAAGCTAGATGGCAAAGATCAAGCTCAAGCAGATCGGTTCGCCGATCCGTCGCCCCGAAGCGCAGAAGAAGATCCTGGTCGGTCTGGGCCTCGGCAAGATGAATCGCATCGTCGAGCTGGAAGATACAGCCGAAGTGCGCGGCGCGATCGCAAAGCTGCCGCATATGGTGGCCGTGGTCGACTGATCACGCGGAGATATTGCGAGCTATCGCAGGAGAAGCCCTGGCCTTGCGCCGGGGCTTTTTCGTTTGGGTGCCTGCTTTGGCATCTGTTACCGCAATTCGAGGTCACGGTGACAATAAATGAGTCTGGGTGTCATGCAGTCTTTTGGCGCTTTCGTCCTAGCGGCAGCGCTCTCAATGTGCCCTCAGGAAGTGGCTGCTGCAGCGGACACCAGCGCTTCCAAACCGCGTATTGTCGTGCTGACGGATATAGGAGCGGACGTCGATGATCAGCAATCATTGGTTCGCTTGCTCGTCTATTCCAACGAGATCGAGATAGAAGGGCTGACAGCCACCACATCGGTGTTCCAGCCGGATCGAGTGCAACCCTCATTAATCGAGGAACGGGTGCGAGCCTTTGGGCGAGTCAGGGCAAATCTGCTCTCACATGCAAAGGGTTACCCTTCGATGGCGACCCTGCTGAAGCGGATACACTCCGGCAGTCCGGTGCTCGGAATGAGCGGCGTCGGTGACGGCAAGGAAACCGCTGGATCGCGATCGATCATCGAGGCCATCGACCGACGCGATAGCCGCCCACTTTGGGTGTCAATCTGGGGCGGCGCTGCGGATCTGGCGCAAGCCTTGTGGACGGTTCGCGCAACACGAAGTGGGGTTGCAATTGATCGCTTCGTATCGCGTCTACGTGTCTACGCTATTTCCGATCAGGACGACGCAGGCACCTGGATCAGAAACAACTTTCCGAAGATCCTCTGGATTGGTCAGCCCGAGGACGTGAGAGTGGCTGCCCGGCGCGCGACATGGCTCGGAATGTCGGTGCCCTATCCTGGTTCAAGCGCAACGCCGGTGAGCGGGCCGTGGCTGGAAAGAAACATTCGCAGCAAAGGCCCTATGGGTGCGGTTTATCCGGCACCAAAATTCATCCTCGAAGGCGATACGCCTGCGTTCCTGGCGCTGATCCGTAACGGTCTCGGCAATCCCGAACATCCGGACTGGGGCGGCTGGGGGGGCAGATATGTGAAGGCTGGGAGTCCGCCTGGTCTGTGGTCGCAAGCTGCGGATGCGTTGCCCGACGGCAAAGGAGCGACCACGACGAGCTATCAGGCGACGATCTGGCGTTGGCGTGACGCCTACCAGAACGATTTCGCCGCGCGGATGGCATGGAGCGTGTCGCCGCGTCGCGCGGACGGCAATCACCCGCCAGTCGTAAAGCTCAACAGGGTCGCCGGGGACGCACCGGTTGCTATTACTGCATGCCCAGGCCAGATTATCGCGCTTACTGCAGAGGGATCGTCCGACCCGGATGGCCAGTCCCTTACCTATAGGTGGTGGCAGTATCGCGAGGCGGGCGGAGCGGAATCGCCATTGGTCGTCATTTCGAATGCATCTGGCAACCAGACGACTGTTGCCATACCTGCCGCCCAATCTGGCTACCAGGTGCACATTGTCCTCGAAGTTACTGACAGCGGGGCTTTCCCCCTCACGCGCTTTCGCCGCGCCATAATTACTACATCGGACAGCTTGATGCTCACACCAGCAACCGGGCGTCTCTGTCGTTAGCCATCCGCGCCCAACAACCCAAAAAGGCACATCGTCAGGATTCTGAATCTCAATGAATTATCGCCATTCCTTCCATGCAGGCAACAGCGCCGATGTCGTGAAGCACAGCCTGCTGATCGCCCTTGTGCGGGCCTTGCAGCGAAAAGAGAGCGCGCTGACCCTGATCGACACCCATGCCGGCTGCGGGCTGTACGACCTTGGCGGCGAGGAGGCCGGGCGCACCGGCGAGTCCGCGCAGGGCGTGCTGCGGGCCTTTGCCGATCCGAACGCCTTGCTGGACGAATACCGCGCCGCCGTGCGCGCAGTGAATGCCGGGACCGAGCCACACTTCTACCCCGGCTCGCCCCGGATTCTGGCGCAGCTTCTGCGTCCGCAGGACTTCCTGATCCTGAACGAAAAGCATCCCGAGGACGCCTATGCCCTGCGCGGCGTTATGCGCGGCACACCCGCTGCCGTGCATGAGCGCGACGCCTACGAGTTCTGGCTGGCGATGCTGCCGCCCCGAACGCCTCGCGGTGTGGTGCTGGTCGACCCGCCTTACGAGCAAACGGACGAACGCGCACGTATCACAGCCACCCTCGCCGCCGCTTGCCGCAAATGGGCGCATGGCGTGACGGTGATCTGGTATCCGCTGAAAGACCGCGCCACGCATGGGCGGTGGAAGGAGAAGCTGCGCAAGCTCGGCATCCCCAAGTTTCTGGGGGTGGAGCATTGGCTGTACGATAGCGATCAGCCCGACATCTATAATGGCGCGGGCCTTTATATCATCAACCCGCCCTACGCCTTCACGCAGGCGCTGCCGCCTTTGCTTGAAGCACTGCGCGCCGCGCTGGCGCCGAACGGGCATAGGGGCGAGATCACAACCGATTGGTTGGGCGATTAAGATAACCCCTCATCGCCCCTTCTCCCATCGCTCAGCGCCTGCAATCGCCCCAGACCTCGATCCAGTCCTCGCGCCCGCGTTCCGGGGTGAGCACCTTGGTGATCAGTCTGCAGTTCTGCGCAACATAGTCCTGCACCAGATGCTGGGTTTCGAAGTTCTCCGGCGAGTTGCGCACGCCTGAGGCGATCACCACCGCGCCCGGTCGCAGAGCGAGAACGCGTCTGGTCTCGCCCATGGTCGAAAGATGGCTGACGTCCTTCTCGATCAGATGGCTGAGATGGGTCGGGAAGACCAGCGGAGTCATGAAGCGCTGGCCGGTGAGCATGTAGAGCTGGGGTGGCCCGTCGAAGATCAGCAGGCCTCCGCTCCCCACATGCGCGAGAACCCCATCGGCCAGTGCCTTGATCGCGGCCTGTGACTTGGCGATGTGGCCAAACTGGAACACCGGGTTGCTCCAGATCGCGAGGCAGGCCAGCGCAACAGTGGCGACCCGGCCGATCGCCCCTCGCGCCAGAAACGGCGCAGCAGCAACACACAGCGGCACCAGCAGCGGCAGTGCGTAGTGCGGATAGAAGTTGGGAACAGCCAGCAGCCCGAGAAAGGCCGCGCCGAGCCACAGCATGACGAAGAGGCGCCCTTCGCGCTTGTGTTCGAGCAGGCCGAAGGCGGCAAGCGCGACGACGGGCGAGAGCTGGATGAACAGGATAAGAAAGCGCATCCAGCTCGTCTGCCAGTCGGGCACCTTGCTGAGATTGGATGTGACCATGGCGTGCCAGTATTCGGCCCAGTGACCGATGTGCCAATACCAGGCCGCGATGATGGCGGCGGGGGCCATGCCGATCAGCGCCCAGCTCAGCGCGAGGCGCAGAATCCGCCAGGTGCCGAGCCCCGAGCGCTGGACATGCCAGGCGCAGAGCAGGCCGAGAAACACGGCCTCGCAGATTGCACTGGTCTTGACCGTGATCGCCATGCCCGCCAGCAGCATCGCCAGCGGCACGCTGCGCGGGACCCGCCCACGGTCGAGCTGGGGCAGGGCGCGGACCACCATCAGGGCCGCGACGGCTATGAAAAGATTATAGAAAACAGGGCTCTGTCCGCCGTATCCCTGCAGCGGCGCCAGCCCCAGCAGGTAGCAGATCCCGGCCAGCAGCGCGCCTTGGGGCTTGCTCCAGCGCAGTGCAATCGCGCCGATGACCCAGGCGGTTGCTGTCGCGAACAGAGTGGCGGTGAGCTGGTAGGCCAGCGGCGCGGTCGAAATGCCTGCAATCAGATAATAGATCAGGAACAGCCCCAGCGGCTTGCGGTCCCAGACATCCACGTAAGGAAGCGCGCCATGGTGCATCGCCCAGCCCACAGTGAGATAGAAGCTCTCGTCGCCATGCAGGTTGGGATCGCCGAAGGTGTCGCAGCGCAGCACCACTGCGATCAGCAACAGGATCAGAAACCGGACCGGTGAATTAAGTACCAGTTTCAAGCGCGCCTGCCTTCATCGAGGAACATGCGACCTATCACCCGTGCGCCTCCAGTGAAAAGGGGGGTGACAGCGCCGTCCACATCTCCTAAGGGCCCCGCTTCTCCCAGCCGGGAGAAAGGGGACACCGAACACGATGTCCCCCGCGCGACCAAAAGCGAAAGCGAGTGCAGACCATGAAACTTAACGATCTCCGTGACAATGAAGGTGCCCGCAAGGGCCGGATGCGCGTCGGACGCGGCATCGGCTCGGGCAAGGGCAAGACCGCCGGGCGCGGCCAGAAGGGCGCCAAGGCGCGTTCGGGCGTCTCGGTCAACGGCTTCGAAGGCGGCCAGATGCCGCTGCACATGCGCATCCCGAAGCGCGGCTTCAACAACATCTTCGCCAAGGACTATGCCGAGGTAAACCTGGGCCTCGTCCAGAAGGCGATCGATGCCGGCAAGCTCGATGCCAATGCGGTGATCGATCATGCGGCGCTCAAGGCTGCTGGTCTGGCGCGCGGCGGCAAGGACGGGGTTCGTCTGCTCGGCAAGGGCGCGATCACCGCAAAGCTGAACTTTGCCGTCACTGGCGTGTCGAAGGGCGCGCTCGAGGC
>Ga0114974_10003661_pt1 | contig 11560 bp, 9 predicted proteins | sample S_130206_EF_Meta_FD_87318 | JGI IMG/M metagenome (GOLD analysis project Ga0114974, IMG submission 87318) | Freshwater microbial communities from Lake Simoncouche, Canada to study carbon cycling - S_130206_EF_MetaG | ecosystem: Environmental > Aquatic > Freshwater > Lake | place: Lake...
ACCGGCTTGTTATAACGGCAGGCAACTTCAATCATCTGTGCAAAATTATCGTCGCGCCTTTTACCGCCCCCCATATTGCCCGGGTTGATACGGTATTTGGATAGCGCCTGCGCGCACTCGGGAAACTGCGTCAGCAGTTTATGCCCGTTGTAATGAAAATCACCGGCCAGGGGCACTGTAATACCCATGCGATCAAGGTGCTCACGGATGGCCGCGACTTCTTTTGCGGCCTCAGGGGTGTTGACGGTGATTCGTACAATTTCAGAGCCAGCGAGGGCAAGTTCTTTGACTTGGATGGCTGTAGCGACAGCATCGGCAGTGTCAGTGTTTGTCATTGACTGCACCAACACCGGGGCTTGCCCACCGATCGACACCACTTTGCCGCCCCACTCTACCGGCACAAGCCGGGTACGGTGACGGGCAAGCGCCCCAACCAACACGCCAGTTGACTGCGGCACAGAGATGCCCTCAGTCAAGGCTGTACGCGCTGACTCGCTCATTTTGTCCAGGCCCCAAGCCATGCGGGCAACCACGCCGAAGGAATCAAGCCTTGCCACACAGCAACGCCTGCTGCCACCAACGCCAAGATGACGATCAACACAAACCACAACACCGAGCCACCTTGCGTGTGTTCAACTTCATGCGCGCCTAACGTGCGAGTCGACGTGTGGTTCGCAATGCCGCCTTGAACGCTGCCGATATAGGGTTCGAGCATCGCCTCAAGGGGCCTTGAGTCAATCTCTAACAATTTGGCGTAATTTTTTACCAGGCTTTTTAACGGCAGCCCTCTGGGCAAGCTTTCAAACCGTTCGGCTTCGAGCGCATCGATCAGCTTGGCCGGATACTTTAGACGAACCTCAACATCGTGCAGCGACAAACCTTTTGACACGCGCAAGCTACGTAACGAACCCGTCGAAATGATCAATTCATTTTGAACAGGTGGGGATTCTTCACGCAACGGATTTTTCAATTCGACATCGGTCATGCTCGAACCTCTTTTATCGGAATCGATCGTTTCAAGGCCATTGTTTCGCTTAAACGCGTACGGTCTTGGACTTCGCCTGCCAATTGCCCGCAGGCCGCATCAATATCGTCGCCACGAGTTTTGCGCACCGTGGTGACAATACCGGCATCGCTCAGTATCTGAGAGAACGTCTTGATACGCGCGGCAGCTGAACGCTTAAGCCCTGAAGCAGGAAAGGGATTAAACGGGATGAGATTCAGTTTGCAGTGCACGCGGCGAACAAGGTCAACAAGCTCGTGTGCATGTTGATCAGAATCATTCACGCCATCAAGCATCACATACTCGAAAGTAATGAAATCGCGTGGCGCAAACTCGAGATAACGCTCGCAGGCAGCGAGCAACTCAGCAAGCGGGTATTTTTTATTCAAGGGCACCAATTGATCGCGCAATGCATCGTTAGGAGCATGCAAAGACACGGCCAGCGCCACTGGGCAATCTTGCGACAAACGATCCATCATCGGGACGACACCCGAGGTAGAAATCGTGACGCGACGGCGTGACAGGCCATAGGCGTTGTCATCGAGCATCAACCGAACCGCAGTGACCACGGGGTCGTAATTGAGCAGGGGCTCGCCCATGCCCATCATGACAACATTGCTAATCACTCGCGTATCAGCGATTTTCTCGCCAGCGTGCAGCCGGGACGAATCAATGTCTTTTAAGAGCTCGTGGCGCGCCCACCATAGCTGCCCAATGATCTCGGCAGCCGTGAGATTGCGATTAAAACCTTGGTGACCTGTTGAGCAGAAGCGACAGCCAACATTGCACCCAGCTTGGCTAGAAATACAAAGCGTGCCGCGATCATCTTCGGGGATAAATACCGATTCGATCGCGTTGCCCTGACCAACGTCAAACAACCACTTGCGGGTGCCATCGCTTGAGCGCTGCTGTGTGAGCACTGCCGGCGCCTGCACCACGCACTGTTCGGTGAGCTGGGCGCGAAAATCGCGCGCCAGGTCGGTCATATCATCAAAGCAGCTTGTATTGCGCTGATGCACCCACTTTTGCAATTGCCGGGCGCGAAACGGCTTGCCCCCCCACTGCCCCACTAATTGGGTCAGTGCCGGGGCATCAAGCCCAAGCAGATTGATCGGTTCAGGATGCATGCAGAGCAAGCCACTTTTTCAGTCAACCGAATTAACGGCTGTGGATGTTGATTTCAGGAAAGAAAAACGCGATCTCGACAGCCGCGGTTTCTGGCGCGTCAGAGCCGTGCACAGCGTTGGCATCGATGCTGTCAGCAAAATCTGCGCGGATCGTGCCTTTTTCTGCTTTTTTAGGATCAGTCGCGCCCATCAGGTCGCGATTGGTTTGAATGGCGTTTTCGCCTTCAAGGGCTTGCACAAAAACAGGACCCGAGATCATGAAATCGACCAGGTCTTTGAAGAAGGGACGAGCACTGTGCACAGCGTAAAAACGCTCGGCATCAGCACGTGACAGTTGCACCAGGCGTGCAGCAATGACTTTCAAGCCTTTGGCTTCAAAGCGCGAAACAATTTGACCGATCACGTTCTTTGCAACAGCATCGGGCTTAATAATCGATAGGGTACGTTCGACAGACATGTAAAACTCCAAGATTTCTCAATAAAAACAGGGACTTTGCTTACGCCCACCGTAACCCAATATTCTACCACGGCACTAAACTCGACAACATCCTAAAATAGCAGGCTTGAACTGAACTTTTGCCAGCCTGACTGTAGGCTTGGCGCACTGCCTAACACTTGCGGAACACTATGAACCAGCCCAACCCACTGCCAGATGTGGATCTCTCAAAAAGCTTTGAACCCGCCGAGATCGAAGCCCGTTGGTATCCCGAGTGGGAGCGCAGAGGTTATTTTGCCGCCGGCCAACATGTTCAAACGCCTGGGCCTGGAGCCACCGCTGCGGCTCAGGCAACTGCCCCCGCTTACGCCATTCAGTTTCCGCCGCCAAATGTGACGGGCACGCTGCATATGGGGCATGCGTTTAATCAGACGATTATGGATGGCCTGATCCGCTACCACCGCATGCTGGGGTGTGACACGGTATTTGTGCCGGGTACCGATCACGCAGGTATCGCGACTCAGATTGTGGTTGAACGCCAGCTTGATGCACAAAAGGTCTCGCGCCACGACCTCGGCCGTGAAAACTTCATTAAAAAAGTCTGGGAATGGAAAGAGGTTTCAGGCAACACCATCACCAGCCAGGTGCGACGCCTCGGTGCCTCTGCTGACTGGCCACGTGAATACTTCACGATGGACGCCCAAATGTCAGAAGGTGTTGTCGAAACCTTCGTGCGCCTGCACAAGCAAGGCTTGATCTATCGTGGCAAGCGCTTGGTGAACTGGGATCCCAAACTGATGACCGCGGTGTCTGACCTTGAGGTGCAAGCGGTCGAAACCGAGGGGCATTTGTGGCACATCCGGTACCCGTTCGTCGATGGCCCCAAAACCATCACACAAGCTGACGGCACGGTACAAACGCTGTCCGGCATGACAATCGCCACCACACGCCCCGAGACCATGCTGGCCGATGGCGCGTTATGCGTGCACCCCGACGACGAGCGCTACAAGCATCTGATCGGCAAAATGGTCGATCTGCCTTTGTGCAATCGTCAGATTCCAATCATTGCCGATAGTTTTGTGGATCAAGCCTTTGGTACCGGCTGCGTCAAAATCACAGGCGCCCACGACTTTAACGACTACGCCTGCGCGATGCGTCATGGTTTGCCCTTGATCGTGATCTTCACGCTTGACGCAAAAGTCAGCGATCAGGCGCCCACACAATTTCAAGGCATGGATCGTTTCGATGCCCGCAAGGCCGTTGTCGCCGAACTTGAACAACAAGGATTTTTGGTCAAAGTTGACGCACACAAAATGATGCAGCCACGGGGTGACCGAAGCGGTGCCGTGCTTGAACCCATGCTGACCGATCAGTGGTTTGTGGCAATGAGCAAACCTGCACCCGCAGACACACTCCACCCAGGCAAAAGCATCACCGAAGTGGCACTTGAGGTCGTCGCGAAAGGCGACGTGCAGTTCTATCCTTCAAACTGGACAACTACCTATAACCAGTGGCTTGAAAATATCCAAGACTGGTGCATTTCGCGGCAGTTATGGTGGGGCCATCAGATCCCAGCTTGGTACGCGACCGATGGTCAAGTGTTTGTTGCGCACACCGAGGCTGAGGCTCTTAGCCAGGCAGCGGCAGCGGGCGTCACTGGTCCGCTCACGCGCGACCCAGACGTGCTTGACACCTGGTTCTCGTCGGCACTGGTGCCCTTCACCACCATGGGCTGGCCCGAACAAACCGCCGACTACGCGCGTTATTTACCTTCAAGCGTATTGGTCACAGGTTTTGACATTATCTTTTTTTGGGTGGCGCGCATGGTCATGATGACCACCCACCTGACAGGACAAGTCCCCTTTAAACATGTTTACGTGCATGGCCTGATTCGCGACGCCGAAGGCCAAAAAATGAGCAAATCCAAGGGCAACACGCTCGACCCTGTGGATTTGATTGATGGGGTCGATCTTGAAACCCTAGTGGGTAAGCGCACCTATGGCCTGATGAATCCCAAGCAAGCGGGAGCCATTGAAAAAACCACTCGCAAACAGTTTCCGGATGGGATCCCAGCCTTTGGCACTGATGCACTGCGCTTTACCATGGCTGCCTATGCAAGCCTTGGGCGCAACATCAATTTTGATCTGAAACGTTGTGAAGGCTATCGCAATTTTTGCAACAAGCTCTGGAACGCGACGCGTTTTGTCTTGATGAACACCGAGGGCCAAGAGCTTGCCGCAGCAACAGACACCTCGGCCCAAAGTTTTGTCGATCGCTGGATCATCAGCGAGTTGCAACTGCTTGAGCAAGAGGTGGGCAAAGGATTTGCGGATTATCGCTTTGATAATATTTCAAATGCTCTGTATCACTTCGTGTGGGACGAGTACTGCGACTGGTATCTAGAGCTTGCGAAGGTTCAAATTCAAACGGGTACGCCCGAGCAACAGCGCGCCACGCGCCGTACGTTAATTCGGGTACTTGAAGCGGTATTGCGCTTGCTGCACCCAATCATGCCTTTCATCACCGAAGAGCTCTGGCAAAAGGTATCGCTGGTGGCTGGCAAGCGCGTCGCCACCGACGTCACCAGCATTTCGATTCAGCCGTTTCCACAGCCAAACCTCGAAGCGGTCGACCCAGCAGCCACTGCACGCGTGGCGTTATTAAAAGGCCAGATTGAAGCGGTCAGAGCCTTGCGTGGCGAAATGAATCTGTCGCCTGCTGCTCGGGTGCCACTGATCGCAAAAGGGCCTCAAGGCATGCTCACCGAGCACGCTGCCTACGTTGCAGCGTTGGCCAAATTATCTGGGGTTGAAGTTGTGACTGAGCTGCCAGATGACGGCTCGCCCGTGCAAGTGGTTGGGGATACCCACCTGATGCTGAAAGTTGAAATCGATGTCGCCGCCGAACGCGTACGCTTAGACAAAGAGATCGCCCGTTTAGCAGGTGAAATTGCTAAAGCGCAGGCAAAGCTCACCAACGAATCGTTTGTTGCGCGCGCCCCCGCTGCGGTGGTTGAACAAGAAAAGCTTCGCGTTGAACAGTTTGGCGACACGCTTAAGCAAGTGCAGGCGCAACGCGCTAAATTGGGCTAGCGGGCGCTGGGTTTAACGCGTGACGCTAAGGTTTAGCCGAGCGCGTTGAGCCTGCTTTTTAATGCGTCTGCCAGCAGTGCGCCTACGCTATCCTCTCAAATAAGACTCGTAGCGAGTGGTTGAGTGCTAATTAGCGCAACCAGAACAAGCGGCTACGATGCGGTCAACGTCAGCAAATACCGTTCGTCGGCCTTGGTCAATAAACCGCGGGCGCGTGCCTGCTCAAGCAGGTCTGGCCGGTTAGCAAGCGTAATGGCCAGCGATTGCTCGCGCCGCCAGCGCGCAATATTTGCGTGATTACCTGATAGCAATACCGCTGGTACGGCTTGGCCGTTTAAGTTTTCGGGGCGAGTGTAGTGCGGGCTATCTAACAAGCCAGACAACGACTCTTGAAAAGAGTCTTGTGCAGACGATTGCCCATGATTCAAGGCACCAGGTAACAAGCGGACTGCGGCGTCGATCATGGCTAACGCAGCGATCTCGCCGCCCGACAGGACAAAATCACCAAGCGACCACTGCTCGTCGACATGCTGATCAATAAACCGCTGATCAACGCCTTCGTAGCGACCACAAATAAAAATCGCCCCCGCTGACTTCGCCAGACGCTGGGCCTGCGCTTGATCAAAGGGTTTGCCAATGGGTGAGAGCAACACCACGGGGGCTTGATCTTGAGTGGCTTGTTCTTGTTTCGCTTGCTCTTGTGTCGCTTGCTCTTGTTTCGCTTGCTCTTGTATCGCTCGTTCTTGCCCAGCGTGATCTTGTGTATCCCTCTGAGCGCGAATCGCTGAGAGCGCACGCGTTAAAGGCTCGGCCATCATGACCATGCCGGGCCCGCCACCATAGGGACGGTCGTCTACCGTGCGATGCACATCTTCGGTGTAATCACGCGGGCTATGAGTATGCAAAGACCAGAGTTGATTGCCGTGCGCGCGGCCCGTCACGCCAAGGTCGCGCACCACGCTAAACATTTCAGGAAACAAAGTGACGAGATCGATTCGCATCGCAGCGATTCTAAAAATCTACGGGCCAATCGGTATCGATTCGACGCGCCGCAATATCAACATGCTGCACGTGAGCAGCCACAAAGGGCACGAGTGTTTCTTGCGGCTTACCTTTTGCATCAAGCAAGGCGAGAGGCTCTGCTGCCTCTTGTGCTTGCTGACGGTGTACTTTGAGAAGCGCGTGGGCGCCGTTATCAACGACCTCGTGCACCACACCAAGCAAGCCCTCTGCGCCAAATACCTGACAGCCCACCAGATCAACCCAGTAGTACTCGTCGGTTTGAGCTTTAGGAAAATGTTGCCGGGATACCAAAACGGCATAACCGCGCAAGCTTTCAGCCAAGTCACGCTCACCAACACCTTCAAGATCGGCAACGACCGTAGAGCCCTGCGGGCGCACCTGTTTGACCTTGTGGGGCACTGGGGCACCTGGCTTAGCCAAAGGTGCAACGGGCGCGACCAACCACCACACGGGTGCGGCGCGAAGTACAGTACCTTGAGCAGAATGCGGCTGAATCTTGACCCAACCGCGCACACCATAGGCTGAAATGATCCGACCTAGTTCGATCAGATCATCTGGCGCTGTTGCGGCGCCATCAACAGCCATCAATTAAGCCGCTGTCGCGACTTTGGCAGAGAAGTCTTTAACCAAGCGGGCAACCGCTGGAGACAACTGAGCACCAACACCAGTCCAGTGACTGACGCGGTCAAGCGCAATACGCAGACGCTCTTCGTTTGCATTGGCAACGGGGTTATAAAAACCAACGCGCTCAATAAAACGACCATCACGGCGATCACGAGAATCGGTCGCTACGAGGTTGTAAAAAGGACGCTTCTTGGAGCCGCCACGGGCCAGGCGAATCACGACCATAGGTAATACCTTGAAAATGTTCAGGAAAGTCTAGCAGTATAGCACCATTTTGCCAAAAGACTAGGGGGTTGTCGCCACCGGCTTCAGGCGTCGTTTCAGGTAATGCGTGACCCGCTCAACCTCGTCGACTTGAGTCAACAGCTCGTTTCCGGTTTGCCGGCAAAAAGCCTGAAAATCGCGAACCGCGCCGCGATCGGTGGTGATCACACGTAACACCTCGCCCGGCAAGATTGTGGCAAGTGCTTTCTTTGCCCGCAAAATCGGCAGCGGGCAAGCCAGCCCCACCGCGTCAACGGTGTGCTGATACTCAGGGGTACTGCCTACAGAAGAGTCAGTCATGATGAACCTTAAGCACGCGACTCAGCCCACGCCTTTACGCTTGCCAAAGCACCCGACAGTGCCGCTAAATCGGTGCCACCGCCCATCGCCATGTCAGGGCGTCCGCCACCTTTGCCACCAACCTGAGTCGCCACAAAACCAACCAAATCGCCGGCTTTGATCTTGCCTGACAAATCGGCGGTCACGCCGCCCACTAAACTAATTTTGCCATCGGCTGAGCGCGCGGCCAACAACACCACGGCAGATTTGAGACGATCTTTGAGTTGATCAACCATCGAGCGTAAGTCTTTGGGATCGACGCCCTGCACTTCGGTGACCAACAGTTTGAACCCTGCGGCAAGTGTGAGCGCCTGATCTGTTAACGCATTACCGGCGCTTGAAGCCAGTTTGGCACGCGCTTGCTCGAGTTCTTTTTCAACTGCCTTGAGTTGCTCTTGAAGTAGTGCAATACGCTCGGGCAGTTCGGCTGGTTGTGTCTTGAGTGCCGCGGCAGCGCGCTGTGCGGTCGCATTCAGATTTTGTACCCAGGCTAACGCATTGCCGCCCGTGACGGCCTCAATGCGTCGCACACCGGCAGCCACACCACCTTCAGAGACCACTTTAAACAAACCGATATCACCGGTGCGCGCAACGTGGGTGCCGCCGCACAATTCGCGTGAAAAACCAATATCAAGCACGCGCACGGTATCGCCGTATTTCTCGCCAAACAAGGCCATGGCGCCGCCCTTGACGGCATCGTCATACGACATCACTTGAGCCTGCGCGGCATTGTTTGCCAGCACCTCAGCGTTGACCAAGGTCTCGACTTTGGCGATATCAGCATCAGAGATCGGTGCATCGTGTGCGAAGTCGAAGCGAGTTTTATCAGCATCCACCAAGGAACCGCGCTGCTGCACATGGCTGCCCAACACGTCGCGCAAGGCTTTATGCATCAGGTGTGTGGCCGAGTGATTACGCACTGTGCGAGCGCGATACTCGGTATTTACCTGAGCGCTAACCACTTGCCCAAGTTTGAGGGTGCCAGCGCTGAGTTTGCCGTGATGGCCAAATACGTTGGGTTGAATTTTTTGTGTATCGAGAACGGCAAAAGTGGCCGTACCGTTCGCACCAAGCAACTGCCCCGTATCACCAACCTGCCCACCCGACTCGGCGTAAAACGGCGTAGTGTCAAGCACGACGATCGCGTCTTGGCCCGCCGAAATTTGCTCAACAGGTGCACCGCCCACATACAGCGCTAACACCTTTGCTTCAGTTTGCAGCTGTTCATACCCTTCAAATTGGGTCAGCGCCCCCTGGTACACCAAGCCCTCGGCCATTTTGAATTTACCGGCGGCACGCGCTTGATCGCGCTGGCGATCCATTGCCTTGTCAAAGCCAGCTTCATCGACCTCGACATTGCGCTCGCGACAAATATCGGCCGTCAGATCAAAAGGGAATCCGTAGGTGTCGTATAGCGTAAATACAGTATTGCCATCAAGCGTTGGCAAAGTTGGGCTACCTAGTTTGGCCACAGGCAAGGCTGCGAGTGCGACATCTAGAATTTTCATGCCATGCTCGAGGGTTTCGCCAAAACGCTCTTCTTCTTGGCGCAGCACTTGCTCGACCCGACTCGCCGTTTTTGCTAACTCGGGGTAAGCCTCACCCATCTCTTTGACGAGATCTTTGACCAACAAATAAAAGAACGGCTTGGTTTGACCCAGTTTGTAGCCATGACGCAAGGCGCGACGTACGATACGCCGCAACACATAGCCTCGACCTTCGTTACTCGGGATCACGCCATCGACGATCAAAAAGCTGCAGGCACGAATGTGGTCAGCAATCACCCTGAGCGAGTTGTGCGCTAAGTCTTTGCAACCCGTTTCACGTGACGCCGCAGCAATCAGCGCCACAAACAAATCAATCTCATAATTTGAGTGCACGTGCTGCAACACTGCCGCCAAGCGCTCGAGCCCCATCCCGGTGTCGACACAGGGCTTAGGGAGCGGTGTCAGCGTACCGGCGGCATCGCGCTCGAATTGCATAAACACGAGGTTCCAGATCTCGATGTAACGATCACCATCTTGTTCGGGCGAGCCGGGTGGGCCGCCCCAAACATCAGGGCCATGATCGTAAAAAATTTCGGTGCAGGGGCCGCAAGGACCCGTATCAGCCATTTGCCAAAAATTGTCTGACGCGTAACGCGCGCCCTTGTTATCACCAATCCGGACGATGCGCTCGGGCGGGACCCCAATCTCGTTCTGCCAAATCGCGTAAGCCTCGTCATCTTCTTGATAGACGGTGACCCAAAGTTTTTCTTTGGGCAAAGCGTAAACCTGTGTCAGCATCGCCCAAGCAAACTTGATGGCATCGTGCTTGAAATAATCACCAAAGCTGAAATTGCCCAACATCTCAAAAAAGGTGTGATGACGTGCGGTATAGCCAACATTTTCAAGGTCGTTGTGCTTACCACCCGCACGCACGCTACGTTGTGAAGACGTGGCGCGGGTATAAGGACGCGAGTCTTTGCCGGTAAAAACGTCTTTGAACTGCACCATGCCCGAATTGGTAAACAACAGAGTTGGGTCGTTTCCAGGCACCAGTGACGAAGAGGGAACGGCAGTGTGCCCTTGAGACTGAAAATATTGTAAAAATTTTTGACGGATTTCGGACGTTTTCATCGCGCAGCACTGAAATAAAGTAAGCAGACCATCACACCGCCAAAACGATGCAACCCTTTGAATTTAAGCCCCTAGTATAAAGGCTATGCCCGAACCCGCCCTTCGAACTACCGCAGACACAAAAAGCTGCGATATTCACCGCTTTCTTGCCCTTTGAAGCCCCAGGCCGCAAGCAGCATCGGCGAAAACCCTGCGGGGCAATTACATTGGCCCGTTTTGGGATTGACCATGCTGACGTCACTCTGATTCCAGAACAAAAACTCTGCCAGATGTCGATTGCCATGGCAAGAACGCCAACTATGTGTCAAAAACACACCACCAAAACTTGCCCCTGAAAGCTGCCAGCGCCCCTGATGGCAGGCCAGGAGGTTGCCATCTACACCGCGGCCAATCAACCCTGACGCTTCACATGCGTTGCCCTCGGCGGCCAATGCACCGACTTGCAAATATTCGCCGGCCGAAATCCGAGTTCCCGCTCGTAGCGCAGCACCAGCCACGACATCCGCCGGCGTGCGGATCTCTTGAGCCACCTCAAGCTTTCCCTTGAGCACGGTGTCGCGCAGGTCGTTCTGCCGAACAAAATGAGCGTACTGCGTCGAATCGTAGAAACTCAGAGCGGCAATCGTACCGATTGGTAAAGGTGCAAGTTCAGCGCTTGGGGGGTTCGGTCGATCAAGGATTGCGCCCTTGATACGCTGTGGTAAAAATGGATGAACTGAGGCGCCCTGCCCGTCGAGAGCTGTCAACAATTTTCCGAGTCGGTTGGTGTCATTGGCCTGGCGCAGTTGCCCGGCAACAGGTTGCGCCCAGACCAAGGCTTCAATTTTGCACCCTCTGGTCAGACACGCCCCTTGAGGCGTAAACACGCGCACCCGTGCCTCGTACCCCAAGGCAGGTCTGCTCGGAAAGCCTGTTGACAAGTGCCCCGCAGCAATCAGTTCTGCAATCGTGGGGTGCCAGATATCGCGATAGCCTGACCCTCCTGGCTCGGGCTGCACAATCCCCACCAGCAGATCAGCCTGACGCACAAGCAT
>Ga0114974_10003665_pt1 | contig 11555 bp, 8 predicted proteins | sample S_130206_EF_Meta_FD_87318 | JGI IMG/M metagenome (GOLD analysis project Ga0114974, IMG submission 87318) | Freshwater microbial communities from Lake Simoncouche, Canada to study carbon cycling - S_130206_EF_MetaG | ecosystem: Environmental > Aquatic > Freshwater > Lake | place: Lake...
AATAACCCAATAAAATTGATAAAGATATAAACAAATGATAATAAGTGATATACCTATTGTCATTTTTCGATGGCAACCATTGTTATTCGTCCCAAAAGAAAGACGACGAGTAAAAAGACTGCGCCAGCGCCCGAACCCGAACCCGAACCAGCGCCTGAACCAGCGCCCGAACCCTCGCCTGAACCCACGCCCGCACCAGAACCACCCACAAGTTCATATTGCGACGAGAGTCTGTTTCACAAAGCACAAATCAAGCGAACAATTACCGTTCCGTTCTATAAAATCAGTCACCTGAATAAGGATATAAAAACACTCTTACATCAAGAGATTGCGACACATTATGAAGGCAAATGCTCGATTGAAGGTTATATATGTCCCGGGTCTATCTCCATTTTCAGGTATTCTTGTGGAACATTATCGGCCGGAAATATCTGCTATGATGTCGTTGCGGATTGTCTTGTTTGTTTGCCTGACGAGCATACACAACTGAGATGTGTCGCGAAAACAATAACCCAAGCAGGGATTCGCGGTATTGCTACCAAATTACAAGTGGGAAGCGTCTCGCCGATTGAAGTATTCTTGTCCCGTGATATGAATATCAGAAACAACGATTTATTCTGTCGTGTGGAAGAAGGGGACGTCCTTACAGTCGAAATCATCGGGCGACGTTTCGTGCTGAATGATACACATGTCACGATTATCGCGTTGTTATTACACGCGGAATAACCCGCGGAATAATATATAAAGATTGGTTCATTAATAATGATAAACGCGTTCGTTCATTACATACATTCGCAATGGTGAAACAATCTTCCGGCGATATTTCTATCGCAAGTTTAAGTAAAATGAATGAAATTCAAACCATCGCCCAACATGTTGAAACAAAAACGAACTATTTGATGATGTTAAAGGACGGTATTGAAAAAATGCCAGTGGTCCATCAAATCGAAGTATTGCGAATTCTTACAGGAAAACAGGTGAATATAAATGAAAACAAGAACGGTATTTTTATTAATATCACCAAACTGAATGATCAGACACTGACGCAATTGGATGATTATATGAAATATGTGATCAAGCAAGAGGAACAATTGAACGAAATAGAGTATCAAAAGGAACTCATAACAAAGGAGTATTTTGATTGTAAGGCGTAGTCCGCCCGCCCGCCCGCCAGCATACGGGCATAAAGACAATATGATGTATTATTATAACCCAGCAGTCTATATATGACAATGTCCATAATTCCGTGTGTATACAACTCTTTTTCATTTACACGAAATAATATATTTGAAGATATGTTTATTCTTGATATGAAAAAGAATAACGACAGACGAACGGTGCATACGCATGTGAAGGCGCCGGTTCACGTACCGATACGCGTGGATTCGGATTCGGAGTCGGAATCGGAATCGGAATTGGATTCGGACATCGAACCGACGACCGTCATCGAACCCGTAGACGTAGACGTAGCGTTCGATGTGTCATCCATGTCAAAGTATCTGTATACCCCAAAGGTCCAAAATGATACACTTTTATGGTGCGCTTATATTATGATACACGGTATTGAAAAATTCGAATGTGTTGAAAACCATTATACTGAATCAAATGTATTCAAGTTCCAAATGGTGGAATATATTCGGGCGAAGAAGACGATGTTGAAACCACATAAAATTACTGCTTCATCAGTAGAGGAAAGTCTGGTTCATAAACCATATATCAACCTGGAATGTTTCCAGGCGATCGCCGTTTGTTATAATCTCTCGGTATGTATTATTCAAGACCGCAAAATCTTTGAAGTCGGTAGGTCAGATAATGACAAGAATACGTTTATCTTGGAGAAAATCCGGGGTAAGTTTGGATTGTATATCGGCAATGGTGCCGGTGCCGGTGCCAGTGCTGGCGCCCGTGACAAAACGGCGTTATTGAATCATGTAAGAGAAAAATATTGGAGTATGGAGAATATAACTGCACCGATTCGGTCTATTTCGGCGTATAAACTGCAAGACCTTATTGATATATGTAGAAAATTAGAAATATCTGAAATAAAAGTCATCCTGGGCGATTTCGGGTCAATCGCGAGTCAAAAGAAGAAGACGAAACCGGAGTTATATGAAGAGATAGTTCGGATGATAATGTAATGGACTTCATGACCGAATAACATAAAATTGAAAAAATATAAATATATATGAATAAGTGTATAAATAATTTCCTATTCATATATATAGTGGAATGCCGAGAACCGTTGCGTCATCGGATAAGCAGTCAGATTTTTCCAATATAGTGTCATCCTATTTAGAAGGTCTATTGGATAAAACCGATGGAATACCAGAATTAGAGATACGATTTGGAACTCGTGGAAATCAACCAACAACGAAACAGAATTTTGATAATGTCATACAGAAGTTACTTGCGTCGGGGTTCAGTTTTTCCAAAAAGAATGCTTACTCGCTGAAAATACAAAACGAATACGTTGATTCTAATACAGGACAGACCAAATTGTCTTTGATTCGGGCCGAAATCCATGGAATCAATGATGTACAGAAGTATTGTAAAACAAATATGCCGGATGATAAATACGTATTATTCACACAAAAGATGTATGCACGCAAATCGGGATCGGCAATTGGTCTGGAAGGTGGCGGTGGTGGCGGTGGTGACGTGGAGCGTGATCGTGATCCTAGACAGCGTCAAGACACATCCATCCATCCAGTTATATTTGACGATTTCAATTTCAAGGTGAGTTACCAGCGTGAGAAACGTATCGCAAATACATCAACTCTCGCACGGTCGATTTTGAAATCATGGAATGACAACAAGAAGACATTTCGTTATATTAATCGTTCAACAATGACACACCCCGATTTACCATTTCAACTTGATTTGAGTGTCGTGAAAGAGTCACAAAGAGACCGAATGGGTTATATTTCCGCATCTACATTTGATGCATCTAAAGTGCTTGAAAGTCCCATCCGATATGAAATCGAGATTGAAGTAAACAATGAACTTGTCGGTCCTGGAACATCATTCAATCATCCCAAGTATTTATTAGATACTATACGCCGTGTTATAAAAATGGTATTATCCGGTTTTCAAGAAACGAATTATCCGGTTTCATCTGCTGAACTACGTAATATACAACGGCGGTATTATATGTTACTTCATCCGGAGGAAAAGGACCTTCAGGGATCGGAGTCTGATGGATCGGGATCTGAATCGGATGAAGAACGCGATCGCGATCGAGAGCGTGGAGGCGATGCAGACAAGAAAGCAGCCGAAAAAGAAAAACGCCGTCACGCAAAAGAATTGGCGTCATCGTCGGGTTCTGGACGCACAATTCAATTACGCCCCAAGCATTTTGTCGGTCCATCTTCATTCACGCTTCAAATGTATAATGTGCGTCCATTGAATCCGGATTCAAAAGTCCCAAATATTCGCACGAATTATTCAGTCACTGAAAAGGCGGATGGACAACGTAAACTCCTGTTTGTTGCACCAAAAACTGGACGCATCTACTTAATCGATATGAATATGAACGTTCAATTTACCGGCGCGGTCTCTTTAAATTCAAAACTACACAATACGCTGATTGATGGAGAGCATATCATTCATAACAAAAGTGGGGGTTTCATCAACTTGTATCTGGCGTTTGATGTTTATTACGTTCATAAGGCCGATGTTCGCGCGCGGTTGTTTTACCCGATTAATGAAGAAGAGGTTCTTACGAATTTCCGACTTCCATTGCTAGTGAGTGTCATCAAAAACCTTCACGCGAAATGTGTGTCTGGTGGCGCGGATTCGTTGTCGCCGATACGTATTGAGCATAAGCATTTCGAGGTGGCGTCGTCGGCCGCATCGGGCGGAAGTCAGAAGACTATATTCGATGGTTGCGCTTCTATTTTAAGAAAGTGTGCCGAGCATCAATTTGAATATCATACCGACGGACTTATATTTACTCCGCTTGACTGCGGTGTAGGAAGTAATACCCGCAATGACGGGAATGCAGGACCTCTGTATAAAACCACATGGAATTATTCGTTCAAGTGGAAACCGGCTGATATGAATACGATCGATTTTCTGGTTACAACCAAGAAGGGCGAAGATAACGAGGATCTCGTGAGTAATATATTTAAATCGGGACTAGATATGTCGCGGTCTGTCCAAATCCAGCAATATAAAACGCTGATATTGCGTGTGGGGTATGACGAGCGTAAGCATGGATATATTAATCCGTGCGTCTCGGTGATTGAAGGACATGCGCCGCCTAGTCACAGTAATCGCCAGGAAGGTGGCGGTGGCGGTGGCGGCGGTGGCGGTGGCGGCGGCGCGAGAGGGGGGCGGGAAGAACAACCGAGCAGCGCGGGCGTGGCCGACGAATCATCCGGCGACGGCTATAAACCAGCGCCGTTTTACCCGACGTATCCGTATGATAATGATGCACATATATGTAATATTATGTTGCGCCCCGATGAAGCCGGCGTTAGTCAAATGATGACGCTTGAAAACGATATTATTCAGGATGAAACGATTGTTGAATTCAGTTACGATGAAACAAAACCGGTGAATTGGCGTTGGACACCGCTTCGTGTTCGCCATGATAAAACAGCGGAGTATCGTGCAGGCGGGAAGAATTACGGGAATGCATATCACGTCGCCAATAGCAACTGGCATTCGATCCATAATGCGATTACCCCAGAGATGATAATGACCGGCGAAGATATTCCCGACGAACTCATCGATGATGATGTTTATTACAATCATTCCGCATCGGGCGGCGGCGGTGGTGGTGGCGGTGGATACGATATCGGCAGTGGTGCGAAAATAAAAACGCTGACCAAGAGTCTCCGCGATTTCCATAATTTATACGTCAAGCGCAAACTTATATTAAGTGTGGCGAAACCGGGAAATACACTCATCGATTTTGCGGTCGGGAAAGGCGGTGACTTACCGAAATGGATTGCCGCGAAACTCGGGTTTGTATTCGGGATTGATTATTCCAAGGACAACCTAGAGCATAAATTCGACGGTGTATGTGCACGATATTTGGATATTAAAAAGACGAAACATAATATTCCGGCCGCGATATTTATTCACGGTGATAGTAGTAAAGAGATGCGAACCGGACAAGCCGCGATCAGTGAACGATACCGGTTGATTACCCGCGCTATATTTGGTGAAGGCGCCAAGGATGTGAGTTTATTAGGTCGCGGAGTTTATCCGCATTATGGTCGCGCGGTCGATGGATTTGATATTTGCTCAGTCCAATTTGCGGTTCATTACTTCTTTGAGAATATTATGAAACTTCATACATTCCTTCAAAATGTATCCGAGTGCACGAAATTAGGGGGTTATTTCATCGGCACGTGTTTTGACGGTGTTCGCATCTTTCAGGCGTTATCGCGGTTAGATAGCGGGGGTGAAATCAGCGTGATGGAATCGGTCCAGACCGGTGGAAACAGTGCAGAAGGCAGCGAACCAAGGAAAATATGGTCGGTTTGTAAGAAGTATCACCAGACGGAATTTGAACCGGATAGCAGTAGTATCGGATATGAAATCGAGGTTTTTCAGGAGTCCATCAACAAAAATACGCGCGAATATCTCGTGAATTTCGAATATTTGACACAATTATTGGAGAATTATGGTTTTGATTTGGTTTCGCCGGAAGAGGCGGCGACGACATTGACATTGCCGATGACAGATGGAACGGATACATTTGACGGGATGTTTCATGAGATGGAGGTTGAGTGTAAGCAAAAAATGCAACAACAGTATTCACGTAGCGAATACGGGAATTCGCGTAGCGAATACGGTTCGGCACTATTTATGCGTCCGGAGGAAAAACAGATCTCATTTTACAACCGTTATTTCATATTTCGCAAAAATCGTAATATTAATGCGAAGCATCTCAAGAGTAGTTTCCTTACGTACGCTGGATTACAGGAAGAACAAGACCGTGACCGAGACCGTAATGACCGTAGTGACCGCGGTGTAGTAGACGAATCAAGCGAAAAAATCGCATTGGATAAAATCGCACGCGCATCTGTTCCGATTGATGTTGCATCAAAACCGGCTATTGCTGCACATATTATTCAGAGTCGCGTTGATCAAGACGTAGGTACGAGTACGAGCGCGAGCGCGGGTGTCCGTAAAACAATCAAGGTCAAACCTAAAGAGACGAAAAAGGCGGAGACCGCAGCAGCAGCACCCACCGCCGCAGCAGTCGAAGACGCCTCAGCACCAATAGAACAGATTGAAAAGACGATAAAGAAACGAACAAAGAAGGCGACCATTATTCAAGATACACCTGCACCCGCACCTCCCGCTAGTCCAGTGGCGAAGAAAGCACTGCCACGTAAAAAGACGGAAAAGGCCGCCGGGGCCGCGACGACCGTGAATGCGACCGAGACTACCGGCGCCGAAAACAAGAAAAAGACCAAAAAGAAGGCCAGCGGTGGATCTGATGAGTAGAAAATCAACTTATAACGATTTTATATTATTATATAATTACCTGTATTCAGGATGTTTAAAAAATCGCCAAAGAATAATTACTTTTTTAATAAAGACTCCCTCGCACTTGCGACCACCCCACATGTGTCAACCATCGCCGCGGCGGCGTCCGCGTCGTCATCGTCGTCGTCGTCGCATAACCTAAATATTGGGTTGTGTTATTATAATCATTTTAATCTACCCCAAGTCGGATTATGTTATGATATATCATTAGGGAATTATATTCCATTGAAACTATCGGTACAATATAATAATACAATGGGTCCGTATGTATCCGCCTCAGTATATTCGCATTTATGCGATATTAAAGAACAGATCGAAAAATACCAAGAACAATGGGATAATATCAAGAAGTTTACTAATCCGTATGAATATATACATACTAATGTAGCGGGGAATAAAACGAATATCAGCAAATTGCGACCATTATCTAGGTCATTCTATAAAATGATTGAGATTATGACAGCCAACGGAATATTAAAAAATCCGCGAAGCAGCAGTGAATGCTGTCCAGATGACATATCAAATAAATATCCGTTATCATCAGTTCCAGATTTGAAAATGGGAATCAATACATTTCATTTGGCGGAGGGACCGGGTGGATTTATTGAAGCAATTTCATATCTTCGCGGTTCCGAATACATTAAAGTCCGTGCGAATGGCGAGTCGTCGGTCGCTTCGGCAGCGTCGGCCGCGTCGGGTGCAGTGGCGGCAACGCCACAAGTAGGGGTCCAAATATTAAAAAAGAATACCGAATTTCACGATGAATATATGAAAGAAATGGAACATATGAAACTATCCCGGCGTATATTTGAATCATCTGGTGAATTTCATGACCGAATGGGGTCTGCGACGGGGGCAGTCACTGGAACTCCTATTTATGGAAATGACCGTTACTATGGTATGACTCTTGTAAATGATGATCCTATATGTCCTGGGTGGAAGAAGACACGCACATTTTTAGAACATAACCCGAATGTTATTATTGAAACCGGGGCGGATAAAACAGGAAACTTAATCTCGCTTGAAAATTTCCGGTACTGCGCTGAAAAATATAAGAATAAAATGGATATCGTAACGGCTGACGGTGGGTTTGATTTTTCGGTGGATTTCAATAACCAAGAAAATATCGCCACACAACTTATAATATCAGAGGTGTTTTATGCACTTGCGATGCAGAAAAAAGGCGGTACATTTGTCTTAAAAATATTCGACATATTCCATAAACCGACGATTGATATTTTGTATTTACTGTCGTATTATTATACGAATGTCACCATAATGAAACCCTATACAAGTCGTGTCGCGAACTCTGAAAAATACGTTATATGCCAGGGGTTTAAAATCGCGGATTCGACACAAATCATTCAACAATTCTGCGAGATTTTTCCTTCGATTATGACGCCGGTCGCAGGGGACAGGGACCGGGACCGAGACCAAGACCGAGACCATGACCCCGGCAGTAATACATCAATGTCGTCTTTACTTCCAATCGAACACGACCTTTATTTCTTGAATAAAATCGAGGAATTAAATGCGATGATTAGTTATCAACAAATAGAGAATATCACATCTACACTGGCGATCATAACAAACCATAAGAACGCTGAAAAACTAGAACAGTATAAAAAGGCCAATATCGGCAAATGTATCGCATGGTGTGAGCATTATGGCATTCCATATCATAAACAAAATGTGCTAGTACAGGCGACGAATATCTTTCTCCACCGGCCGTGACCGCGGCCGTGACCGCGGCCGTGACCGGGTATATACGATAAACAGGTCTAAATATAATGTATGAATATATGTATTATCCTGGTAATACATATTATGCAAAATACTCTACAATTCATCGTCGGAAATATTAAAAAACCGAAAGAACGTTTCGAGACGATTTTAGAACCATTACAGGCCGTACTTCAAATCGGACTACTTTCATTTTATCCCATTGGAAGTAAACTGGCGATACATAACAATATACTTACCGTTCAAGGTCCTGGATATACTCAACAGGTTAGACGTTGGTATAATAATGATAAAAAGGAGGACGTATTTTATTTGTATAATGTGTTTTCGCGGTTTCATAAATTTTATAAACATGTGTTGGATGAGGCGAGCGGGGGTGGCGCGGGCGATAATAGGAAACTCTTTTTGTTATTGATTGAATTGGCGAAAGGTGGTATTAATAATTTAACGCGAACGTATAATCAAACCGATAAAATCCATATTCTTCATACACTTCAAATGTATAAAGGAATGTTGGATAATCCAGAGTTGGTTCGTAGGTTAGGCGGCGGCAGCAGCGGCGGTGGTGGCGGTGGTGCCGCCTCGTCGAATAACACTACTCACGACGCGGATACCGACGCTGACACCGACGCAGATGAACCGATGCCACGTCAGTTTCCATTGAAGGTCCGTGGAGCGTCGGCCACGTCGTCGTCGGTGTCGCCTATTCTGCGACCTCTAGTGTCGCCGCCTTCGGCAGGTGCGGCAGGCGGCGCCAGTCACGTCCCCCCCATCGACACTCTCGTAGATAATAATATCGACGGGATTTTCGTTAAAATTACGGACTTGTATTCACAAGAAGATTACACGATTATTTACCATACACTCATTAAAATCCAGAGTGACGCACAATATTATATGAATTATATTGATGGTCTCAATAAAATACTGGAACCGGTGAATATTCGCATCAAAAAATGGATTGATGACAATATTGTGTTTTAGCACCCCGACACTTGTGTCGGGTCTAGTCCATCTCCAACTTCACCCAACATGGAATATAAGGCGCATTCGATAATTCGCCTTTTATTTTACGAGAGAATTCGGGGAATGGGATTTTGATTTTTGTATCTTCGCCTGTCTTCACATACTGGTTCAGAACTTTATATAGTTCGCGGATGGCGGGATAAGAAACATTCATTTGGAGTTCGGTGAGTTTTTCGATAATGGGGCGGATTTGGTCCCGGCGTTGCTCTTGGGTTCGTTCGGTGGCGTGTTGCTCTACTTGTTGTTTTTTCTTTAAGTTCCGTTTCCAGTGTTTACCCTTGCCGACGGCGGCAGCATTGCGCGTATTATTTGCGGGGGGGTCGGATGCGGAGGGGTCGGTGGCGGCGTCTGTTTCGGCAGTTTCGGCGATGGCGCTGGCGACGGCGGCACCAGCAGGCGTCATTGCCTGAATATGAATATCCTCCATATCCTCAGGCACAAGAAGAACTTCTTGACGAAGCGCATCTTCAAACTGTGCATCGGGTGCGTTTTCTTTATCTGAATCACGCGTCACCAACTCGGCAATCTCAGTAGCAGCACTTACATCCATTGATATCGTAGAACCCATTTTATGTATTACTATGATAATATTTACGGTAAAAATACGATGTTTTATATATTAGTTGCAACGATTAATTTTATACCTTAATTACTTTTTTTTGGAAGAAGATGTTTTTTGTTCCCACGTCATTGTATTATTATTGTATCTCATAGATTGAGACGCATTTGAAACATAATTGTTACCATACATATTATGTGGGTCATCAGTTCTTGGTTCCCATATGTTAGAATTCTGATTATATATCATACTACCCGTACAATATTTGCGTGGGTCTTGCTCTGGTTCGTATATTCCCGAATCCGGATTATAAATCATTTTACCGCTCATCGTAATAGACCTTTATTGTGGTTATAGTTATACTTACAACTATATATTTAAGTTTATTATGTTTTAGGTTATATAATATTATATAAAGATAGTAATTGTATTGTATTATTATATTCAATGCCTGTAAAACAAAATAAGTTATCGTCACAATATTTAACACAGAAAGCAGCTGGTTATATGTTAGCAGCCGCAAATGCTGCTAAATCGGAAAATAAATCGTCATCATCAAATAAAGAAAATAACAAAAAATAATTTATTATTGTTAATTGGTAGTGACATACACGTAATAAACCAAATAAAAAAGGGTATATTTTATTTGATTTCATTCGGACCTGGTTGATTTGTGGATTGTTTCATTTTTTGTATTCTTCGATTTTTTTCCGAATCTCCTTTGTTTGTTCATCACTCTTCAACCAGTCGGGTTTGAAGAGAAGAACGTATTTGTTATCTCCACCACTTGTTGAACGTATCGGAATTAAACGCAATGCACTTCCGATAAGTTGTGGATGACGTGTGTATTCGGGAAGTGTCGTGTCATATGGAATAAATGACGGACTACCTTTACCGTCTTTCATGTGCGTTCCTTTTCCGTCTGTCGTCCTAACTCCATCTACGTCGTATTCGAAGACGTGTCTTAGTTTCTGATCGATATGCTTTCCAGCCCATTCTTCGGCAGCGGTGCGTGATGCAAAGTGTGGAGATACAATATGACTAGAAGACGACGACTCTTCCACGGGAACAACTGTCAATCCCTTAACGACTGCATGATTAACCTTTGATTCTTTCTTTGTAACCTTTCCTCCCTTACTTCTGAGTTTGGTTGATGAGTAATCAAATTTTGCAAAATCAAACCCAGAATTAAAGCAGGCGAGATATTGGTTAATTGCCGAAACATCTCCATAATGTAATGGTCTCCATTCGGGATGTTCATTTTCATCATCATCATACTCGTATGTATTGCAGAAACGAGCAATCAGTCCTTGAGCAGTAGTAGTCATATTTTGCTTACGAGGCGGTTCCTCGAAACTTCCGCCGATATGTTTTCGTTCAATACGCTTGGATGCTCTCCAAAACCCCTTGATGAATATTATTGTATGTTTTTTTGGAGCATTTTGCATCTTAACATCAATATCGTCGTGACGATGATCCGAATCAAATTCAAACCAATCCCAATCTACATCTTCCAATGCGGCAGCATCTTTAAACCATTGTTTCGCATCAGAAGATTTGGTTTGTAGACGTATCGGAAAGTATTTCTTTCTAGGACACAACCTGAAACGATTTTGCCAATTTTTAACGAATTGGGTAACTTTCTCTTTCGTTTCAATGTTTGGTGAATTAAGGAGTCTACCTTCACCAAGCATCTCTTTAAATCCCTTGTATGAAGGAC
>Ga0114974_10003669_pt1 | contig 11549 bp, 11 predicted proteins | sample S_130206_EF_Meta_FD_87318 | JGI IMG/M metagenome (GOLD analysis project Ga0114974, IMG submission 87318) | Freshwater microbial communities from Lake Simoncouche, Canada to study carbon cycling - S_130206_EF_MetaG | ecosystem: Environmental > Aquatic > Freshwater > Lake | place: Lake...
AGCCACCCGTTGGAGTATCTGCATTCATTAAACCAATAACGGCAGCAGTACAAGCAGAATCAGCTTTAGCCAAAGCAACATTAGGATAAGTAAAAGAGCCTCCAGATTGTATATAAACAGGCGCTCCTTTTGAAATAGTACTACCTGTATTGTTGTAAACTTTTAATACAATGTTTTCTCCAATAAAAACAGGAGATAAACTTGAGTCATTGTAAAAAGATAATGACTTTTGAGCAGAATCATACCATACTAAACCTTCTGAATAAGTAGGTGCAGATATAGAAGCAAACTGCTCTTTATTTAAACTTAACTTATAAACACCTAAATCAACATCACCCGTAGCTCCAGTATATGGAACATATCCTGTTAATGCCCCTCCGTAATTAGGAATGTTTAAAGTTGCCCCAATTAACGTAGCAGCTCCACTACTTCCTGTAGTAGTAAGTGTAATTGTTGCCTGCTTGTTATTGAAAGTACTCCAATCTGTAGAAGTTAAATAACCATTCACAGAACTTGTTGCAGCAGGAATAGATATAGTTCCCGATGTGTTTACTAATGGAGAACTAAAAGTTAATGCAGATTGCTTGCTATTAAAAGTTGTCCAATCAGTTGATGATAAATAACCATTCTGAGAACCACTTGCTACTTGTATAGAAAATGCTCCTGTAGTATTATTATATAGCAAAGGGCTTGATGCGCTCAATGAAGTCAAGCTAATACCACCAAGTCCAGCCAAAGTATATGTTGGAATATTTAAAGTTCCGCTAACTAAAGTTGCAGAACCATTATTACCAGTTGTAGTTAAAGTAAGGCTTCCTTGTTTAGAGTTAAATGAACTCCAATCAGCAGAACTTAATAAGCCTCTATTGGTTGCAGATGCAGTTGGTAAATTTAATGTGATACTTCCACTTGTAGTAATTGGACTATTTGCAACATTCACATCAGTTCCTGTTGAACCAACAGTTAAGCCAACACTCGTTACAGTACCTGCGTCTGTTGCTACTTCTACAACACCATTTACGGCTTTTAATACACCGTTTAAATCTTTTATTTTAACGTCACCGGTAAAAAAACCTTGTATAGCCATTTTAATATTTTTTTATTAGATAACTAATATTCTCACAAATTCTCCTGTGCCAAAAGGTACAGTTGCTGCAACTGTTAAAGTTCCAGTATTAGTATCCCATCTAACTTGATTTCCTGTAGGTACGCCACTAAATATAATTTCACCAACATCAATACCGCCTCTACTTGCGTAAAGAAGTGTTTTATTAATTGCTTCACTAAATGTAATTGTTGTAGAACCACTACTTGCAAATTTAGAATACTGCTGAATAGTTATTGCAGAACCTCCGCTACTTGGATTAACAACGATACCGCCTGTGCCAATAATACCTTCTGCTTCATAAGCATATCCACCGCACATTCCATATACGTATTCTGTAAAACCAACAAGGTTTATTCCTGTATAATTCACATCATTAACCCACTCTAAAATATCGCTTTCCATTTGCAATTTCTTAGGTAAAGTCAAATCTGTTTCTTTACCTAATGCAATATCTCTTATTGCTAAAGAGGTTGAAACTTTTGCTATATCAATAACATCTGCTGTAGTTGGCATTAGTAAACTAATTTAGGATTGTCAATAATATATTTTGCTTTATTCAAACTTAATTGCGCAATAGCAATTCCTGCACCTAGTGTAATTGCATCATCTGCTGCACGGATATAAGTATTTAAAGCAAACTTTGTAGAAAGCCAATTATCCCCATCCAATCTTTCAGGAGCAGATATTTGAGCTTTAGATAATTTAGTATTATAAATCTTTGCGTAAGTAGAAAAACCATACGTAACCGTCTTGCTATAAAGCGTGTTTGAATTATCTCTCCACTCAACTGTGATGTTCAATGCATAATCTCTATCTAATACGTTAAAACTAATTGTGTTTCCGGTGGCTAACGACCATACTTCATAGTTGGTAGTTGTACCACTTTGAACTAAATAAGTACCATCTGATTTCTGCATATACACCCTTCTAGTAGTGATAGCAACATCAGAACCTGTACTTGTATCATTTAATATTAATAAATTAGGGGTTGATATAACCTGAGAGGCGGTAAAATTTGGTGTAAGCGGCATAATAAAAAAGTTTACCAAAACTACCAAAAAAATGTTAAATAATAAAAAAAGCCCTACTTTTTTATGGTAGAGCTTTTTTATTATAATTTAATTAAATTTTAAGCCTTAGCTAACTCACTTAATTGCTTCTTGATATTGGCAAGAACTTCTTTACCATTCTTTGCAGTTTGGATAAATTGAGTCAATGCATCTGTTACATTTCCTCTGTCTTGTTTAGAAATTGTAGTGATTTCTTGAGAGCCAATTGAAACCTTACCGGTAGCCATATCAAATGAAATAATCTCATTATCCAAGCCTTGTCTTACGGCTGATTTAATGTCTTTAGAAGGGTCTGAATAAACTTTTAAGAACTCATCTGGTTTAGAACGAGCAAAGTTTGCAACTTCAGCTAAAATCACATCATCATCAGTAAACTCATTCCAGTTAAGTGCAGCTCCAATCTTACGAGCTTCTGCTGGCTTCATCTTAGAAATAATACCAATTGCTTCTTTCAGGATTTCAAAACCTTGAAGTGCCTTTTGGCTTGATTTTCTTTGATTTACAACACCAAAAAGTGGGGTTTTACTAGCATCTCTTGCTTCTCCTAAAACACTATCTCTGTTGTAATTACTAATCATAAGGTACTCATAAAGTTCCTCATCTCTTTGATTACCACCTACTAATGAAAAACGTCCTGTGAATTGAAATCCACCTAAACCATCACTAACACCCGGCATAAAAAATCTTTCCTTACCCGGTTTTTCATTATCCCACCAATCAGCTACTACCACATCTACCCATGCATCTTTTCCTTGTTTAGCTAGATAAGGGTCTTTAATCCTATCTCTAGTAGGGATGTTTGCTTTTGGATAAAGTAATGGGTTTCTTTGTTTTTCTTTCTCATCTGGGTCATTATTCTTAACCCCTGTAAGCATTTCAAAAATAATAGATTGACCCGGCTCTAAAGCAGGAATCGCTTTCTTTAAATCTTCTGAAATTGCGTTGAATTTTCCAACAACTTGCATATATGTGTTTTTTTGGTTTAAAATTTAGGCTACGTGAGCCCATTTAGTTCTATTAATTATATTTCTTATTACTGTTTTACCAACAGAAAACTCTTGAGCTAACATACACATCGTATAAAGTCCTGTTTTATACATTTCACGAATAGCTATAACCTTATCTTCATTCAATTTAGCCGTACTCCTCTCAGAGCCTCTTGTAATTTTAAATAAACCTAAAGTTAAAGCGTGATTTACGTTCATCTTTTGCGTACACCACTCTAAATTATAAACTTCATTATTAGATTTATTGGCATCTATATGATTAACTTGCGGATAACCATTTGGATTTGGTATAAATGTTTTTGCAATTAATATATGCAAATCTATTTGCAACCTAATTCTATCTTTCTTTAAAACAACCCTTCTATACCCATTAGAATTACAACCAGTAACTATCTTTTCTTTTGTAGTTCTTTGTCCATTAGTACAATTTAAAACTCTAGGTAACATTTTAAATCTACCTAAATTACTAACTTCATAAAGCCCATCGTAAAATCCATCTTTCAGCCCTTCTAGTGGCTTCCAAATTTCTTCTTTCATATAATTTTTATAATAAAGGTAGGCCATATATTTCAATGGCCCACCGTTTATTTGTCTACAAAGAATTATGCTAAAACTTGTTGACGTAAGAAATGTTGCACGCCTAAACATTCAAGGCCCTGCGCAGTTGTCCAAGAACAAGTCCAGTTCATTGCATCTCCGTTAGGATTTACTGGAGAAATTGCACCGCTGTGGATTTCACCAATCATATCATTACCGAATTTAGTTTGAGCTGGTACGTATCTTACACGCATTGCTGAATCATAACCACCACCTTGTACTTTAACACGGTTGTTGTAAGGAACATAGTATGCACATTTGTTAATTACAGTTTGACCGAATAATACTGGTTGGTCTTGAATTGGCATAGCCATGTAGTTAAGAGTGTAACCACCATAACTTACTTTATCTACTTGTAAATCAAGTTCTTTACCGTCAACAACGATACGAACTGATTGTACGCCAGAAGAACCTAATGCCTTCCAATAAGTATCAAAAGCTCTCTTAGTTGCACTTGAACCGAATACTAAATAATCTTTAGGAGCCTTAGCTGCTGTAAGAGTATCAAGAGCATCATCAATGTTAGCTTTTTGTACTGTACCTAAAGTACCGTTAACGATTGTGCTACCGTACATCTCGATGTATTTGTTTAAACCACGAGTTGTTTGTACTGGTCCACCACCATCACCGTTTGAACTATTACCATCAGTAAGGATAGGGTTAGTATCACTGAAAGTAGTAACTGACATATCACCAGCGATGAAAGCAGCATTGATTTTACCTTTAAGTAAAATTGCTTTTTCAAGATGGTCTTTAACGATGAATTTGTTTTGACCGTTAAATTCAACTTCAATAGTTGCAGCGTTTTGAACGTCTGTAATTTTTGAAATTTCACGGAAGATTTGGTATTTGTTAGTGTACTTAGTCAAACCGAAACGTAAGTTAGTTTGGCTTACTGAGTTTTCACCAACAGCTACTGAGAATAAAGATAATTTATCACCAGCAGTTAAAGTCATGTTAGCACCAGATACAGATTTAATGTATACGGTATCAATACCTGAAGTTGTTACTACGTTTGTAACGATAGCAGAGATAGCACCAGTTGGAACTAGAACTAAATCATCTTTACGTGCTTGACCAGAAGTCGCAGCAGTACAAGTAAAGTTGATAGAAGTTGTACCAGTACCATTTACAGTACCACCAGTTGTATCAAGAAGTTTGAATAAAGCTTCATTTACAAAAGTGTAATAGATAGGTTGACCAGTAGTGATAGGCTTCTTTCTGTCACCTAACCACAAAATGTCTGTTAAAGCATCATCGTTCTGAATATCAGTAACGAGCTTGTTAATCTCTCTCGTGTCTAGCACAGGGTCAATTGCGCTGACGTAGGCTTTGGTAATATTACCTAAATTGTTTGCCATTTTTAATCTTTTTAATTTTTTTTAAGTAAAAGTTTTTAATTTTTACCTGCCTATGGTTCCGAGTTTAGCCCTTGAGCCAAAAGCTTCACCTAATGATTCATTGGGTTGGGCAGGTACGCTACCAACAGGTCTGCGTGCGTTTTGTCCTTCTTCAATGATAGCTTTCAATCCCAATGATTTTCCATAATTCACAAGGTCTTTTTCATAGTTTGGATTAAGAGCGACTAATGCAATTTTTTGCAATTTAGCCACATCTGGAATAAGCTTTGCTGGGTCCACCTCTTGCGGATTTACAGAAATTGCTCTTTGCCATTTTTCTCCATCCAACGCTACTGCCATTAAATTTTCAGGTTTATCAATGTTAAAATTGAATTTGCCATTATCTCCTAAATCAATCGCAACTCTTTTGCTTTCTAGTAAGGATTTCGTAGCATCATGTTCCCTGAAAAACTGGAGAACTTGTTGTTGTTGTTCTGCTATAATTCGCTCCTGCTCTGCATACTGAAATTGGTTATCCACCTCTTGTGGCCTACTAACTTCTGGTATACGGAACTGTTGCTGTTCATATATTCTTTTTTGTCTAACTAATTCTGCATCAGCTTCTAATTGAATCAATCCAACCTCTTTATCTTCATCAGCCGCAAACTCAGTTTGCTTATATCTTGCTTGATACAATTTCTCAATCTTATCATCGCTAAGATTAGGATATTGTAATTTTAATTCATCAAAGACCAAATCAGTATGAGATACATTGTTCCAATCAAAAGCCTTTGCTTCAAGGAACTTATAGGCATCTCCACCATTTTTTCTAAACTCTGCAAAATCTGCAACAAATTCATCGTAACCTAATTCTTTTAAAATTTCTTTAGGGTCTGACTTTTTTAATTGCTCTTTCCAATCAGTTACCTGAACTTGTGCCGATGGTTGCGCTTCAGTAGAAAATTCTTCAGTAGGCTCATCACCAAAATTAGGAATTGAAAATGCTGTTACATTTTCTTCAACCTGAGCTTCTGGCTCTGTTACAACTGTAGATGCAGCTTCTTCATTAGCTACTACTGGTTCTGCACTTTCAGCTTGAATAGGTGCGGCAGGCTCTACAAACTCATCTTGAGGCATAGGTATACCGGTACTCATTCTATAAACTGGTTTTTGTTCTTGTGGTTGTTCTTGTTCTAGTTCTGACATAAGTGTGTTTTTCGTTACGAAAATAATAAAATTTAGTTAAAAAAAATAAATTTATTTAATTTTTTCCCATTGCTTTATCAAAGAACAGGATTTCTTTAGTTTCTTCAGCTACTTTATATTTAGAAATCAAATCACCATACTCACCAATAGCTAATCTTTGAATTTCTATAAATTGTAAAAGGAATTGTCCTACAGCGCAATCTTCATCTTCTGCAATTTTGTAGAACTCTTTATATTGTTCATATAAATCCATTTCAATTTCATAGGCTAATTCTAAGCTATCTCCAATAGAACCAACTTTATCTTTAATTGCATCCACTTTTGGAACTTCTGCCACATCACCCATATCATTCATAAACTCAACGATAATCTGATAATGCTTTAATTCATCAGCACTTTCGTTTAAATAGAAAGCTTGAGAACCAAAGTATCCAAGTCTTTGTAATTGATTAGCTAAATGCTTATAGAAATTAGAAGCATATAGCTCGCTTTCTATAGATTTCTGCAACCATTTCTTCATGTTTGCACTAAGTAATGATTTAACTTCCATCTTATTTTTATTTTTTATTGTTGTTAACTGTTATTTTAGCTTCTGCTGAAATTCTTTGAGCAATAACTTTTGCATCACTTTGAATCTTAGCTTCTTGAATATCGCTTTCTTTCTTGCCCATTTGGATAATATAATCCCATTGTTTCTCTGCATTAATCTTAGCAATATCAACCTCTAATTGAGTCTGCAAAGTAGTTCTTTTTTCTTGCTCTGCAACTTGGGCAGCTTGAGCATTACCTTGCGTTTGTTGTTGAATCTTTTGTAATTCATACTGCTGCATTTGCTCTCTGCGCTTTTTGATTCTGTAAGCCAAAATCATAGAAGCCATTTTCAAATTACGGCAGCTCATTACTAAAATCTTATCTTCAGGCTCAATCAATCCTTGAGAGTCACGAATATTTAATTCCTGAATTAATTGCTGTCTTTCATAATCTTGAGGCGCATCTTCAATGAAAATACCAAACTCATGAATAGATAGATTAGGATTGATTTGTAAAAACTTAACTGTTTCTTCACCTAAAGCTTTAGATACACCTTGAACCTTACCTAGCTTAACAGCTATCTGAACTTTTGCTACAATCGCATCAGCTAAACCTTGAATCAATTGCTTATCTGCAAATGTTAACAAGTAAAGAGCATTATTGGTGCTTTCCATAGCTGCATTTGCAACCGGAACTAAAGTTCTTGCATTAGGAGTAGAGCCGTCCGTCAATTCATTCAATCCAGATACCTGACGCATTAAATCAATAGTGCGCATTAAGTCATCATACAATTGTCCGAATACAGCTAACTGACCTGAAGCTTCAATACTTACTGGTTTGTAGTTAGGGTTTTGGCTTAACAAATCTGTTGAACGATAAGGAACAACAAAGTTTGAGAAAATGAAATCCATAACTTTAGTAGGATTCATCTTATCTCCACCTCCACCAAAGTCTACACCCTCAAGTGCATTAAGGTCAATATTGATTAAATAAGGAATAAGTTTATTAGACATATTCTGTAATCTAAACCAAGCTAAACAAGCTTTATCTTCTAATGGGATAAGTCTTTCTGTAACACCAGCAAAACGCATCTTATAAAAGTTCCAAGCATATAGCTGAATATTCAATTGAGTATCCCACCAAGATGATGGTTTTCTGATTTGGTTTTCAGACATACCCCAGTCATACATGAAATCAGTCATTACAACCCACTTACACTTGTAAACAACTTTCTTAGTTACAGGCATAAATATTGGTTCTGCTTGACCTTTACTTTCTGTTTGACTCATTGGCTTATTAAATTCAGCTTCTAGTGAACCTAATTGATTAACAGCCATTCTTGATGCAGCCTGATATTTAGTTTTACCAAATCTTATATTACCACGACCATCTACTTCCTCTTTGTAAGTATAATCGTTCCATGATAAAAATTCAAAATCTAAAACTAATATTTTAAATCTATTCCAATATTTAGAATAGTCAGTTCCGTACATAAAGTTTGATGGATTACCAAATCTTCCTGCAACAGAAGTAACCATTTGATTCATTTGGTCTGCTGTAAAAAATGGAGCTAAATCTCCAATATACATTTCTCTTACTTCACCCCAATGCACTAAATCAGAAAAATCACTTTTTGCACAATAAGATAACACCATGTTTTCTGGGTTAATCTCTCTTAGCTTAACGTGACCATTCTCATCAATCCATTGAGTATAACCACCCATTCCAAAATCAAATAAATTTTCTATAGTTCTTTTTCTCTTGTCATCAAATTTATTTTGATAAAAAGCTAATGATACAGCTTGCTCTGCCTCCATTGACATTACGTGCTTGTATCCGAACTGTTGTTCCATCTCTAATTGCTCCATATCTTGCGGCTCACCCGGAGCTGGTGCTAATACAGGGCTATCTGCAAGTTCTTCTCCTCCAGCTTTCTTCAATGCTTCACGCATCATAATCTTAACCTTCATTTCATTGAAGTAAGCATCTTCTTCACTTTTAGCTAACGGGTCTACAGCAAACGCTTGAATATCATATCTCCTTTGCACCAATTTTGAAATAGCAATCTCTCTAAATTTAGTCAAGAAAGATGGCGGAGTCCAGTCAATATTCAACCAACTTTTATCTGTTTGCTCATCTGCGAGCAACATTTTTTTGTATTTAGTTGTACTTTGTCTACCTAATGCATATTCTCTAATCTCGTTCATTTTTGATTGACCGAAATTGAGCATATTGTTAGGTACATAACCACGAGAATCCCCCCAAGCTGCCTTAACGTAAGATAAAATCCAGTCGTAATTTTTTTCCCTTGGGTCTACTTGTTGATTAGGGTATGTATTTGTTTGCTGCTGCATTACTATGCTAAATTTAAGATTAACCAAAAATACTTAAAACTATGTTAAAAATACAAAATAATTTATTTAAAAATTAATTTAATATAATTCACGACCTTTAAGCAAATCATCATAATTCATATCCATCTTTGTGTTATAGGAAAATCCGTTATATTGAATGGCTATAAATGGGCTACAAACATAGTATTTTCCCAAATTCGACAATGCTCTATCTATATGCTCATCATCAGGAACACTTAAATATTCATCATAAAACCTTTCATTAACTATATAGCAATGAAATCCAGTAAATGATTTAACAGAATTATCCTCTAAAATCTCACCTATGTATATACCACTTAAATAAATATCAAAATCTTTTGGCTTATTTTCTAAGAAATATTTAAAACTATTAGGATTTGTGAACCTAACATCATCTTCCATTATACATATTTCCTTGAGTCCATTATCTTTTGCAAACTGAACGCATTGTTTATGAGCTAGATTGATACCTTTCATTACAGAATATTGGTCATGGATAGCTGGAAATATTTGATAATCCTTTATACCCTGTCCAATAAACTCCTGCATAAGCCTATCAAATCTTTCATGAGAATCAAAATTGTGGATAACTGCTATTTTCACTTCTCTAAAATCTTGATTATATTTCTAAGTGCACCTTCATAGGTATAATACTCTTTGTATATTTCGCCTATTTTTTCTTGCTTATCAACTATTTCCAAATTAGAAATGCTTCCTAAAATTTGTTCTATCCTATCAGCATCTCTTTCTTCTATTATAATACCAAATTCTCTAAAATCTAAATCAAAAGGATTTACAAATTCATCAGATATGTACACCGGTATGGTTAAATACTGCATACACTCTGCTATCCTAAAGCTATTTAATCCATAACCCCTAGGGCACAAACCAAATAATGATTCAGAAATAATATCACAAAATTGGTTTATATCATGTCCTTTGTCTGATATGTAATAGTCTGGATTTAATATATTAAAAACGTGCTCTCTTATCGGATGCGTATGCGTTCCAATAAATGAAGCAAATCTTCGCTTACGCCCATCCCATTCAAATGAGTGAGGCATACAAAGAAGCGGTATTTCAACACCCACCTTTTTACTCATGTTAAACTCAAGAACATCTAAGTCTTTGAGGTCAATAATAATACCGTCATCATATTGGCAAATTGTCCAATACTTTTTATCTCTTGATAGGTTATCAACATATTTTTGAAGTTTATCAATAGCTTGCTTATCATTACCATAGCTATTATTAACATGGTATGCGGTCCATTGTATTGGCAAATACTCCCTTTCTGTCTGAGGTATATATTGCCTCATCACCCAATCTTCAAAAATAAAAAGATTCTCAAAAGGATAAATAGTATTTATAGTCGGTGTAAATTCTGAAGGTACGTTTATCATAATTATTTTTTTATCCAAATAGCATCACCCCAAGAGTGATAATCAGAAGCCCACTTTGTTTCTACCCTGTGAAATCCAAAAGGTAAAAGAAATTCATCTAATTCCTCTACCATAGGGCATCCTTTGTACGTTTCTTGTCTGTTAACTTCTAAGTATAATAAATCAAATTGAGGCAATACTTTTGTTGAGCCTTTTAAAACTTCTAATTCATACCCTTGAGTATCAACCATAAATAGATTGTACCAAGAAGGAAATTCTATACTATCCAATGTTACTATCTTAACAACTTGTGGGTCGCCATTAAAAATAACTTCAGAGTGCTGCTCTAAGTGCACAAATGGTTCTAGCAAACTATTGCTTTGTCCTTGATTAGTTGTATCTACACACATTACTCCTATATCTTGTTTACTACCAATTGCAACATTTTCTAATTTTACATTAGAGTCACCTGCAAATCTTTGAACCAAAACTTCAAATGCTTCTTTGATTGGTTCTACATATAAAAAACCTTTTAACCCACAATCAATATAGTCATCATGTTCTTCAGCCCAATGGGCTCCAACATGGGCTACTCCGTTTAGTTCAATGTTATACTTTTCAAGTATTGGTTTTAATGGTATTAACATATTATACTTTTTGATTAATCCAGTTATATAATTTTTCCATTCCTTCACGAAGTGGTCTTGATGGTTTCCATCCTAATTTTTCTTCTATCAATGTATTATCAGAATTTCTACCACGAACTCCAATAGCATTTGATTCTACATTTTTTATGCTTAATTTTTTACCAGAAATATCAATAACCATTTTGGCTAAATCATTAATAGCAATCATTTCATTTGAGCCAATATTAACAGGGTGAACATAATCGCCATCTAATAATCTAATTACACCTTCTACTGCTTCATCTAT
>Ga0114974_10003671_pt1 | contig 11544 bp, 8 predicted proteins | sample S_130206_EF_Meta_FD_87318 | JGI IMG/M metagenome (GOLD analysis project Ga0114974, IMG submission 87318) | Freshwater microbial communities from Lake Simoncouche, Canada to study carbon cycling - S_130206_EF_MetaG | ecosystem: Environmental > Aquatic > Freshwater > Lake | place: Lake...
AAGCCGGTGATTTTTGCGCTGGCCAACCCCAACCCTGAAATATTGCCGGAAGAAGTGAAAGCGGTTCGCGACGATGCCATCATGGCCACTGGGCGTTCAGATTACCCCAATCAGGTGAACAATGTTTTGTGCTTCCCCTACATCTTCAGAGGCGCACTTGATAGCGGCGCAACCACCATCACCCAGGAAATGGAAATTGCGGCTGTGTATGCCATTGCAGAGCTGGCGCAAGCAGAGCAAAGTGAGGTGGTGGCCGCTGCGTATGCGGGTGAGCCCTTGGCGTTTGGCCCTGAATACTTGATCCCCAAGCCTTTTGATCCTCGTTTGATGATCAAGATTGCGCCCGCAGTGGCGCAGGCCGCAGCCGACAGCGGCGTGGCTTTGCGCCCTATTGCAGACATGGAAGCCTACCGCGAGAAATTACAAAGCTTCGTGTACGCGTCGGGCACCACCATGAAACCGATTTACACAGCGGCCAAACGGGGTTTAAAAAAACGCGTGGCCTACAGTGAAGGTGAAGAAGAGCGCGTTTTGCGCGCCGCACAAATCGTGTCCGATGAAGGTTTGGCGCGACCTACTTTGATTGGCCGCCCCGCCGTGATTGAAGAGCGCATTGAGAAGTTTGGCTTGCGCTTGGAAGAGGGCGTCAATTACGACGTGGTCAATGTCGAGCAAGACGCGCGCTATCGAGACTTTTGGCAAACCTATCACCGCATGACCGAGCGTAAGGGCGTCACGGTTCAGGTTGCCAAGATTGAAATGCGCCGCCGCTTGTCCCTCATTGGCACCATGTTGCTTCACAAGGGCGATGTCGACGGTCTGATATGCGGAACATGGGGCACCATTTCAGCGCACTTACCGTATGTGGACCAAGTGATCGGCAAGCGTGCGGGCGTGCATACCTTCGCCTGTATGAACGGTTTGTTACTGCCCAATCGACAGGTCTTTTTGGTTGATACCCATGTGAACTACGATCCAACGGCAGAGCAGTTGGCAGAAATCACCGTCATGGCCGCCCAAGAGATGAAGCGTTTTGGCATTCACCCTAAAGCGGCGTTGTTGTCGCACTCTAACTTTGGTACGTCCAACGAACCCAGTGCCATCAAAATGCGTCAGACCCTGGAGCTGCTGAAGAAAAACGCCCCTTGGCTTGAGGTCGATGGCGAGATGCATGGTGACATTGCGCTCGATGGCGAAGCGCGCGAGATGCAAATGCCCAACGGCACCCTGCACGGCGATGCTAACTTGCTGGTTTTGCCCAACATAGATGCCGCCAACATTTCCTACAACCTGCTTAAAACAGCCGCAGGTGGCAACATTGCCGTCGGGCCGGTTCTTCTTGGCGCGGCCAAACCGGTGCATATCTTGACCCCTAGCGCGACCGTTCGACGCATTGTCAATATGACGGCGTTGACGGTTGCAGACGCTAACGCTGTTCGCTGATACTGGCATGGATATCCCCTGAATTGGGGAAAGTACTTGCATTTATTTGGACATTGCGGCAAACTAGTGCCTTCGAATTTCCGGGTTTACCCGGGGATTTTGAGGGTTGTCAGTGGGTATGTGGCGGTTTTTGTCAGGGATTCCATGCGCAATAAGACGCTTGATTTTGCTGCTTTAGCCGTTTGCATCGGGTTTTTTTTGGGGCCTTGCACAAATTTGGTGCAAGCCAAACTCATCCCAGAAGCAGTAGTTTCCGCACCCATCGCTTTACAGGATTTGCCCAAAGAAGGCCAAGAAACCTATCAGCTCATCCACCAGGGTGGGCCTTTTCGTTATGAAAAAGATGGGGTTGTTTTTGGCAATCGGGAACGGCATTTGCCCCTTGCAGCGCGCGGTTTTTACCGCGAATACACCGTCAAAACCCCAGGTGAAAAGAGCCGAGGCGCTCGAAGAATTGTGTGTGGAGGTGAAAAACCCCGCTTACCAAAGCAGTGTTTTTACACGCAAGACCATTACACAAGTTTTCGGGAAATTGTGAAGATGCCGTGAAAACGGTGAGTGCGCCGAAGCCAGAAATGAGTAAGAGAAGAATGCCTGTTATCAAGCATTCGGTGTTTATAAAAAAAGCCCACAAGGCTGGTTAAAAAATTAGAGAGTGAGAACGGTGATGGACAAGCCAATTCGGCAGGACCAAGAGACACCTTTGAAAGGTATCAGGACGAACATCGTCCAATCGATTCGTGCATTTCGAGTCGACGGCTTACAAGACTCGGCCCAAAAGTTGGGCCATCATTTTCTGTATGCCAATTTGTCTAAAGCTCAAAGCAAACAAGACATTCTTGATTTGATTGCGGGACAGTTCACATTGCCTTCTCATTTTGGCAAGAACTTTGACGCGCTCTATGACAGCATGACCGACCCCTTGCACAAATCGGGTCCACAACCAGGTTTCATCGTCGTCTTGGAGCAAATTCCTGCCAACGCCAAGTTTGACAAAGAAGCCCGCGAGCAACTGCTCGACATCTTCCGTGACACGGCTGATTATTGGGGTGATCGCAAAATTCCATTCCGCTGCTTCTATTCGTTTTCTGTAGCGCGTGCTGCCACCGCGGATGATGAGAAGTTGAACGATGCAGTGCCAGAGCTTAATGCCGAAGGTGTTGAGATCATGGTTGAAGAAGGCGAGAAAATGCCGACCGATAAGTTGGTCGATGTGTCTCCCCTTGCTTTGCGCATGAGCAGTCCATTCAACGCTGGCTACTGGCTCGCAGCCGCCTAATCGGTAAAGCGCTACTGACATCAAGGTGCATAGGGCTTCGGCCCGATGCACCTTTTTTATTTGGGAACAGCGCCGCTGTTTAAAGCCATTGCCAATTGCAGATACTCTTGAACGGGCACTTCTTCTGCGCGACGTTGAACATCGAAGCTGCCTTCAAAATTTCTTTCAATCAACCATGCGCCTAAAGTGTGACGCATTAACTTTCGACGCTGACTGAAAGCAACTTGAACTAATTTTTCCAATAGTTTGGGATCGATTGGTGCAGGGTTTGCGCGCGGAACCATTCGCACGACGGCACTGTCAACACGAGGGGGCGGGTCAAAGCTCTCAGGCGGCACAAACAGGACGTTCTCCATGTCATATCGCCATTGCAACATGACCGAGAGACGGCCGTAATCTGAGGTTGCCGGTGAAGCCACCATGCGATCAATCACTTCTTTCTGCAACATGAAATGTTGGTCTTCAATGACCTGCACATGTTCAAGCAAATGAAACAGAATGGGTGTTGAGATGTTGTAGGGAAGATTGCCAACAACGCGTATTTTTTGACCATTTGCCAATGCGCTGAAATCCACTCTCAGCACATCAGACTCCACCACTGTCAGGGACTTGTGGAGTCGAAGTCGAAACGCCAAATCGCGATCAAGCTCAATCACGGTGAGATGACCCAGACGTTCTACCAAGGGCTGAGTCAGTGCCGCTAAACCAGGCCCAATCTCAACCATGGGCTGGCCAGGCAGAGGGTTGATGGCGTTAACAATGTCCTCAATGATCCCGCGATCAGACAGGAAGTGTTGTCCAAAGCGTTTGCGTGCAATGTGCTTCATTGCGGGGGGTCGCGCAACTCAACATAGGCGCGACCGCGCAGCTCCTCAACCCAGGTTGTGTAGAGCTCTTCAATTTTCTTTTCGCGCAATTGATTGCGAACCATCTCGCGTTGCTCGCGAACAGTCATGGGCGCTTCTCTTCGCTCCATGACTTGAATTAAGTGCACACCAAAGCGCGACACCAAAGGGTCGCTGACTTGACCGGGGCGCAGTTTTGCCATGACCTCTTCAAACTCGGGAACAAATTGACCCGGGCTGGCCCAGCCCAAGTCGCCGCCTGCTTCAGCGCTACCGTCTTGAGAGAATTGACGCGCCAATTCTGCAAAGTCAACCCCGGACTGAATGCGTTGCTGGTATCCAAGCAAGCGACTGCGGGCGGTGCTTTCACTGAGCTCGTTTCCAACGCGAAGCAAGATATGCCGTGCGCGTGTTTGAACGATGCTTAAGCCACTCAAGTCGCTTTGTTTCTTTTCCAATACTTTTAAGATGTGAAATCCAGCACCCGAACGCAGGGGGTCCGTAATGCCGCCCTTGCTCAAAGTCTGAATGCCCTCCACAAACAGCAAAGGATAGCGATCAGCTGGCCGAAGGCCCATCTCACCGCCATTCGTGCCCTTGTCAGCAGCCTGAGAAAAAGCCAAGGCCAATGCTGCAAAGTCCTCGCCATTTTTGGCGCGCTGCGAAACTTGCAATGCTTTGGCCTGCAGCGCCGCAATCTCAATGGCGGTGCTGCTCTCGGGCACAGCAATCAAAATCATGGCCAAATTCAGATCTATTTGCACCGGGCTTGCAAGCTTGTTGGCTTGCTGGGTTTGAATGTGCTTTTCAACCTCTAAGTCAGAAATCCTAGCGCGGTTTTCAACTTCTCTCTCGCGCAATCGGTTGACGGTGAGTTGTGTTCGAAGTTGTTCTCTGAAACTTGTCACCGTTAAGCCATCTTGACCCAAACGTTTGTAGAGTTCTTCTTTGGAAAATTGGTTTTGCCGCGCAATCGACAACTCGCTTAGATCAACCTCTGCATCGTCAATGCGAATGCCGCTTTCACGGGCCAACTGCAGTTGCGCTTTTTCAGTGATGAGTTGATCAAGTGCTTGTTGTAACAGCTGCTTAGCATCGGGCACTAGAGAGCCTGGCGACGCTTGTTTTTCAAGTCGATTCTTCAGACTTTGAACTTCATTGTTGGTGATGGGCTCAGAATTAACGATCGCCACAATAAAATCTGCAGGACGCACGTTCAAGCTGGGTTGCGCAGAAACAGTTTGAAACGAGCCTATGCTCATCAGCAACAGAAGTGAAATCCCCGAAGGAAGAAAGCGATGTGCCACTTGACTAGAAAGCCTGGCCCGTTTCAATTTCAATGGCGTTGCGGTTTTCATTGAATGAGAAGTTGAAAAATTAGTCATAGGATGTGAATCTGCTGGTAGGCGCCAAGTCTTCGCGAAGATATTGGTAACGAGGGATATTGTCGCGCAATGTTTTGAGTGGGCTTGCACCAACCCGGGCCAAGCCCACAAATTCAAGTTGGAACAGAATCCTGCTTCGAGAGGTGCTGGTGGTGTTTTGTAAGCGCTCGTAGACAACGCGGCCTAACCAACAGCCGGCGTCGTATTCCAAGCCCAAAAGTGTGTCCACCAATTTACTGTCTTTCATACTGAAATTCATGCGACCCACGCTGTACCAGCGGTCAGAGCCCAGGCCTTGTCCAGGCCCAATGGCTTGGCCATTGGGCAAGGTGTCAGTTTCTTTCGAGAATGAAAAATCGCGCAAAGGCCATTGCCAGCCTAGGTCAATTTGCTCGCTTTGATTGCGTGTAAAGCGGTAGGCTGTGTTGATCACCTTGTAAGGGCTTGGGTTGTAGCGTGTGGTCAATGTACTTCTGGTGGAAAGGTGCGTTTGGGTGTCAAACTGAACCGTAGAGTCAAAGCTCCAGCGATTGTTCAAGCGCATACCAGCCCCCACCAAAATATCACTGAAACCCGAGCCCACAGGCAACTCACCTGGCAATCGGACCCTTTGATCAGAGAACCGAAAGCGTTGGGCCACACCAAAGCGAGCCAACTCTGCGCCGGTCGATGCATCGAACAATCGACTGTTGACACCCAATGTGACCAAGTGATTGTCAGCAATTCGGTCTTGTCCGACATAAGGACTCTCTGCGTAAATTGTGGTGAGATTGAAGTCGACGGCACCGCTGTCATACGTGGGCAAAGCACTTTGATCTTTGTAAGGCGTTTTCACGAAAAATGCGCGAGGCTCTAAGGTTTGTCTCAATCCGCGTCCGAAAAAGCTGGCGTCACGCTCGTAAATCAAACCAGTATCTAGACTGAAGGTGGGCAGCAATCGGTTGGCTTCCAGATGGCCATTGACCAAGGTGGTGTCAAATTGATAGCGAGTGGCATGCAATTGAACCGTGGGAATGACAAAGCCCCAAGAACTGAGCCAAGGGCGGCTGAGCTGAGCGGCTGCAAAACTTCGCTGACCGTTTCTCAGTGAGCTGCTGGTTCCGCCGGGAACTTGGCTGTAATCTGCCTCAAAGCGAGTGGTGTCGGCCGTGAGAGAGAAGTCAAATCCGTTCAATTCGCGCTTGTCATAGCGCCCCATGATTTGCGGCGACCGGTTGTAAGGGGGGGTGATCGGTGAGCTGATGTCTTGCAGAGTTTGAAATTGCAGCACCTGAGCCATCATGGAAAAGTCCCCTTGCGACCATTTGAGGCTCCCCGAGGCAGGTAACAAGCGCTGCGTTGATGAAAGCCCAGTCTTTGGAAAGTCTCGCCAATAATTGTCATCGCTCACGCGGTTGATGTTGACGTTCATCCCGACACGACCCAAACCGACATTGCCCATATCGATCTCGCCTGTGTGCTGACTAGACAAGCCCCAGCGTGATCTTTGCCGCAATAGGTCATTGGCCATCACGTTGAAGCGCGTTTGCCCTTGATTTTCAGACTCTAAATATCGGAACTCTGAATCGAGCGACAAGCCCCGCTTTGACATGACAGTGCTTGTGAATGTGGCGTCGCGATGGGGTGCAATGTTCCAGTAATAAGGTGAAGAAATTTCAATTCCACTGACGGAATCAATGCCAATCAGCGGTGCCAAGAAGCCAGAATTTCTGCTGTTGTCAAGTGGAAAAGTCAGTGAAGGCGCTGCCAGGATGGGCACGTCCTGGAAACGAAGCTGCAAATTCTTAGCTTCAATGGCGTTGTCTTCTTCATTGATCTGAAAGCTGGATGCTTTCAAGATCCACGCGGGTAGCCAACTAGGACCTGGCTGGCGTGAGCAAGTGGTGTAAGTGGCGTTGCGAATGATGGCGCGTTTTGAGTCAATGAACTCAATTTCGGAAGCGCTGCCACGACCGCCGCCCTTGAGCAACTCATACTGAGCTTGTAAAAATTTACCCTGAAAGGAGTCAACTTGTAGGCTTAAGGCGGGGCCATAAAAAAGGTTGCCCTGGCGGGAGATGCGGACATCGCCTGTGGCCTTGATGGTGTCCAGCGCTTGGTCATATTCAATTCGCTGTGCTTTGACGTTCAAACCCTGCTTTCGCAAGGTGGCATCACCCTCAATCAGCAAATCCAAGTCGGGCCGGGCATTGATTGTTTGGCCCGTGACAAATGTTGGTGATTGTTTGCGCTCTTGTTCTGAGATTTTTTCTTCAAAACGGGGGCTGTTTTGCAGGCGCAAACTTTGAGACGGCAGCGCTGGGTCTTGAGCGCGAGCTTGATTTGGCGCAAAGCAGAGCCATTGCCATAGCAACATGCCGCACAATGACATGGCATGCGCAAACTTTTTTGTCTGAAATGACGGCGTGGTCTTCAAGGGCAATGATTCAGGTTGACGTGTGTTTGTAGAATGGATTATCCATGAGTGTTGGCGGTGGGTTCGCAATCAGCGATGAACCCGACACCTTATTGTTAGTGGCGTGGCTTTGACCCCTCAAGCCCTCCTTTGGACTGGACCAAGAACTTGAATTCTGATCAAAATTTAGCAGCGACCGTCACTTGGGCAGACCCTCATCGCCAATCGGCCTGTGCGGCCTGGCTTTATGAGTTGGCCCCATCCCATGGTGTTGTGCCAGAAACGCTTCGGGTGGCCTCCGCCGATGCCAGTTTTCGACGCTATTTAAGGCTGGACACCCAAACAGGTCAAAGCTTGATCGTGATGGATGCCCCGCCTGATAAAGAAAATTGCGAACCTTTTGTGAAGGTGTCGCAACTCATGAAAACTGCGGGCTTGAATGCGCCTGAGGTCTTGGCTTGGCATCAAGCGCAGGGCTTCATGTTGCTGACCGATTTGGGCGATCGCACCATGATGTCGGCCATCGACTCAGAAAACCCACAGGCCAATCATGCGCTTTACATGCAAGCGGTTGATGCCTTGATTGCGTGGCAGCTTTCCTCAAAGCCAGGTGTTTTGCCGGCTTACGATGCAGCTTTGTTGCAGCGTGAATTGAGCCTGTTCCCAGATTGGTATTTGACACAGCACCGAGGCCTTTTGGTGGAAGGCAAGATGCGCCAAACTTTAGACAGCACCTTTCAAAAAGTAGTCGCACACAATTTGGCTTCCCCCTCGGTCTTTGTGCACCGCGACTTTATGCCGCGCAACTTGATGATGCCTGTCGGTGCCGGCACTGCGCTGGGCGTTCTGGATTTTCAAGACGCCGTCTATGGCCCAGTGACTTATGACGTGGCCAGTTTGATGCGCGATGCCTTTTTGACTTGGGAAGAAGACTTTGTCTTAGATGTCACCATTCGGTATTGGGAAAAAGCCCGAAAAGAGGGCTTGCTTGATTTTGAAGATTGGCACCAAGACTTTGGCGCGTTCTACCGAGCGGTGGAGTGGATGGGCTTGCAACGTCACCTGAAAGTCGCCGGAATTTTTGCCCGATTGACCTTGCGAGACGGCAAAGAAAAGTACTTGGCCGACACGCCGCGCTTCATTGCGTACATCCGTGCGGCAGCTTCGCGCTACATTGAATTAAAACCATTGCTGCGCTTGATCGATGAGGTAGAAGGCACCGATGGCGTCACTGGCTTTGCATTCGGCCGATTGTGAGCGAACACTTCATGACAAATCTTCCACGCTTTCATTGCCCCTCTGCATTGCATCCTGGCCATGAGTTGGACTTGCCAGCAGGCACTGCTCGCCACGTGCAAGTTAGAAGACTGCAGCCCAATGACGCCATCACACTGTTTAACGGTGAGGGGGGCGAGTTCAAAGCTTTGATCTTGCGCATGGGCCGAAGCGATGTGGCCGTGAGGGTGCTTGAAAAAATGGACGTTTCGCGCGAACTCAGCTTGCGGGTGAACTTATGGTGCGGTATTACGGCCAATGAAAGAATGGATTGGTTGGTCGAAAAAGCCACTGAATTAGGGGCGTTCAGCTTGCTACCCATCAGCGCTGAAAGAAGTGTCTTGAAACTCAAAGGCGAGCGAGCCGATAAAAAACTGGCGCATTGGCAAGCCATTGCGGTGGCTTCGAGTGAGCAATGTGGCCGCAATCGCGTTCTTCAGGTGGCCTCCGCTTTGACTTTGTCGCAGGCGCTGGCGGCGGAAAAGGTGGAAAAGGTGGAAAGCGAAGCGATCAAGTTGCGCTGGGTGCTTTCTTTGTCATCTGGCACCCAAAACTTGAAAGACGCATTGAAAGCATTTCATTCGGATGCCGCGGGGAGTCCTCTAGAAATCACTTTACTGAGTGGTCCTGAGGGAGGGCTCAGTCCCGCTGAAGAGGCGCAAGCCTTGGCCGCTGGATTTGTGCCAGTGAGTTTGGGCGACAGAGTGCTCCGCGCCGAAACCGCCCCTGTCGCCGTTTTGTCTATCTTAGGTGCCTTGACCTAGATACACTCGGGTGTATGAACCCCAATCTTTTTTTGTTGGCCTTGTGCCAAGGCTTGTTCCTCACCAATAACGTCACCTTCATTGCCATCAATGGCTTGGTTGGATTGAGCTTGGCGCCCGTTGGCTGGATGGCCACTTTGCCAGTCATGGGTTACGTGGTGGGCGGCGCACTGTCCACGGGGTTGGTGGCAAAGTCTCAGGCCAAATGGGGCCGCAAGATCTCTTTTCAACTGGGCCTGTTGGTGGGTTTGTTATCGGCCGTTTTAGCGGCCTATGCAGCCTTTGACCATAACTTTGAGTTGCTGGTGCTGGCCACCGTGGTGGCTGGCTATTACAGCGCCAATGGCCAGTTGTACCGTTTTGCAGCAGCCGAGTTGGCAGAAGTGTCGTTTCGAGAAAAAGCGGTGTCTTGGGTCATGGCGGGCGGCCTGATTGGCGCGATCGTGGGCCCCAATTTGGCCTCTCGCAGCAAAGGCTGGTTTGAGACGCCCTTCATGGGTGCTTACGTGGCACTCACGGCGGTGGCGGTGCTGGGCATGGTGTTGATGCATTTTGTGAAGTTTCCGCCAGTGGCGGAAAAAGCCAAGGGCAGTTCGGAAGGGCGACCGCTTGCAGAAATCATGAAGCAACCGATCTTTATTGTTTCGGCTGCGGCGGCTTCTTTGGGTTATGGCGTGATGAACTTGCTCATGGCCGCCACACCTTTGGCGATGCAGGTCTGTGGTTACCAGTTCAGCGATGCTGCATTGGTCTTGGAGTGGCACGTGATCGGCATGTTTGCGCCAGGCTTTTTCACCGGAAGCTTGATTAAAAAGTATGGCGCGCTTCAAATCATGGGCGTGGGTGTTCTCTTGAATTTTGTTTGCATTGCTGTGGCGCTTTCGGGCACTGAACTCAGCCAGTTTCTCGTGGCCTTGTTCTTGTTAGGCGTGGGCTGGAACTTTTTGTTCACGGGCAGCACCACGTTGTCGATGACTGCATGGCGCCCAGAAGAAAAAGACCGGGCACAAGCCGCGATCAACTTTTGCGTATTTGCCACCATGGCCATCACTTCATTTGCTTCGGGCGCCCTTGTGACAACGCGGGGGTGGGAGTGGTTGAATTACGGCTCATTGGTGCCTGTGACACTGACCGCCTTTGCGCTTTTATGGTTGGTCTGGTTACGTAAGAAGCAAGCAGCTGTTGCCGTATGAGTTAAATTAAAAGCGCAACAACCCACACGCTTTCAAAAAATCAGGGCATGGACGCCATGACCTCTGCCACCGAGGCCGTGAGTTTTTTGGCATAGGGCACGTGCAAAAACTCATTCGGTCCATGGGCGTTGCTTTTGGGTCCGAGCACGCCACACACCATCATTTGAGCCCTTGGAAAACCTTGGCTCAGCATGTTCATCAAGGGAATGGTGCCACCTTGTCCAATGTAGCCAACGGAGGCGCCAAAGTGGGCTTGGCTGGCATTTTGCAAGGCTTGTTCAAACCAGGGTGTGCTGCTTGGCGCATTCCAACCCGTGGCGCCACCCTTGGACTCAAAAGTGACGCGAGCTTGATAGGGTGCATTGTCTTCGAGCAATTTTTTCATTTCAGCAACGGCTTTGTCGGCCTCGACCAATGGCGGCAAGCGCAAGCTGAGTTTGAATGCGGTGTAAGGGCGCAGTACATTGCCTGCATTTTCCAAGGAGGGAAACCCCTCAGCACCTGTCACGCTCAAGGTGGGTGTCCAGGTGCGGTTGAGCAAAGCCTGTAGGGGGTCGGTGGTGGTGGGCAACGCAAACTGGGTGGCGCCGCCGCAGTCGTAGTGTGCCCAGGGGAAACGTTTGTAGACCTCTTCGCCCAATATGTCGGCGGTGGCTTTGGCTTGTGCCAATCGATCGGCCGGCACCTCACAGTGAAAGCTGGCTGGCAACAGCCTACCTGACTGGCTGTCTTCTAAGCGGTCAAGTACTTGGCGCATGATTCGAAAGCTAGAGGGCACTAAACCGGATGCATCACCCGAATGAATGCCTTCCGTCAAAATTTCCACTTTCAAAGTGCCGCTGGCCATGCCGCGCAAGCTGGTCGTGAGCCAGAGTTGGTCATAGTTGCCGGCGCCACTGTCTAAGCAGATGACCAAGCCGACATCGCCCAAACGAGCGCGCAGCGCATCGACATAGGGCAATAAA
>Ga0114974_10003673_pt1 | contig 11541 bp, 11 predicted proteins | sample S_130206_EF_Meta_FD_87318 | JGI IMG/M metagenome (GOLD analysis project Ga0114974, IMG submission 87318) | Freshwater microbial communities from Lake Simoncouche, Canada to study carbon cycling - S_130206_EF_MetaG | ecosystem: Environmental > Aquatic > Freshwater > Lake | place: Lake...
AACACTTTTGGGGAAAATAGCACCCCACTCAGGCCAAAGTTCACAAAATTTTTGAGAGCATGGCATCGACCCCTGTCTGCCAAGCCGGTAATTTGAGTTGGAGCGTATTTTCCAACTTGCTGCAGTTGAGCCTAGAGTTCAGCGGGCGGGCAGCAGGCGTAGGAAACGCGCTGGTGGGAACGGCGGCCACTTCCTTCGCCGTGTAATGCAAACCAGGCTTGAGGCGTTTGGCCGTTTGCAAAACATATTCTGCGTAAGCGTGCCAGGTTGTTTCGCCGGCTGCCGCCAAGTGATAAATGCCCGACAAGGGCTGAGCTTGCTGCAAACTCAATGCCGTGATGTCGGCCAACAAGGCTGCACCGGTGGGGGCGCCAAATTGATCATTGATGACGGCCATCTTCTCCCGCTCTTGCGCCAAGCGCAGCATGGTTTTGGCAAAGTTGCCGCCTTGTGTCCCATAAACCCAGCTGGTTCTGAAAATGACATGCTTGGCGCCTTGCTTGGCAATGCCTTGCTCACCTGCCAGCTTGCTATGGCCATAAACATTGACCGGCCCAGTAGGGTCCGACTCAACCCAAGGTTTTTGGCCCGTCCCATTAAACACGTAGTCGGTAGAAAAATGCACAAGGTCGGCGCCAATGGCCTCACAAGCCCGCGCCAGCACCTCTGGCGCCAGTGCATTCACCAAATCCGCAGTTTGCTGATCTGTTTCGGCTTTGTCGACCGCCGTATAAGCAGCTGCATTGACCACCACATCGGGCCGAAACACGCGCACTGTCTCGGCCAGACCTTCTAAATTACTCAGGTCGCCACAATGTGAAGTGCTGCGCCTGTCAAGCGCCAGCACCTCACCCAAAGGTGCCAAGCTGCGCTGCAGTTCCCAGCCCACTTGACCGTTTTTACCAAGCAATAAAATTTTCATGCGGTGTATTGTTTAGACACCCACTCGCGGTAAGCGCCGCTTTGTACGTGCGCCACCCATTCGGTGTTGTCTAAATACCAAGCCACCGTTTTGCGAATGCCTGTCTCAAATGTTTCTGCAGGTTTCCAGCCCAATTCTTTTTCAAGTTTGCGGGCGTCAATGGCATAACGTCTGTCGTGGCCGGGCCGATCTTTCACATAGGTAATTTGCTGTGCGTAGCTTTGGCCATCAGCACGGGGACGTAACTCATCGAGCAAGGCACACACCGTTTTCACAATTTCAATGTTGGGCTTTTCGTTCCAGCCCCCCACGTTGTAAGTCTCGCCCAAACGGCCGCCTTCCAAAACGCGGCGAATGGCGCTGCAATGGTCTTTCACATAGAGCCAGTCACGCACCTGCATACCGTCGCCATACACAGGCAGGGGCTTGCCCGCAAGCGCATTGACAATCATGAGGGGAATGAGTTTTTCGGGAAAATGCAGGGGGCCGTAGTTGTTGCTGCAGTTGGTGGTGAGCACGGGCAGACCATACGTGTGGTGCCATGCACGAACCAAATGATCGCTGGCCGCCTTGCTGGCGCTGTAGGGGCTGTTGGGCTCGTACTGATGCTGCTCTGTAAATGCCGGATCTTGGGGGGTCAAACTGCCATACACCTCATCGGTCGAGATGTGCAAAAAACGGAAATTGCTTTGTGCTTGTGCTTCCAAACTTTGCCAATGTCCACGCACCGACTCGAGCAAACGGAAGGTACCCACAATGTTGGTTTCAATGAAGTCGCCGGGGCCATGAATCGAGCGATCGACATGGCTCTCAGCTGCAAAATTCAAGACAGCTCTAGGTTGATGCGCTGCCAATAGTTGGGGTAACAAAGCTGAATCGCCAATGTCGCCTTGCACAAACACATGTTGGGGCTTGTTTTTCAAAGATGCCAAGGACTCCAAGTTGCCCGCATAGGTCAGCTTGTCGAGGTTGACAATCTTTTCGTCAGTGTTGGCCACCCAGTCCAATACAAAATTGGCACCAATGAAGCCAGCCCCGCCAGTTATCAGCACGGTCATGTTGATTCTTTCTAAAACGATATTTTATAAGCTTGGCAGGCCCTGCGTCTGCGGTTAAAGTGGATTACCAAAGGATCAACCCAAGAAGTACGGAACGCCCATGGCCACACAGTCACCCAAAAAACCTGCCAAAAGTGCAGCAGCCCCATCAGCCCAAGCCGAGCCTCCTCACAGCGCGGCCTCAAAAGACATTTGGTTGGCCGGCCTAGGCGCCATGGCACAAGCGCAAGCGCAAGCTCGCGCTCAAGGCAGCAAAGCTTTTGAAAACTTGGTGGCCGATGGGTTGGCCTTTCAGAGAAAGTCACAAGCAGCCGCTCAAGAAAAACTGCACGAAGCTGCGGCTCATTTCAACCAACTCACCCAAGGTTTGGGGGCAGGATTGGTTCAGCCTATGGGTGCCAAAGTAGACCGCTTAGAGCATTTGTTTGAAGATCGAGTGGCGCGGGCGCTCAAAAGTTTGGGCTTGCCGACAGCTCAAGAAGTTGCTGATTTGCAAGAGCGCGTCACCGCATTAGAAGCGGCTCTTGGTAAAAAAGCCTCCGTCAAATCTAAAAAATCGCCTGCTTAAGAGCTCTGCATGGCCAAAAAAGCCCCCCGTCGCACCGCCGAGCGAATTGCCACGGTCTCTTTAGACCTGTTCAACCGCTATGGTGAACCCAATGTGTCGACCACCCTAATTTCTTCGGAACTGGGCATCAGCCCGGGTAATTTGTATTACCACTTCCCGGCCAAAGATCAGTTGGTCAGCCATCTTTTTGACAACTACAAGGAAGACATTCTGAAGCTGTTAGACGCCAGCCAAGATGTGAAGGACGTTGAGGACGCTTGGTTCTTTTTGCATTCGTTGTTTGAACTCATTTGGGCACACCGTTTTTTGTACCGTGACCTGAATGATTTGCTGTCCAAGAATCGGCACTTAGAAACAAACTTCAAACATATTCTGGGGGTCAAAACCGCATCGCTCAATCACCTGCTGCAAGCTTTGGCTCGGCAAGGTCATATTCGCAATGAGCCAGATACTTTCAGTACGTTGTCGGCCAGCATGTCCGTGGTTGTCACCTACTGGCTCAGTTATGAATACGTTCGCAACCCACGCCACGCCATGGCACCCGAAAGTGCGGGCGATGCATTGGCGCGTGGTGCGCGTCATGTGTTGTTACTGCTTGCACCGTATTTGGAAGACGCCTCAGAACGTGCGCACCTGATGCAGATCACTCAAGCCTACGCAGTGACAGGAACTTAAGCAAATCGAGTTTGTGCGACTTTCAACAAGCCGTCAAAAATAAGACTGTCGACCAGCTCAAATTGAATGGCCATGCTGGGCGCCATTTTCCAGCCGGCGCCCCCTGTCATCACGCAATGCGGCACCATGCCCGTGTGCTCTTGAAGATGGTGCACCATGCGCTCACACGCCCCCGCAATGGCATAGGTGCCACCACTGGTCAATGCATCGCTGGTGTTGGTTGGAAAGGGCCTGACTTCACCTGTCGGTACGTGAAGGCCGGCAGTGCCCGATTCCAATGCACGCAGCATGATGCCGTGGCCGGGCAAGATCAAGCCCCCTAAAAATTTACCGTGCTGATCAATCGCCTCCACTGTGACGGCTGTGCCGACCATGACAACCACCAAAGGTTTGAGAATGCCTTGGGCCAACATGCGATGCCGTGCACCCACCATGGCCACCCAACGGTCTGAGCCCAGCCTTGTCGGATGGTCGTAGCCATTGCTGATACCGGCTTCTTCTGCAGACGATATGACCCACTGCGGCGAAATGTCCCAAAGTTCCATTTGCTCTTGCACGCGACGCTTGACGGCATCGCCAGCCACCACGCAACCCAACATGTGGGTGGGCGCAGCCAAACTGGCCCACGGTCCGTCAGCCAGTGTTTCGATGTTCTCTAAAAATTCGGCGCCCTGGGCCAACACATTGGCTTGGGTGTGGGGCCGGTCGTAGAGCGCCCACTTCAAGCGGGTGTTACCGACGTCGATGGCCAAAAATGTCATATGCGGATGATAAAGAGATTTAAGGGCTTTAAAGAATCCGATGCCCGGGGGTGGCAATCCACTGAATCAAGTTCAATTCTGACGCCAAGGGAGGCCCCGTTTGCGCCATCCACCGAGAATTCCGCGGTGTGCGTTGGCATCCGGGTCGCCCTCAAACCCTTCCAAGATGTTGTAGGCCTCTAGGCCGAGCTCGGCCGCTCTTTGCGCGGCGGCAATCGATCGAACACCACTGCGGCACAGCAGCACCAATTTCTTGTGGGGGGGCAAGGCCAGCAACTCTGAGTCAAAAACAGGATTGACCTCCATGGCGGGCCACTGTTTCCAAGCCAAGGCTTTGGCATCCGGTACAAAGCCGACCCATGCGCGTTCAGCATCAGATCGCACATCAACCAATAAGGCCTCGCCAGACTGCACCCATTGCCAAGCAAGCTCAGGCGAAATATCACCCGCATAGCCTTGCGCAGCTTGCACTTTGAACAAGTCATTGCGTGAACCCTCACCGCCCGCATCGTGACGCAGTCCTGAAGATAAGTTGGCAGGCACAGCCTCGTCGATTCTGTGCGGCTTGGGCAGATTCAAGTGGTTCATGATCTCGCTAAATTGCGCCTCAGTGTGACCCGCAGTTCTCACGTTGTGTTGCATTTCATGGGCAATGCTCGAGTGAGTTCTCCCCTGATAGTCATGGCCGGGCCAAACGGTTGTGGCGGCGGGCAGTTTGTACAAAATCTGAGTGAGGCTGTGGTACATGGCGCTTGCACTGCCTGATTGAAAATCAGTGCGTCCACAACCATTGATGAGCAAGGTGTCGCCTGTGAAAACATGCGTTGCGTTGGGCGTGTCCAGATAAAAGCACATGCTGCCTGCGGTGTGACCGGGCGTGTGCAGTGCTTTGAAGGCGAACGCGCCAAATGGAATCATTTGACCGTCGACCAACTGAACCGCTGCAGTGCCGATGTGACAGCCTTCGGGTGCGGCAGTTTGAACGCCAAAATGTTCGGCCAACAAACCTGCGCTGGTAATGTGATCTGCGTGGGCATGGGTTTCTAAAGCCCAGCACAATTTCAAGCCCATGGCTTGGATGGTTTTTTGATCGCGCTCGAGTTGATCAGCAACGGGGTCAATGATCACCGCCTCCAAGGTCTGCGGGTCATGAATCAAATACGTATAGGTGCTTGAATCCGCATCAAAGAACTGAATCACCTGGGGAGAAACTGGGTGCATGATTCAAGCAAACTTGGTTAACATTTCAGCCACATGCTCGGCTGATTGATCACCTTGCTCGATCATGCAACCCACCATGGAAAAGAAGGCCTTGTCCAAAGCTTTGCGGGATGCCGCCATTTGCTGGGCAATTTTTTCGCAGTCCGTGTCTGAATCAATGAGTTTCTGCAAGCCCCGCAACTGCCCTTCAATTCGGGCCAAACGTGCGCAGAGGGCTTTCTTTTTTTCTGGATCGGTAATTCGGCTCATGGGATTCTTTCTGAAGCTGGCAAATTATGATAACTTTTGTCACCTTTTCAAAACAAATTTCTGAAAGTATTTTGATGTTTGCCAATTTCAACCCCTTCTTCACTGCAGCCATCGGTGGTGTTCTGATAGGCGCCGCAAGCTGGTTACTGTGGTGGGGACTGGGCCGGGTTGCTGGCATCAGTGGCATCACCGCAGAGGCCTTGACGGCGCCAAGACACCCCGATACTTGGCGCTGGGCTTTCTTGGCAGGTTTGATCGTTGGCGGTTGCCTGCTAGGCCAAGGCTTAGAAATTCCAAGTCTGCCCACACGCCCAATGGGTTTGCTCATTTGCGCAGGCCTGTTAGTGGGCATCGGCACCGTTTGGGGCAGTGGTTGCACCAGCGGTCATGGCGTTTGTGGCCTGGGTCGATTATCGGTTCGGTCATTGATTGCTGTGCTCACCTTCATGGCCACCGGCATGGTCACGGTCACCCTCATGCGGGGTGCCGCATGAACACCACACCAACCCGCTCGGGTCGACTCGGACTGGCCTTTACAGCTGGCCTCATTTTTGCAGCAGGTCTTGTACTCTCGGGCATGACGCAACCCCTCAAAGTGCTGGGTTTTCTCGACATCACCGCAGCCTGGAAAGGCAGTTTTCCAGGGCTTTGGGATCCCACGCTTGCTTTTGTGATGGGCGGCGCTGTGTGCGTCACCTTGCTGGCCTTTGCGTGGACGCAAAGACTGACCAGCTCGCCTTATTTGGCGGCGCAATTTCATGAACCGGCACGAACTCAAATTGACTTGCCCCTTTTGGCAGGGGCTGCGCTTTTTGGTGCCGGTTGGGGCTTGGCAGGTTATTGCCCAGGGCCTGCCTTGGCGTCGGCCCTGTTGAATAACGATGCGCTCATCTTTACAGCCGCCATGCTGACAGGCATGTTGATCACGAAAGCTTTAATGTCCCGAAATGCAAAGACTTCTGGTTGACGTTAACGTAAACGTCAATTAGACTGTGTCGCTCTACAAACGGCCCTTTTATTTTTCTCTGGAACGAAGCCATGACCGACCTGTCTGCAGAATTCAAAGCACTCGCTGAATACCGCCCCACCCATAAAGTGCGTTTCGTGACTGCCGCCAGTTTGTTCGACGGCCATGACGCTGCCATCAACATCATGCGCCGTATTCTTCAAAGCATGGGCGCTGAGGTGGTTCACTTGGGCCACAACCGTTCTGTCGACGAGGTCGTCACTGCGGCTTTGCAAGAAGATGCACAAGGCATTGCCATCAGCTCCTATCAAGGCGGCCACGTCGAATATTTCAAATACATGGTCGACCTGCTGCGCCAGCGCGGTGGTGAACACATCCAAGTATTTGGCGGCGGCGGCGGTGTGATTGTCCCCGCTGAAATTCGTGAGTTGCATGCCTACGGCGTGGGCCGCATTTACAGCCCTGAAGACGGCCAACGCATGGGCCTGGCGGGCATGATTGGCGAGATGGTCATGCGTTGTGACAAAGACCTCAGCCCTTACGCACCGAAGGATTTAAAAGCCATTCAAGGCGGCACTGAGGCCAATTGGCGCTCCTTGTCACAACTGATCACGGTGCTGGAAAACGGCAGCGCTTCGGCAGACATCGTCGCGGCATTGCGCACTGAAGCTGCCCAACACAAGGTGCCCGTCTTGGGCATTACCGGCACCGGCGGTGCAGGCAAATCTTCATTGACCGACGAACTCATTCGCCGCTTGCGTTTGGACCAAGGCGACGACTTGCGGATTGCGGTGGTGTCCATTGACCCCTCACGACGCAAGAGCGGTGGCGCCTTGTTGGGCGACCGCATTCGCATGAATGCCATCAACCCCTGGCGCAATGGCGCACGTGTGTTCATGCGCAGCTTGGCCACCCGCGATTTTGGCAGCGAAATTTCTGCCGCATTGCCCGATGTGGTGGCGGCCTGCAAAGTGGCTGGCTTCGATGTCGTGATTGTGGAAACCTCCGGCATTGGCCAAGGTGATGCCGCCATCGTGCCGCATGTCGATGTGCCGATGTATGTCATGACGCCCGAGTTTGGCGCGGCCAGTCAATTGGAAAAAATCGACATGCTCGACTTCGCCGAGTTTGTGGCCATTAACAAGTTTGATCGCAAAGGGGCCAGTGATGCCTTGCGCGATGTGGCCAAACAAGTTCAGCGAAACAAAGAAGCTTGGACCCTGCCCACTGAACAAATGCCGGTGTTTGGCACCATGGCGGCGCGCTTCAACGACGATGGCGTGACGGCTTTGTACCAAGCGCTCAAAGTGCGCTTGGGTGAACTTGGATTGAAGCTCAAAGACGGTCTGCTGCCCCGCGTCGATGTGCGCCACAGCACCAACCAAACACCTGTCGTGCCCCCTGCACGCGCACGCTATTTGGCTGAAATCAGCGACACCATTCGCGGTTATAAAAACCAAGCTCGCGCACAAGCTCGATTGGCCCGTGAAATTCAACAACTTCGCTCATCAGCGGCCATGCTGGAAGCCGACAAACCCAGCCACACGCAGGCTGCCACCGCTGCCATTGAATTGGCAGTTCGCCGTGAAGAAACGCAAACGCCTGGCGCCCGCAAGCTCTTGAATCAGTGGCCCGAAATGCAAAAGGCCTACGCCGGCGACGAATACGTGGTGAAGATTCGCGACAAAGAAATTCGCACGGCACTCACTTCCAAAAGTTTGTCGGGCACCACCATTCGCAAAGTGTCGCTGCCCACTTACGAAGACCACGGTGAAATCTTGAAATGGCTCATGCTTGACAACGTGCCAGGCAGCTTTCCTTACACCGCCGGCACCTTTGCATTCAAGCGGGAAGGCGAAGACCCCACGCGCATGTTTGCGGGTGAAGGCGATGCCTTCAGAACCAACACGCGCTTCAAACTGCTCAGCGAGGGCATGGCCGCCAAGCGTTTGTCCACCGCCTTTGACTCTGTCACGCTGTACGGCAACGACCCCGCCCCCCGTCCGGACATCTACGGCAAGGTCGGCAATTCAGGCGTGAGCATTGCCACCTTGGACGACATGAAGGTTCTCTACGGTGGCTTTGACTTGTGCAACCCCAGCACCAGTGTGTCCATGACCATCAATGGTCCTGCACCTTCCATCTTGGCCATGTTCATGAACACGGCCATCGACCAAAACCTAGAAAAATTCAAAGCCGACAACGGCCGCGATCCCACTGCACCCGAAGCTGCAAAAATACGCGAATGGGTCATGGCAAACGTGCGCGGCACTGTCCAAGCCGATATTTTGAAAGAAGACCAAGGCCAAAATACCTGCATCTTCAGCACTGAATTCAGCTTGAAGGTGATGGGCGACATTGCGCAATTTTTTGTCAACAACGATGTGCGCAATTTCTACTCTGTGTCCATCAGCGGCTATCACATTGCCGAAGCGGGTGCGAACCCCATCAGCCAATTGGCCTTCACCTTGTCCAACGGTTTCACCTTTGTGGAAGCCTACTTGGCGCGTGGCATGCACATCGATGACTTTGCGCCCAACTTGAGTTTCTTCTTCAGCAACGGCATGGACCCTGAGTACACCGTGATGGGCCGAGTCGCTCGCCGCATATGGGCGGTGGCCATGAAGAACAAGTACGGCGCCAACGAGCGCAGTCAAAAGCTGAAATACCACATTCAAACTTCAGGCCGCTCTTTGCACGCACAAGAAATTCAGTTCAACGACATTCGCACCACGCTGCAAGCCTTGATCGCCATTTACGACAACTGCAACTCATTGCACACCAATGCGTTTGACGAAGCCATCACAACACCCACCGAAGACAGTGTGCGCCGCGCGATGGCCATTCAGTTGATCATCAACCGCGAGTGGGGCTTGGCCAAAAACGAAAATCCCAGTCAAGGTGCCTTCATCATTGAAGAGCTCACAGAATTGCTGGAAGAAGCGGTGCTCGCAGAATTTGAAAAAATTGCAGACCGCGGTGGCGTCTTGGGCGCCATGGAAACCGGCTATCAACGCGGCAAGATTCAAGACGAATCGATGCACTACGAAATGCTCAAGCACACCGGTGAGTACCCCATCATTGGCGTCAACACCTTCCGCAATCCCAAGGGTGACGAAGTGCTTGAGAAGCTGGAGTTGGCTCGCTCTACCGAAGAAGAGAAAAAGTCTCAACTCGACCGCCTGCATGCATTCCACGCCAAACACGCCAAAGAATCACCGGCCATGCTGGCCCGCTTGCAGAAAGCCGTGATTCACAACGACAACGTGTTTGAAGTGCTGATGGACGCCGTGCGCGTTTGCTCTCTGGGTCAAATTACCAACGCCCTGTTTGAGGTGGGCGGTCAGTACCGTCGTAACATGTAAGCATGAACATTCTTTTCGTCGCAGACCCCCTCGCTTCCTTCAAGATCAAGAAGGACACCAGTTTTGCCATGATGCGCGAGGCGCAAAAGCGCGGTCATCAGGTTTCTGCTTGCGAAGTGCCGCACATTCAATGGCAAAAAGGCGAGTGCGTCAAAGCCGCGGTGCAAGACTTGCGTTTGACGGGCGATGCCCATGCTTGGTATGAGGTGACAGCTTCACGACAAGCATGGCTGAAAGACTTTGACGCCATCATCATGCGCAAAGATCCCCCTTTCGATTCTGAGTTTTTCTACGCCACCCATTTGCTCAGCCAAGCCGAGCGCGAAGGCGCCAAGGTGTTTAACAAACCGGCTGCGCTGAGAGATCATCCCGAAAAACTGGCCATCATGGAGTTCCCCCAATTCATTGGGCCGACTTTGGTAACGCGCTCTGCACAAGCCATTCGCGCATTTCACGCGGAACATCAAGACATCATTTTGAAACCCCTTGATGGCATGGGCGGCATGGGTATTTTTCGTGTCGGCGCAGATGGCATGAATTTGGGTTCCATCATCGAAACCTTGAACTTAGACGGCGCCCAATCGGTCATGGTACAAAAGTTTTTACCGGCCATTGCGCAGGGTGACAAACGTGTGCTCATCATTGGCGGCAAACCCGTGCCTTTTTGTTTGGCACGCATCCCCCAAGGCGGCGAGGTGCGCGGTAATTTGGCAGCAGGTGGCAAGGGCGTTGCACAGCCTCTGAATGACAACGATCGTGCCATTGCAGAAAGTGTGGGTGCCGTTTTGGCGGCACGCGGTTTGCTGTTAATTGGCCTGGATGTCATTGGTACCCACGTGACAGAAATCAATGTCACCAGCCCAACTTGCTTCCAAGAAATTTTTGATCAAACAGGGTGCGATGTGGCGGCCATTTTTGTGGACGCTTTAGAAGCAGCCGTGTCAAAGGCACAAGCACCGCATTGAGCGTGCACGGGTGAATGCTGGCCACGCGCGCTTTGCTTAAACCAAAGCGCCGTGACCACCGACTGGCTTTTAGCCTGCCTTGACCTTCAACCGCCATGCGTGCAGCAAAGGCTCGGTGTAACCGCTGGGTTGCGCTTTGCCTTTAAAGACCAAATCGCATGCAGCTTGGTAGGCCTTAGACGTTTTGAAATTGCCCGCCATCTTTTGGTACAGAGGATCGCCTGCATTTTGCTGGTCCACCACAGCGGCCATGCGCTCCATGGTGGCTTTCACTTGTGCCTCGGTCACCACCTTATGCGCCAACCAATTGGCAATGTGTTGGCTGCTGATGCGCAAAGTGGCACGGTCTTCCATCAAGCCCACGCCATGAATGTCTGGCACTTTAGAGCAACCCACACCTTGGTCGACCCAGCGCACGACATAACCCAAGATACCTTGTGCGTTGTTGTCAAGTTCGTTTTGTTTGTCTTGAGCCGTCCATTCGGCCGCTTGCGCTTTGGTGACCACAGGGAACTGCAGCAACTTGTTCAAAGTTTCTTCGCGCAAGTCTTTGGCATTTTGTTTGCCAATGCTTTTTTCCATGTGCTTTTGCAATGCAGGCACATTCACTTGGTGATAGTGCATGGCGTGCAAAGTAGCCGCTGTAGGGCTGGGCACCCACGCAGTGTTGGCGCCAGCGTTGGGGTGCGCCACTTTTTGCTTCAACATGTCGGCCATTAAATCAGGCATGGCCCACATGCCTTTGCCAATTTGTGCGCGCCCGCGCAGACCGGCTTGCAAGCCCACAGCC
>Ga0114974_10003674_pt1 | contig 11538 bp, 8 predicted proteins | sample S_130206_EF_Meta_FD_87318 | JGI IMG/M metagenome (GOLD analysis project Ga0114974, IMG submission 87318) | Freshwater microbial communities from Lake Simoncouche, Canada to study carbon cycling - S_130206_EF_MetaG | ecosystem: Environmental > Aquatic > Freshwater > Lake | place: Lake...
CTGAAAAGTTTGAAAGAGATGTTAAAGAACTTGTTGAGAAACAAGGAGTGCTAAACGTTGGAACTGTTAAAGATGGTGAGTTTACTATCCCTGGTGTAGAACAGAAATCAGATAGTGTTGTTGAAACAAGAAGAAAGATTCAACAGTTCACTAGTGATGCATTAGGATCTTTGACAGAAGAGAACAAGCGTCTTATTAACATGACTATCTATGGTAACTCATTCATGGTATTCAAGAACTGGATTCCTCGTTTGGTTGATGTTCGTATGGGTAACTTAAAATACAATTCTGCATCTGATGCTTATGAGTGGGGAAGATCACGTATGATCTTTAGAATCATTACTGATGACTTATTTAAAAGTATTGGAAGGTTGAGTAATTCTCTAATGGCAAATGATAAAGGTGTTGAATACATGAGAGAGCTTTACGAAAAGAAAAAAGCTGATTATGAGAATGACACTGGTAAAACACTTGAGATGACTGAGAGTCAATTTATTGATCTTGTTAGACAGAACATTAAAAACCAGTTACTTGATACATTATTCTATGCAACATTGTTTGCTATCACTCTTGGATTGAAAGCTCTACCTGATGATGACGATGATCCTATTGTTAAAAATCAATACAAGTTCTTATTAAAAGCTACAGATAAATTTAAGGATGAGCTTGGATACTTCTACAATCCAACTAGTTTAACTCAACTTGTATCCACTGGTATATTCCCTTCAATAGGATTGATTAAGAATTATACAAATGCTGGTAAGAACTTCCTAATAGAAAACTATGCTTTAGCTACTGGTAATGAAGAACTAGAAGATAAAAACTATGTGATTAAGTATTGGATGAGATCATTCCCTCTTACAAGTCAGGCTGCTGGACTTCTTCCAATGTTCTATCCTGATCTTGCTAAGGATCTTGGAATCAAGATGCAATCACAATATGGCATACGATAATAGCTATATTATATCATCTATTTAACCTTTCACTACTAAACTTACATTAATTATAAATAAATTTGTATATTATGAGAACTGCTGCAATATGCCCCACCTGTGCCACGTATACTAATAGTATATGCGTGCTTTACGATGGACCTTATTTACCTTACACAGGAATAACTCCATTAGATTCTATGTCTGAAGCCTTAGCTAAAATTGATGCTGCTATTGGTGCACTTGGTGGTACAACCACCACTAGTACATCTACTAGCACTAGTACAACTAGTACAACAACCACAGCTACACCAACCACTACAACAACTACTAGTGTTGCACCTACAACAACTACTACAACAACTGCTGCACCCACTACAACAACAACAACCACAGTAGCACCTACTACCACTACCACCACTACAACTGTTTAAAATATAATACATTATGAATATTAGTTGTTCTGCAAGTCCATGTCCTATAATATTAAATTCCACCTGCGTTATATACGAGGGTGGTAATTTAGTATATACAGGAATTAATACTAACGATACTGTCCAAACAGCTCTACAAAAGATAGATGCTGCTATTGGAGATATTGCTGTTGGTACTAGTGGTACTGCAGGTACTTCTGGTACTACAGGAACCAGTGGTTCATCAGGTACATCAGGTGATGATGGTATTTCTAGTGGTAGAGTTTATTATTTCAATCAGTCTCAAGTATCTAGTGTAGCACCATACAAGGTGTTATCAACAACTCCTTCAGGAGCACCTGAACAAGTTGTTCCTGCCACAACTAGTGGAACCACTCCTGTGTTAGTACAAGAGTTTATTACAGAACAACTTAATGTTATTCTTATTCCTGCTGGTATACAGAGATTCTATTTACATTTCTTAAAGGCTGCACAAACAGATGTTGTTAATACATATGTAGAAATTACATTAGCTGATGTTAATGGTATTCCTCTTTCTCCTCCATTTGCAACAAACACTGCTTCTATTGGATGGGTAGATAATGTTACTCCTGTAGAAGTTCCTGTTGATATTGTTATTCCTTCATCACCTTTATCTACATCAGACAAAGCAATTGTTAAAATATATATTACAGATGATGTTGCTGGTGTACATAATGTTAATTTTTATACAGAAGGTGCTGCTAACTATTCATATGCTGTAACAACTATTGCTACACTATCAGGAACAAGTGGTACAAGTGGAACCTCAGGTACATCTGGTATAGCAGGAACTAGTGGTACTTCTGGGATTGCTGGTACTTCTGGCACATCAGGTATTGCTGGCACATCAGGTACTTCTGGAAATGGTACAAGTGGAATCGATGGAACAAGTGGAACTTCTGGTACAGGTGGAACTTCTGGTTCAAGTGGAGCAAGTGGAAGCACTGGTACAAGTGGCTCAAATGGTACATCAGGTTCTAGTGGAACATCAGTAGCTGTTTCAGGTACAAATAATACTGTAGCCAAGTTTACTAGTGCATCCACTATAGGTAACTCTAATATTACAGATGATGGAACTTTAATTTCATTAGGTTCAAATACTACTATTTCAAGTGGAGCATTAGGTATAGGTACATCTACACTAACAGGGTATACATTAAGAACTGCAAAAAATATAACAGGTGCAACAACTTCTTATGGTATATTTTCAGCTGGTCAAATACAAAGTGATGCAACTACATTAGTAGCATATTATGCAACATCTGCATCAAGAGTAGCAGGTGGAACACTTACAAACTTATATCATTACTCAGCTACACAAGGTACATTAAGTGGTACAGTAACAACACAAACTGGATATTTAGTTTCAGCACTTGTAACAGGAACAAACATATATGGATTTAGAGGACAAATAGCAAGTGCTTCTAATAGATGGAATCTATACATGGATGGAACTGCTAATAATTATTTAGCAGGTAATTTATTACTAGGTTCAACAACTGATAGTGGAGTAAAACTTCAAGCAACTACAACAAATAATGGTGTTACTTCTACTCTTATAACTTTAAATAATGCAGGCTCAGGGTCTTCTACAGGAACACAAATTCAATTTAATGTTACAGGTAATACTAAAGCATTAATTTCATCTAGTGTTGATTCAAGTAATAATTCTAAAATTGGATTTAGCACAACAGCAACATCAGGTATAACTGAAAATATTGTATTTGGGCATAATGGTGTAGTAAGATTTGCTGCATACAATAGTACATCTGCAGTTCCAGGTACTGTTGCAGGATATTTAGCATTTGATTCATTAGGTAATTTATTAACAAGTGCAGGCACAATAGGTTCTTCAGGAACTAGTGGTTCCTCAGGAACTTCTGGAGTAGATGGTACTTCTGGTACTAGCTCAACAGGTGGTACATCTGGAACTTCAGGCACTACAGGTACTAGTGGTACTGGTGGTACATCAGGTACAAGTGCTGTGGATGGAACTAATGGAACTAGTGGAACCTCAGGAAATAATGGCACATCAGGAAGTGGTGGTACATCAGGTACTTCTGCTACTAGTGGTACATCAGGATCTACAGGTGATAGATATGCTACAACATCTTCTACATCTTATACATTACAAGCAGCAGGAAATCCTGGAACTATAACAGTTGGAACAGGACTTGCATACACTCCTGGACAATCTATTATTATTGCATACAATTCTACTAACTTTAATGAGGCAATTGTAGTATCATATAATTCAGGCACTGGAAGTTTAAGCTTCACTACATTCTCATTAACAGGATCAGGAACTTATAGTGCATGGGATGTCAATCTTGATGGTGCTACAGGTGGTGATGGATCAAGTGGAACCTCTGGAACCACAGGAACATCTGGCTCTAGTGGTGTAAATGGGACTTCAGGAACCACAGGTACTTCTGGCACAACTGGTTCTAGTGGTACTAGTGGAGATGCTGGTTCTAATGGTACAAGTGGCACCACTGGAACAAGTGGTACAACAGGTACTAGTGGATCTAGTGGATCTAGTGGTATTAATGGTACATCTGGCACTAGTGGAGCTAATGGTAGTTCTGGTAGTTCAGGCTCAAGTGGATCTAATGGGACTTCAGGAACTGATGGTACATCAGGAATTAATGGTACGTCAGGATCTAGTGGGATTGATGGCACCTCAGGAATATCAGGTACAAGTGGGACTTCAGGTGTGAATGGTACCTCTGGTGTTAATGGTACATCAGGAACTAGTGGTATTAATGGTACTAATGGAAGTGGGGGTACTAGTGGAGTGAATGGAACATCAGGATCTTCTGGTGTTAATGGTACTAGTGGTTCTTCAGGAGTTAATGGCACTTCTGGTGTTAATGGCTCTAGTGGTACAAGTGGTATCAATGGATCCAATGGAACATCAGGGATTAATGGAACTAATGGTACTTCAGGTATCAATGGTGTGAATGGAACCAATGGAACAAATGGTACTAGTGGTACTTCTGTTACAGTTACAGGTACAACTAATTATGTAGTTAAATTTACTAGCTCTTCTACAATTGGAGATTCTGTTATTCAAGATTCTACCAACTCTGTTATCATAGGTAAAAAAGTTACTATTGGTACTGGTACTTATGACAGGGGATTGATGCTTAATACTAACTCTACTGGAGGTACTACTACTTATGGTATTACACCAGTACAAGAGATACAATCTGATGTAACAACTCAATATAATGCAATACAAGTATTTCCATCAACACAAGCAGCCTCATTTACATTAACAAACTTAAGAAGTTTCTTTGCAAATACATTAACAGTTGGAGCTGGTTCTGTTGTAACAAACTACACAGGGTTTGAGGCTGGTACAGCATTTGGTGGTGCTACAAACAATTATGCATTTAGAGGAAGGTTAGCTGCTGCAACTGGTGCTTGGAACCTTTATATGGATGGTTCTGCAAATAACTATATTGAGGGTGCTTTAGGTATTGGTACAAATACACTAACTGGATACTTAGTAAGAGTAAATAAAAATCTGACTGGTGCTACTACTTCTTATGGTATTAACGTAGCAGCACCTATTCAAACAGATGTAACCACAACAGCAGCATATTATTTTTCAGCAGTATCACAAGCAGCAGGTGGAACTCTTACGAACGTATATCACTATGCAGCAAATCAAGGCACAATCAGTGGAACAGTAACAACTCAGAATGGTTTTGTTGTATTATCTACATTAACAGGTGCTACTAATAATTATGGATTTAGGGGTCAGATAGCAAGTGGAAGTAATAGATTCAACCTGTATATGGATGGCACTGCTGATAACTATGTGGCAGGTGCTTTAGGTATTGGTTCAACAAGTTTAACAGGATATAGCTTAAGAGTAGGTAAAACTATTACAGGTGCTACAAATGCTTATGGAATTGTACAGGATGGTGTAATACAATCAGGTGTTACATCTTTATCAAATGGATTTAGAAATGAGTTAAGTACACAAGCAACAGCATTTACATTAACTAACTACAACCACTATTCAGCAAATGAGGGAACAATAGGTGCTGGTAGTGCTATTACAACACAAACAGGATTTAGTGTTGCTTCTCTTAATACTGGTACAAACATATATGGATTCAGAAGTTTAATTTCTTCAGGTTCTAATAGATGGAATTTGTATATGGATGGTGCTGCTGCCAACTATCTAAATGGAAAAACACAAATAGGTTCTACAATAGATAATGGTAGTGGTGCTCTACTGCAAGTTAGTGGTGGTTTAACTGCTCTAAATATGTTTAATCGCCAAACAGCATCTTACACCCTTGTCTTAACTGACCAAGGAAAAATAGTTGAGATGAATGTTGCAGGAGCTAACAATTTAACTGTACCTTTGAACTCAAGTGTTGCCTACCCTACTGGAACAGAAATCACTATATTGCAATATGGTGCTGGTCAAACAACTATTGTAGCAACTGGTGGTGTAACATTAAGAAGTAATACAAGCTGGTTAAAAATAGGTGCAAGATACACTGGTGTTACACTTATAAAGGTGGGTACAGATGAATGGTATGTAATTGGTAATTTAACTGCATAATGGGACATTTATTAAACATGGGTATAAAGATGCAAGCTGCTGCTGCAACAACTACCACAACATCTACAACAACTACATCTGCTGTAATTACAGTGAATTGGTTTGCTGAATTAAATTGTGCAACAGCATCTTATTCATTTTCAAAAAATGGAGTGGGACAAGCAAGTGGTGGTGGATTTGTTTCTGATAGTGGTTCATTCACTTGTGTTGTTGGTGATGTATTAGTTGCAAGTCAAACATCAGGTATTAAAGGTGGTGGATGTAATACTGCTGCTGCTCAAATAGATAGTAATGCAGGAACGCAAGCATCTGATTTTCAGCTTGGATTTAATGTAACTGCAACTGCAACTTGGACTGTAACAGCAGGTACTACAAGTGTTACAATGTATGCTGGAGCTATAGCTTAATAAAATATATTATGATTAATGTTCAAAATCTACAAAACAAAATAATTCCTAATGATATATTGGGTGTGTTTGGTATTACTCTATCTGAAGATTTGGTAAAGAATGGATATGTAATAACAAAGAATCCAAACTTCAATCATTTATTTATGCTTAATCCTAAAGGAGATGTATTAAGCGTAGATAATCCTTATTATATTCTTGGCTATGCTCCTGAACTATTAGATGTAGAATTTGATTCTATATTAATTGGTGGATTAGGACTAGGACTTATGCCTTATGTTTGTCAAGATTTTGCACAAGTAGATGTTGTAGAAATTAATGAAGATGTTATTGACCTTGCAAAACAATTAGGACACCTAGGAGAGAATGTAAATATTATACACGATGATATACTTACATTCTCTATAGAAAAAACTTATGACATAGTTGTAATAGATGCTTTCTATGAAGCACTTTCTGAGGAAACTATTACACTATTAGAAGAAAAATATATGCCATTTATTAATGAGGGTGGCTTCTTATACATTCCAATAAATAAAGGAGTGATAGATGATAAGGTTGTTATTGTAAAATAACTTCCTCTATCTTATCTATTACCATCTGTGCTGTAATACTTGTCTGACATTCAAACTGTTTATCAGTTCCTTTATGTACAGGACACCAATTCCAATCTCCCCTGTCAAACTTATACTGAGGATCATTCCAACATCCATGGCATACACTTGTGTTTGTCACTCTAATGCATTCAAACTCATGATCCTTCTGAGTAAAGTTGGAAATCATTACAACATCTTTCTTAAGTGCCCAAGCTAACCAGCTTAATCCACTAGATAAGCCAATAAAGAACTTACTATAATGAATTAAATTCATTGTATTCTCTATTGATTTATCTTCTGGCACTATACAATTATCAAAAGGATTATCTTCTAGAGATACATTCACTATCTTATATCCTTCATTAGTATAATGATTGATTAGTTCTTGCCAAGCTTCTCTGGTCCAGAACTTACATCCTGCAGTTGAGTTAGTGGCAATAGTTATATACTTTTTGTATGGTCTTTTCCCAGGAGTGAACACAATCCTAGGAACTACTTCTTTATATTCAAGCCCTAATATATTTGTAGCTGTCTTCTGTAATGGAATAGTGTTTGGTAATTCTGGTTCCCTATTCACATCATAGAACCACCCAAGAGTGTACATTCCAAATATGTTCTGTACATTAGTTCCTGGTTCTACAAACTCTAACTCTGGATATACATCCTGGAATAAGTTATTCCTAAATGTACTAACTATTACATGGCAATTGTGTTTCTGCTTAAACTCCAAACAATATGGTATCCATGCTATACTATCTCCTAAGGACTTACTATCAAATGCTATGTACACACGTTTACCTGTGTAGTCTAAACTGTTTTTATACACCACCTCATCGTTCTCCTTAATACGAACATACCAGTTACTGTAATAACTTCTATTGAGTCTTATCCAACTGTTACATGTAATGTTATTCTCATAATGTAACTCACCACTCTCATCATAAAACCTCACATTAAAAATGCTTTCTGAGGATCCTTTAATTTCTAAGAAGGGCTGTCCTACATTGTGATAGGTGATTGTTATAGGATGCTTGTATGGTGCAGCTTTGCACACAGCTCTGTACATTTCATCATGTAATCTTGCAAATTGTTCTGATTGTCCTACAGGTATTTCATATTGAATAGATTTATTAAGAGCTTCTATTAATTGAGCTTTTAGATTGTTCTCATCTATTGGTGTAATATATTCATCAAACATTCCACAGTATTGTGGTAGGTTTCTTGCAAGTATCTTGCATCCATAGCTAATAGCTTCTCTTAATACCAATGGATTACATTCCCACGTGCTGTTGAACATAAATACATCTGAAGCTAATATAAACTTCCACGCATCATCTCTCTCCCCCCACACCTTGCAATTAGCTGGTAGATCAGCCATGATTGGTTCCCAATATTCTTGGAAGTTAACAGCTTGGTTTCCTACAAAATGAAATTGTACATCAGGCATTCTTCTTGCAATCTCTACAGCTTCTTTCTGGTTCTTTCCTGGTGTCCATAGTCCTACATTAACAACATGATGTTTATCAAAATCAAAACCAAGATCTAACATTGCTTCATCCCACATATACCCATCTCTTAAATCTTCAATAGGAAACTCCAATACATATTTAGGAGACTGCATATTTGCAAATGTCTGCATGTGATATGGTGTGCAGAAAGCATATGCATCTGGATGAAATCTTTTATTCTGGTCTGGATTAAACCAAACATTGTGACAGGTTTCTACAATTCTCCAAGTTCTATCTGGTGTATACAAAGCTTTCATCAGCTCCTCAGGAACAGTGTTATAACCATCAAATCCTTCTATCATCTCATCAATATGCACAACATCAATATGCAAATCTTGAATGACATCCATCAACATCATCTTGTTCTCACCAAGAGTAATGATTCTTGTTAGCTCATTAATCTTATTCTTGTGAACAACATACTCATCACTATAGTTCTGATACTCTACAACATACACTTTAGCATCTGTGTATTTCTGTAATAGTTCAATTCTCTTTAATAGAAATGCTGGCATTCCTCCTGTAGAAAGATGTGGGGCTAAGAATAATATTTTCATAAATCAAAAGTAAAAAAATATTTGCAAATATCAAAACTAATAGTTACATTTGTGTGCAGAACAAACTATGGGAACAACCAACTTCCCAATGCTACTCGTTCTTTGTAGCTACAGTTCATGTATTATAATACGTATTTATATTTTTTCTTAAAAATTAATGATTTAGATGTCTACGAACCCCTCTATCGTAAACAGTATTAAGCTATGGATATTCCCTGGTATGATCACTGTAATGTCTGGAATGATTTGGCATGATGTCAGATCATTACAAACTGATGTAAAAGAACTGCTTGCACAATCGAATATTGATAAAACCAATATTGCGAATGTGGAACAACGTGTGGCAAATTTAGAACAAGCTGTGTTCTTTAACAAGGCTCAAAAGACATCTAATAATAATAAACCTAAACCCACCTTCTCAAGTACATATGCTGTGCTTGTAAAAGAAGATGATGATGAAAATAAATTTTAATAAAACCATAGTGAAAAGAAACCTTCTATTTTTTGTACTAGCTGCACTATTAGTTTACCTAGCTTTAGATAAGGTGGGGATAATTGGTGGCTATGATGTTAAAACTCCAGACACAACAATTGTCAGAGATACAGTTTGGCACGAAACTAGTAAGACAATTGTAAAAGAAGTCCAACAAGTTGGTGGTGATGAAGGATATATTCCTCCTGGTGAAGATATGTACATTGCTCCTGAAGCATATGACTCTCTTCTTATTAAATTTAATACACTCGTAAAAGAATTAACAGCTCGTAAGTTCTATAAGGATAGCTTACAGCTAGACTCAATAGGATATATTGTTGTGAAAGACACTGTGCAATTTAATAGCTTACAGAAAAGATCCTATAATTATTTCTACAAGGTGCCACATGTTACAGAAACTATGACAATCACCAAGTATGCTCCACCTACTAGACAATTGTTTATTGGTGCTGGTTTAGGTAAGAGTGATTTTCAAGCTGGGTTCTTGTATAAAACAAGAAAAGATTTATTGTTTGGGGCTTACGTTGCTCCACCATTACAAGGAGCTCCATTACAATTTGGTGTCCAAGCTTATTGGAAAATTAAACTGAAGAAATAATGAAATACCTTTTCATGCTGTTATTTTTAATGTTGTCTGTGTCTGCAAAGTCACAGACTTCGTTGCATCTGGACAGTGTTGAAAACAAAATTAAAATTGGCAAGATGGCTAGCAACAGAAATCTTGCATTTGGAATAAGAAATATTCTTGAAGAGTATCTTCAGGAAAAAGATATAAATTTAACTGATAAAGCCAATCATTCACTGAAGGTGGAGATCATCTTTCTAGATGTACTTACAACCTCTGGCAACTTATCAGTATTCCACAAGAGTGAAGCCAAAGTTATTATTAGACTTAAAGGTTTCATAATTGACAAAACCAACAACCAAATTGTTAAATCAACAGTAGCTGAAGAAAGTGCTTCTGAGATTTCAATGAGTACCCTGGTTGTAGACACTGGTGGAAAGTTTAACCAACAAAATCTTAGTATCGCTATCAAAAAGTGCTGTGAAAAATTAGTCACAACCTTAATGAAGCAATAAATGAGAAAACTACCTATTATCCTGCTAGCTCTTGTCTGTATAAGCATGAGCTCTTTTGCACAAACTCTAAAGTTTAAACTTACAAACGCTGAAACAAAAACCAATCTTAATGGTGGTCCCATTAATAAAGGTGATGAGTTTGAGATTTCTGTTTGGGTAAATCCAAATGGAAACACTACAGCACGTTCATTGTATTTTGATTTTGAATATCAGAACACAGCATTTGAATTAATGAGTGTTAATCACACTGGTACAAATGGAAATGGTGGAGCTCTTCCAACTGGTTCACAAATATCAATGAACTATTACAACTATCCAGGATATTCTTGGTTATCTACACAACAGAACAGTAGCACAAATGGTAACACTAAATACCAATACGCTAACTACAATTACACATCAGGAGGACCTAAGTCTATCCTTCGTGTATATCTAAACTGGGCTACAAATAATAACAACTTTGCTGAGTGGAATTTAATTAAACTACGTTTTAAATTAAAGACTAATGCTCCTGGTTACACTTGGGATCCTATTAGATTAAACTTTGTTGCTGCATTCAATCAGAATGGAACAATTGGTTCTACAATCATGGAGATTCCTGAGACAACTGTTATTTATTTAGATCCTGTAGCTACGTCATACATCAATGGCACAATTGAATTAAACAACAACCTACAAGCTATTACACCTATTAAGGTGGCATTCATTGATAGTGCTCTTAACCAGGGACCTATATTTGATGTTGCATCCACTGGTAAAATAAATATTGACCAATCACAATTAAAAGCTAATACAGTATATCGTGTTATGGCTATGGTTGATATGGATAAGCTGTATGAGATATACAATGCTGGTGTTACAGTGAGTGATTATACAACAGCAGAAGGTGAGTTTATTACACAGAATCTTGATGGTACATTTA
>Ga0114974_10003675_pt1 | contig 11537 bp, 11 predicted proteins | sample S_130206_EF_Meta_FD_87318 | JGI IMG/M metagenome (GOLD analysis project Ga0114974, IMG submission 87318) | Freshwater microbial communities from Lake Simoncouche, Canada to study carbon cycling - S_130206_EF_MetaG | ecosystem: Environmental > Aquatic > Freshwater > Lake | place: Lake...
AAAAACGCCATAAATGATAAACAACATCAAAATTTTAGAAACCAAAATCCTTTCTGACAATTGGTATGTACTAAAGAAAATTACCTACGAATATTTTAAAAAGGATGGAACGCGTCACACCCAAATTCGGGAATCTTATGACCGTGGAAATGGAGCGACCATTTTGCTGTATAATAAATTACAAAAAACAGTTATTTTAACACGACAATTTCGACTTCCAACATTTATCAACGGAAATGAAAACGGAATGTTAATTGAAGCCTGTGCAGGAATGTTAGACAACGACAATCCCGAAGATTGCATAAAAAGAGAAACCGAAGAAGAAACGGGATACCAAGTAGCCGATGTTCGCAAAATATTTGAAGCCTACATGTCGCCCGGCGCTATAACAGAAATTATTCATTTTTTTGTTGCCGAATATTCAAAAGAAATGAAAGTCAATGAGGGTGGTGGCTTGGAACATGAAGAAGAAAACATTGAAGTTCTAGAAATGAAAATGGAAAAAGCCATGCAAATGATTGCAACTGGCGAAATTAAGGACGGCAAAACAATGCTATTACTGCATTATGCAAAGCTACACGACCTAGTATAAGGAAAACCAATAATATCATAAAAGGGTATAACAAAAAAAGCCTCGAATTTCTTCGAAGCTTTTACACTTTTGGGTGGCTGACCGGGTTCGAACCGGCGACCCTCGGCACCACAAACCAATACTCTAACCAGCTGAGCTACAACCACCATTTTTAACGAGTGCAAATATATCACAAATGTTTTATTTTGCCAAGGAAAAAATCAAAAAATTATATCAAATCTCCTAAGCTATTGACTGCCACATACCTTTCAACAGTAAAACCTTCGGCATATTCTGTCCCAATTAACCTTCCCAATTCGCGAGAGCGATTGTGAATACTATCTAAGAAGTTTTTCGTAGCAATTGGCGTTTCAGGTTCCTTTGAATTTGGATTGTAAAACTGAGAACCGTAAGCCAGAATAGACGCTTCTTTTTTAGCGATAAATTCAGAAATATCGACCACAAAATCAGGCTCTATATTTTTCCATTGAATGTAATGGTACACAACTTTTGGTCGCCAAGCCGTTTGTGGGATCCCATCAATTGAAGTTTCAATCTTAATTAATCCTGATAAAAAACAGGCATCCGAAACCAATTTGCTTCCTTTTGCGTGATCGATATGACGGTCGTCAATGGCATTACACAAAACTATTTCGGGTTTGTATTTTCTAATGATCTCAATGATTCTCATCTGGTGACTTTCATCATTTAGAAAAAAACCATCGCGCATGTCGAGATTTTCTCGAATCGAAACTCCTAATATTTTTGCTGCAGCTTCCGATTCACTATTTCTAATTTCTACCGATCCTCGGGTGCCAAGTTCGCCACGTGTCAGATCAATGATTCCAACTTTTTTACCCAGAGCAATTTCTTTTGCAATTGTTCCTGAGCATCCTAATTCAACGTCATCGGGATGTGCCCCAAATGCTAGTAGGTCTAATTTCATATTATTATATTTTTCATTGTTGTGGCTTTATTCACCGTTTCTTGCCATTCTTTTTCGGGGTTGCTGTCTTTTGTAATACCGCAGCCAATATACAAATGTGCCTTTGTACTATCCAAATTTCTTTTTATTTGCATGCACCTTAAATTCACAAATAATTCCGTTGAATTTTCTTCTCTGTTGATTTCTCCTAAAAAACCTGCGTAAAAACTTCTGTTGTAGGCTTCATTTTCAATTATAAATTCTTTTGCGCTTTTCTTCGGCAATCCACAAACTGCAGGGGTAGGATGCAAAAGCATTACTACATCTATTAGACTTGAATCTTTATTAATCTTTCCTTTAATATCTGTTTTCAAATGAAGTAATTTTCCAGCCTTCAAAGAATAAGGAGCCGAAACCTCGACATCCGAAGTTACTGTTTTTATATTTTCAAGAATATAATCGGTTACAAACTGCTGTTCTACTTTTTCTTTATTTTCCCAAATAACCTCTGAATTTTCTTGAAACATTTGCGTTCCAGCTAAAGCTACAGTTTGAAAAACAGTATCGTTAGTTTTTAGCAATCGCTCTGGAGTAGCACCCATCCACAAACCAATTTCGGGGTGAAACCAACAATAATTAAAAGCTGTGGGATAAGAATTAAGTAGTTTTTTATACAAATTTACCAAATCGAAATCCTGCAATTCAACTATTTCTTCTCGAGATAGAACGACTTTATAAAACACCTCATTTTTAATTTCGTCAATTCCTTTTTGAACTAAATTTTCAAATGCTGCTTTTTCTTGTTGGTTTGTGTTTTCATAAAGGGATGATTTTAAAGACGTTTCCATTAGAACAAAAAAAACTTCTAGCACATCTGAATTATCTTCAGGAATTAGTAAAACCTGTTCTCCATCGAAAGGCGCAAATACAAATCCTTTTTCGGTGAAACTTTCGGTAATATTCAACTCGTTGTCTTTTTGAAAAAGCCCAACTACCCTATTTTCATTTGGCTTGCTGTAGAGTACAAATGGTAAATTGAGTTGCAAATGCTGCTGTACTTTTATAAAAAAATCAATCATAATTCCTTTTTTGTATCAGATAAAATTTTTGATAAGTCAATTTTGATTTGTCTTATTTTTTTATTTGTAAAACCATATTTGTCAATTTGCACAATGAAATCAATCGTCCTTCTTCATCGGTGATTTTAATTTCCCATAAATGCAACGTTTTGCCTTTATGAACGATTCTGGCGGTTCCAAAAACAATTCCTTCTTTTACACTTCTCAAATGATTCGCAGCAATTTCTATACCGCGTATTTCACATTCTTCAGGATTAATAAATAGCATCGAGGCCGCACTTCCAACACTTTCGGCCAAAGCTACAGTAGCGCCTCCGTGCAACAATCCCATGGGTTGATGAATTCTAGAATTTACAGGCATTTTAGCGACTAGAAAATCTTCTCCTGCATCAATATATTCAATTTGCAATGTTTCCATCAAGGTGTTTTTGGAGTATAAATTGCACCTTGCTAGGACTGTTTCTTTGTCGAAAATCATTTTTTTTGATGTAAAAATAAGACATTATGAGGATAGTATAAAATTAATTGGGGTTTTAGATCATCGAAAAGTCAATTTGTAAACTAAATTCAGCTCTTTTACGTTATACATTTGGAAATAGGACCAAATGATGTTTTTAGTTATTATTATATTACCTATTTTTACAAAAAATCTATATCCATGCGGAATTTAATTTTTATAGTTTTTATCGGGATACTTCTTTCATTGACTTCGTGCAGAAAGGATTTTGTATTTGAAGATAGTAAAGGAAATTTAGGATTTTCAAAAGACACTGTCTATTTGGATACGGTTTTCACAAATGTAGGTTCAAGCACTTATACTTTGAAAGTTTACAATAAAAGCAATAAAGACATCAAAATTCCTAAAATTCAATTGGCCAAAGGAGTTACATCAAAATACAGAATTACCGTTGACGGAATGGAAGGCGAAGATGCTGATAATAGCGGTCATGGAGATGGAAAAATATTTCACGATGTAGAACTTTTGGCAAAAGACAGCATGTATATTTTTATTGAAACTACTGCCGAAATTGCAGATGCCAATGCTACTGATTTTCTTTATACCGATAAAATTCAGTTTGATCCAGGTAGTAATTTACAAACTGTTGAATTGGTAACTTTAATTCAAGATGCGGTATTTTTATATCCTCAAAAATATGTTGATGCAACAACTGGTGCTGTTTCGTATGAAGCATTGCCATTTGGCGAAGACAGCATTTATGGTTTTGTTTTAGACCATAATGACCATAACGACGAATACCATTGGACAAATAATAAACCCTACGTAATATATGGTTACGCTGGTATTCCGAGTGGTGAAACACTTACTATTGATGCTGGCGCACGAATTCATTTTCATGCCAATTCAGGAATTATTGTTGGAAATGCAGGTACTTTAAAAGTAAACGGGCAGGTTTCAAGCACAGCGGCATTAGAAAAAGAAGTGATTTTTGAAGGCGACCGATTAGAACCAGGTTTTTCGGATGTACCAGGGCAATGGGGCTTAATTTGGATGAGCCAAGGGAGTGTAAACAATACTATCAATCACTTAACTTTAAAAAATGCCACCGTTGGTATTTTTGTTGGCGATGTTGTAAATACTACAAGTACGACTTTGAAAATCGATAATTCACAAATTTATAATTGTTCCAATGTTGGGATTTTAGCCCGAACTGCAAAAATTGAGGGAACCAATCTTGTAATTAATTCGGCTGGACAGGCAAGTATCGCTTGTACCGAAGGAGGTTCCTATCTTTTTAAACATTGTACTTTCAACAACAACTGGCAAAGTTCAAAACAAGTGGCAGTTTTAGTGAGCAATTACAAAAAAGTAGGGGAAATAATCACTCCAATTGCTTTAAACCAAGCAGAATTTGACAACTGCATTATTTATGGTTCCAATCAAGTTGAAATGCTTTTAGACAAAAAAGAGGGGGCAACTTTCAACTATGCATTTAATAGTTGCTTGTTGAAATTTAATAATACGGCCAATCAGTTTACAAACAATCCTTTGTATTTATTTGAAACCGATATGGCTCATTATACGAATATTATCAGAAATCAGGACCCTAAATTTTTGAATGCCAATCAAAACAAACTCAAGATTGATAATTCATCGGCTGCTTTTGCAAAAGGAAATCCTGCCTACTTGATTCCGTTAGATATTCTGGGAATTACACGATCACTACCACCAGATTTAGGAGCCTATAAAAATGCTGCATTTCCGGTAGTTCCTTAATCTTAACTTATTTCTTTTCAAAAACGACAAACAACTCTTTATTTGCTCTAGGGGGAATAGAATTATGGGCTGTTTCCATTGTAATGATATTAAAATCATTCTGAAATAGCGAAACGTATTCTTCTATGGAACCTCCAAAAGGCGGCCCTTCAGAAGTCAATGGAAATTGAAATAACAAACCAGCAATCTTGCCGTTGGGATTTACCAATGCTTTCATTTTTTGAACATAGGCTTGTCGCAAATCTGGATTCAAAGCACAGAAAAAAGTTTGCTCAAGAATTAAATCATATTGACCTTCCAATTCAAAAAAATCGGCATTAATAATTTGACTTTCATTCAATTCAGGAATTCTTTTTTTAATGTTCTCCAATGGAGTTGTGGCATAATCAACCACAGAGGAATTGTAGAAACCCTTTTCTATCAAATATTCCAATTCATAGCCATTTCCAGCGCCAGGAATTAGAATTTTAATGTTCTTGTCTTTCAGCTGATCGATATATTCTTTTAAAGGAGTTGTGATTTTGCCAACATTCCAACCCGTTTCCCCTTTTTCATACCGTTCTTCCCAATACTCTTTATTCAGTTTCATCGCCATCATTGGTTTCATTTCCAAAATCTTCTAAATCTCTTCTGTCTTTCTTTGTAGGACGCCCATCCCCTGTTTTTCGGTAATGTTCTTTTGACAATTTCAGGAGTTCCAAGTGTTGAAATACTTCTGGTGGCGTTTCATTTTTTCTATAAATATCAACTAATTTGGCAGCAACACGATTTGGTGGAATATCTAAAACGACAATAATTTGTGTGATTTGGTCTTTTCTAAAAGTGATTTTATCTGTTGGAAATACTTCCTTTGATGGTTTCGCAACCAAGCCATTCACAGTAATATGATTTTTTTTACAGGCCTCTGTAACCATATTGCGGGTTTTGTAATAGCGAACGCACCATAAAAACTTATCTATTCTCATATTTTTTTTCTAAAATCAAAGTTAAATTGATTACAAAAATAAATCAATATTGTATCTTGCGGTCTTAAAATTAAATAAATAATGAATAAATATTTCAAAATAGTTTTATTTCTTGTAATTGGAATAACAATTGCTTCTTGTACAAAGAACGATACCACTTCTTCAGTTGCCCTTAGAGATTATGCCGTTCAAAACGCTGCTGACATGGATTCTATCAACAAATACATTGATAATCATTACATTACAGTAGATGCTGATTATAATGTAACCATGACGAAAATTCCAGTTGGAGGAACGCAACAGTCAATTCGACAACAAGGAACCTATCCTTTAATTTCTACTGAAGTTCAAAATGACGATCATAATGTAAATTATAAAATATATTATTTAAAACTTCGTGAAGGAACCAATCAAAGCACAACTGCGGTAGATTCTGTTTATGTTTCCTATAAAGGAATTCTTACTACAGACGGTCAATTTGATTATTCTGAAAGTCCGATTTGGTTTCAATTGCAAACTGTGGTTGCAGGATGGGGAGAAATTATTCCATTATTTAAAACGGGAACTTACGATACTACCGAAGGTCCAAATCCAACTGCATTTTCAAACTTTGGTGCTGGAGTAATGTTTCTTCCTTCAGGATTAGGATATTATAACCAAATACCATCAGCATACATCCCTTCTTATTCACCACTAATTTTCAGCTTTAAATTGAAAAGCCAACGATACCGAGACCACGATAGAGATGGAATCTTATCTAAAGATGAAATAAATCCTTCCACGGCCGCAGGTGTGAGTCATAAACCAGAAGATTATGATAGTGATGGTGATAAGTATGCAAACATGTATGACCTTGACGATGATGGAGACCATTATTTGACTAAAGTTGAAACTAAAAGACCAAATATAATGGTAAACGGTAAATGGGTAAGTAATGGATACTACCCTTATAATGGTACTGCTGTAGACAATCCTGCTACACCAAATATCGATGAAAGACAAGGGATTCCTAGAAAATTCACTGGACCTATTGATCCTTTGACTAATTTACCAACTCCATTACCCTCAGATTATACAGATCCTTCAAGATTGAGGAGACATTTAGACCCTACATGTTTTCCTCCTTATTAATAAAAATAAAAAAAATCCCATTCCGTTAAGAATGGGATTTTTTTATCGTAAAATTCAATTACTTTCTAGTTAAAACTTTTTCAACTGCTTCAACAATCGCTTGATTATTCAATTTGTATTTTTCCATTAATTGTGCTGGAGTTCCGCTTTCGCCAAATGAATCTTGAACTGCAACGAATTCTTGTGGAGCAGGATGATTCAATGACAATACTCTGGCAACGCTCTCTCCTAATCCGCCCAAAATATTGTGCTCTTCGGCTGTAACAATACATTTAGTTTTTGACAATGATTTTAATATTGCAGCTTCATCCAAAGGTTTAATAGTATGAATATTGATTACTTCTGCTGAAATTCCTTTTGCTTCTAATGCTTCTGCAGCTAATAAAGCTTCCCAAACCAAATGTCCCGTTGCAACAATAGTAACATCAGTTCCTTCATTTAAAAGGATTGCTTTTCCTATTTCGAAAGGTTCATCGGCAGGCATAAAATTAGGTACAACCGGACGACCAAAACGCAAGTAAACAGGTCCGTGGTGATTGGCAATTGCCAAAGTTGCGGCTTTCGTTTGATTATAATCGCAGGTATTAATAACTGTCATTCCAGGTAACATTTTCATCAATCCGATGTCTTCTAATATTTGGTGGGTTGCACCATCTTCACCAAGAGTTAAACCTGCATGTGAGGCACAAATTTTAACATTTTTATCCGAATAGGCTACTGATTGACGAATTTGATCGTACACTCTTCCAGTAGAGAAGTTTGCAAAAGTTCCTGTAAAAGGTATTTTTCCACCAATTGTTAATCCCGCTGCAATTCCAATCATGTTGGCTTCTGCAATTCCAATTTGGAAAAAACGCTCTGGGTGGTTTTTCTTAAAATCATCAAATTTTAATGACCCAATCAAGTCGGCACAAAGCGCCACCACTTTTTCATTGGTTTGTCCTAATTCTGTCATTCCTGCTCCAAAACCTGAACGGGTGTCTTTGCTTCCTGTATTTGTATATTTTTTCATTATTTTTTCTTTTTATCTAATTTACTCTTGTCAATTGTCATTGAAAAGTTGGCTGTTCCCATTTTATTAAAAGTAAAAATCCGAACTTTCTTTGACTTTGAAATATAATACATTTTTTTTACTCCATACTTTAAACTGTCCATAAAATTATAAGACATCGGACTGTGAAGGTCTGGATGATTACCAATTTGCATTACATTTTTAATATTTGGATCGTACTCGATATAATATTTACTGAATTCCGAATTCCATGCAACCGAATCTAAGCTATTAATTACGTATGTGTTTTCCGCTACTTTGTCTTTTACAGTATAGTTTGGCACGTTACTTTTCAGTTTTAATTGATACGAACTTAGAACCTGCAACTTATTTTGTTTTACCTTATTAATAAAATCGTTTGGTTTCAATTTATAGGAAACCCTATTTTTTTTATCAACCAAACTCGCATAACTTACTTTACCTTTTACTGATGATAAAATTAAATAATAGTCATTTGACAAAGAACTATAAAGCACCGTACTAATCCTTTTTGAATCTTGCGTCTCGTTATCTTGGTAACTATATTCAGTGTAAGAATCAAAATCTATTTTTTCTTGTGAAAGAACTAATAAAGAACAAAATTGTAGGGCTAAAAAAAGTGCTAACTTAAAGACTTTTGTATTCATACTATGTTTTTATATGGATTAGAAAATAAATTAGCGCTTTTGACTTAATAACTAATAGTCGCTTTCGCCTTCGGTATAATTTTGCGATAATGCCGTTTCTAATTGTGCATCATTGGGAGCTTTACCATGCCAAGCATGACTGTACATCATAAAATCGACACCATTACCCATTTCGGTATGTAGCAAAACACAAACTGGTTTTCCTTTTCCAGTTCTTGATTTGGCCTCTTTCATTCCATCAATAATGGCTTCGATGTTGTTTCCTTCTTTGATTTCAAGTACCTCCCAATCAAAAGCTTCAAATTTAGCACGGATACTTCCCATTGCTAAAACCTCATCAGTAGAACCATCTATTTGTTTTCCGTTAAGATCGATTGTTGCAATTAGATTGTCTACCTTTTTTGCTGAGGCATACATAATTGCTTCCCAGTTTTGACCTTCTTGCAATTCGCCATCCCCATGAAGCGTATAAATTATATGGTTGTCGCCATTCAATTTTTTGGCTTGAGCAGCACCAATTCCTACAGACAAACCTTGCCCTAAAGAACCCGATGCCATTCGCACTCCCGGTAGATTATCGTGTGTTGTTGGGTGCCCTTGCAATCGTGAATTGATGAGGCGAAAAGTTGCCAATTCAGCTACAGGAAAATAGCCACTTCGTGCTAAAACACTGTAAAAAACAGGCGAAATATGTCCGTTGGAAAGGAAGAATAAATCTTCTCCAATCCCGTCCATATCAAAACCCTCTTTGCGTTCCATGATGTTTTGATACAAGGCTACCATAAATTCTGTACAACCAAGCGAACCTCCTGGATGCCCTGAATTTACTGCGTGAACCATGCGAAGAATATCTCTTCGAACTTGGATAGTTAAATCATTAAGTTGTTGTGTGTTGGGCTTCATTGTGTGAGTTATAGTTAAACTGTTGCAAAGATAATCAGATAATTGGATTGAATGATTTTTCAAATAAAAAATCCTACCGAAGTAGGATATTTATTTTTAAAAAAAAGAATACTTATTTCACATACATTTTTTTATCGACTACTCTGTCCATATAATCTTGAATGAACGCTTTACAGTTCAGTTCAATGGCATTCATTTCTGGGTTTCTATGTGCAATTAAATTGGTTTTTAAGCCTTTATCGTCTTTATCATAAAAGCCTGTGGCCTGGTTTCCGTCGAAGGTGCAAATGTAATTTCCCTTTGAAAACTGATAAAGATTGCCTGTAGAATTAATTACAAAAGGTGTACTTGTTTTGGTGTCAAATAAACTTCGTCCCCAACTTCTAAAAGGCTTTTTATAGCCTATCATGTCTAAAATGGTGGGATAAATATCTATTTGCTGAGCCAAATCTGTATTTACACCAACCAATTCACTATTGGGTTTGTAGATAATAATAGGAACTGCAAAACGGTTTATTGGCTTTTGAAATTCGTCATAATAGATTTGGTTGCAATGATCAGCTACAAAAACAAAAATAGTATTTGAAAACCAAGGTTCTTTTTTGGCTTCATTAAAAAAACGTTTCAAGGAATAATCGGTATATTCGGCACATTTATGAATGGGAACACCACCTTCGTGAAAGGTATTTTTATATTTTTCTGGTATAATATAAGGTTCGTGAGAAGAGACTGTAAAAACGGATGCGAAAAAAGGCGTTTTCTTTTTGTCTAGTGTTTTCTTCATGAATTGTAGAAACGGTTCGTCCCAAATTCCCCAAAAACCATCAAATTGAGAATCGTCATTGAATTCGGTTCTACCGTAGTAATTATCAATTCCTAGAATATTTGAAAATCCTAAAAACCCCATAGAACCATTGGCAGCTCCGTGAAAAAAAGAGGTATTGTAGCCCTCACTTTTTAGGGTTGAAACCAAAGATTCAATTTTTTGTTTTGGATAAGGTGATGATGTAAAAGCATCTTTAAAAGCGGGTATTCCTGCTAAAACCGAAGACATTCCGTGAATAGATTGTCGCCCATTTGCGTAAGCATTTGTAAAAATCATGCTGTGTTGCGACAAAGAATCTAAAAAGGGTGCGTGGCTTTTATAATTTGGAATTTTAGCGGCTTTGTTGAGCGCTCCGATGTATTCGCGACCGTAGCTTTCTAGGATAAAAACAACCACATTGGGTTTGGTTTCGGGATTATTATGGTAGGTTTTTATGGGTTGAACCAAGCTATTAATGACTTGAGGATTTACGTCTTTAAAATTAGTTTTGATAAAGCTGTTGCTAAACAATGTTCTGATGATGGCGAAGGGCGTGTTCAAAACAATATCCGAATGTACGATATTCTTTACGTGACGGCTTGCGTCTAAAAGGTTGATTGGGCGTGTTGATTTTTTGAAATCGCCACCACGAATTCCTCCAATAATCATTAAAACTGCTAGTAAAAACCCAATTGTTGAAAATCCAAAATGGGCGATTTTTTTTGTAGGTTTATAAGCTACTACGGTTACTTTTTTATATAAATAAATCCAAAGTGCTGAAAACAGTAAAAACAAAATGAAAACATGCCAATATTCGATAAGGAAATTGAAAAACAAAACTGTTTTATTGGTTTCATGTTTCAAAACATTTAGGGCAACGATTGTGGTTCTTGCAAAGGTGAATTTATAATAAATGAAATCAATAAAATTAGTGGCATATGCTAATAAATTGGTTGAGAAATACAAGTAGAACAAGAATTTTTGGTACTTGTGATTGGTGTTTTTATAAATTGGAAGTACTGAAAACAGAATAAATAATAGGTTGGCATATAAGATAGCGGTGGTGTCAAATGCCAATCCGTAATAGCAAAGTGATAGAAAATCAGAAAGGGAATCTACTTTTAGCAATCGGAAATTATAGATGTAAAATAAAACCCGTGCAAAAAAGTAAAAAATATAAGCTAGAGAAAGTCTGTAAAACAGGACTTTATATTCATTTAGGCGCAAGTGTTGCTGCATGTTGCG
>Ga0114974_10003678_pt1 | contig 11534 bp, 10 predicted proteins | sample S_130206_EF_Meta_FD_87318 | JGI IMG/M metagenome (GOLD analysis project Ga0114974, IMG submission 87318) | Freshwater microbial communities from Lake Simoncouche, Canada to study carbon cycling - S_130206_EF_MetaG | ecosystem: Environmental > Aquatic > Freshwater > Lake | place: Lake...
TCGACATCCTGTTTGGCGAGGGCATCAGCCGCCATGGCGAGATCATCGACATGGGCGTGACCGCCAACATCCTGGACAAATCAGGCGCCTGGTACGCCTACAACGGCGAAAAAATTGGGCAAGGCCGTGACAACGCCCGCGAATTTTTGCGTGAAAACCCAGCCCTGTCGCAAGAAATCGAGAACAAGGTGCGCGCCTCACTGGGCATCCCCTTGCTGGCCGGCTCTGGCGTGCCCGAGCCTGAAGCAAAAGTCAAAGCTGCAAGCAAAAAGGCAGTCTAAGCCAATACTGACGTGTTTAAGCAGCTATTAATTTAATTAAAATAGTAGCGGCTGAGCACTTAAAGTCAAGCATGGCAACCGTCCAAATCTCCCTCAAAGGCCGCGCCCTGCGGCTGCTCAGCACGCGAGAGCACTCGCGCTTTGAGCTGGAGCGCAAACTAAGCCCGTTTGAAGAAGTGCCCGGTGAACTGGCTAAAGCACTTGATGAACTTCACCAGAAAGGCTTCATCAACGAGCAACGGGTGATTGAATCGGTCGTGCACCGCCGCGCCGCCAAGCTGGGGGTGTCGCGCATCAAACAAGAATTGCAAAGCAAGGGCCTGGACCGCGAAGCGGTGGGTGAGGCGCTGGCTGGTTTGAAAGACACCGAAGTGGCCCGCGCCCGTGACGTCTGGCAGCGCAAGTTTGGTGAACCCGCTCTGGACGCCAAGGAGTCCGCCAAACAAATGCGCTTTTTGGCCTCCCGGGGCTTTAGCGGCGAGGCCATCCGCAAAGCGATGGCGGTCGCAAGCGACGATTAAACCGCTGGGGGCTTACAAGCCCAGCATCAACTTCAGGTTTTGCACCGCAGCGCCGCTGGCGCCCTTGCCCAGGTTGTCCAAGCGGGCAACCAGCACGGCGTGACTAAAGCCATCAGCGGTGGCATCGTTGGCAAACACACGCAATTCCATTTGGTTAGTGTCCGCCAGGGCCAGGGCATCGAGCTTGTTGTCAGGCGTAGCAGGCTCCACGCTAACGAACTCACTCCCCGCGTAGTGCTTGGCCAAAGCCGCTTGCAAATCTTGCGCGGTGGGTTTGCCCGGCAGCAAGTCCAGATGCAGCGGCAACTGCACCAGCATGCCTTGCTTGAAATTTCCCACCGAGGGGATAAACACCGGGCGACGCGTGAGGCCGGTATAAGCCATGATTTCAGGAATGTGCTTGTGCTTCAGCCCCAAACCGTAGAGCTCAAAAGCGGGCGCTTCGCCTTTTTCATAGGCCTCGATCATGGGACGGCCCCCGCCCGAGTAGCCGCTGATAGAAGGCAACGTCACAGGAAAATCAGCGGGGAGCAGACCCGCATCCACCAAAGGACGAATCAGCGCAATGGCGCCTGTGGCGTAGCAACCCGGGTTAGCCACCCGGTGCGACTGCGCCACCAAAGCGGCATGGCCAGCCACCAGTTCCGGAAATCCAAACACCCAGCCCGGCGCCGTGCGGTGGGCGGTGGAGGCGTCGATGATTTTGGGGCCTGTCTGGCCAGTTTCACGGACAATGGAGTCGATCATGGCAACCGACTCAATCGCCGCTTCATCGTGCAGGCACAGCACCACCAGATCAACCGTTGACATCAAGGCTCGCTTGGCATTGGCGTCTTTGCGCAACTCGGGCGCAATACTCACCACCTCAAGGCCGGCCATGGTTTGCAAGCGGTCACGAATTTGAAGTCCAGTCGTCCCGGCTTCACCATCAATAAATATTTTTACCATTAAAAACCTCTGTAAGGCATGTTCAACAGCCACTGTAAGCTGCATTAAAGTTTGGTGCGTTGCAACATGATACAGTCTGAAGCTGCGTTCCCAGCTGTCCCTTAACAGGTCAAAAACTTGTTGGGAGGCAACAAATTTTCAATTCCTGAAACCTTGCGGGGCAGTTTGAAGCCAAGACTAACGAGTCAATTCAGCCCTTAACTCATTAAGAACATATGAAGATTCACGAATACCAAGGCAAGGAAATCTTGCGCCAAGCCGGTGTCCCGGTGCCTCGCGGCATCCCGGCTTTCACCGTTCAAGAAGCGGTCGAAGCGGCTCAAAAATTGGGCGGCCCCGTGTGGGTGGTCAAGGCGCAGATTCATGCTGGTGGCCGTGGCAAGGGCGGCGGCGTCAAGCTCGCTCGCTCCATTGAAGATGTCAAAAAAATCGCTGGTGAAATCTTGGGCATGCAGCTCATCACGCACCAGACTGGCCCAGAAGGCCAAAAAGTTCGCCGCTTGCTGATTGAAGACGGCGCGGACATCAAAAAAGAATACTACGTGTCAGCCGTGACCGACCGTGCAACCCAACGTGTGGCGTTCATCGTCTCCAGCGAAGGTGGCATGGACATCGAGGAAGTGGCCCACTCCTCGCCTGAGAAAATCATCACTGAATTCGTCGATCCAGCCCTCGGCTTGACCGACGCGCAAGCCAAAATGCTGGCAACCAGCATCGGCGTGCCTGAAGGCTCTGTCGCCCAGTGCATGGACGTGCTGCAAAAGCTCTACAAGGTTTACATGGACACCGACGCTTCGTTGGTCGAAATCAACCCCTTGATCCTTGAAGGCAACGGCGGCATCAAAGCCATTGACGCGAAGTTCAACTTCGATGCCAACGCACTGTTCCGTCACCCAGAAATCGTGGCTTACCGCGATCTGGACGAAGAAGATCCTGCTGAAGTTGAAGCCAGCAAGTTTGACCTGGCTTACATCAGCTTGGACGGCGATATTGGCTGCTTGGTCAACGGAGCCGGCTTGGCGATGGCCACCATGGACACCATCAAGTTGTTTGGCGCTGAGCCCGCCAACTTCTTGGACGTGGGCGGCGGCGCTACGCCCGAGAAGGTCACCGAAGCTTTCAAGATCATGTTGAAAAACCCCAAGGTCAAGGCTATTTTGGTCAACATCTTCGGCGGCATCATGAAGTGCGACACCATCGCCACCGGCGTGATCACGGCTTGCAAAGCCACTAACCTGAGTGTGCCGCTGGTCGTGCGCATGAAGGGCACTAACGAAGACTTGGGCAAGAAGATGCTGGCCGAGTCCGGTCTGCCCATCATTACTGCTGACACCATGGCTGATGCAGCTCAAAAAGTGGTTGCTGCTGTTAAAGCTGCATCGTAAAAATTTGCGGGACAGTCCGCAGCGACGCGAAGCGCGCCAGCCCTGTCCTCAACTGATCAGAAAGTGAATCATGTCGATCCTTATCAATAAAGACACCAAGGTCATCACCCAAGGCATTACCGGCAAGACCGGTCAATTCCACACTGAAAAGTGCCAGGAATATGCCAACGGCAAAAACTGTTTTGTGGCGGGTGTAAACCCCAAGAAAGCTGGCGAATCCATTTTTGGCATCCCAATTTTTGCGTCAGTCGCTGACGCGGCCAAAGATACCGGCGCTACGGTGTCCGTTATTTACGTGCCACCAGCAGGCGCTGCTGCGGCCATCTGGGAAGCCGTTGAGGCCAATCTGGACCTGGCGATTTGTATCACCGAAGGCATTCCTGTTCGTGACATGCTTGAGTTGCGCAACAAAATGCGCGCCAAGGAAGCTGCTGGCGGCAAAAAAACCTTGTTGCTCGGCCCTAACTGCCCTGGTTTGATCACGCCTGACGAGATCAAAATCGGCATCATGCCCGCGCACATTCACCGCAAGGGACGCATTGGGGTGGTCAGCCGCTCCGGGACGCTCACTTACGAAGCCGTGGCGCAATTGACCGAAATCGGTCTGGGTCAGTCCAGCGCGGTTGGTATTGGTGGCGACCCCATCAATGGCCTCAAGCACATCGACATCATGCGTGCCTTCAATGACGACCCGGACACCGACGCCGTCATCATGATTGGCGAAATTGGTGGTCCTGACGAAGCCGAAGCGGCTCGTTGGTGCAAACTGAACATGAAAAAGCCCATTGTTGGCTTCATCGCTGGCGTGACAGCACCAGCCGGCAAGCGCATGGGCCATGCCGGCGCCTTGATCTCTGGCGGCGCTGACACAGCGGACGCCAAACTGGCGGTGATGGAAGAGTGTGGTTTCACCATCACACGCAACCCGTCTGAGATGGCCAAGCTGTTGAAGGCTTTGCTGTAAGCAAAACTACGAATGGCAACGGACGAAACAGTCCGTTAAACTTCCGCTTTCAAGAAAGAAGCGCCCTGAACTTTGCGTTCTCGGCGCTTCTTGCATTAATAAAACTGGAGAATACGCATGGAAATGTTGCAAAGCGCCGACTTCTGGATTGGTCTGCTCAAGATTATCTGGATCAATATTATTTTGTCAGGCGACAACGCGGTCGTCATCGCACTGGCGGCTCGCTCCCTGCCACCCGTGCAACAAAAGAAAGCTATTTTCTGGGGCTCCAGTGCAGCGGTCGTGCTGCGCATCGCCTTGACGGTGGTCGCTGCCCAGTTGCTTGCTTTGTCGTTTTTACAAATCATTGGCGGCCTGTTGCTGCTCTGGATTGGCGTTCAACTCCTCAGTGAAGAGGAAGAAGAAGAGGGCCATGCCAAAGAGCACGGTAATTTGATGTCGGCGGTGCGCACCATTTTGATTGCCGATTTGGTGATGAGCCTGGACAACGTCATTGGCGTGGCCGCCGCCGCCAAAGGCAACACCACTTTAATGATCATCGGACTGGCCATCAGCATCCCGATGGTGATTTTTGGCAGCACCATGATGATCAAACTCATGGAGCGCTTCCCTGTCATCGTGACTTTCGGTGCTGCACTGATCGGCTGGGTCGGCGGTGAAACCATTGTGAGTGATGTCGCCTTGAAAGTCGTCTTAACCGCCAACCCCTGGTTGCATTACGCAGCGGCAACCGCCGGCGCGGTCTTTGTGGTCGGACTGGGACGCATGCTTCAAAAGCGTCAACTTAAAAACGCTAACCCGCAACACGAAACGGCTTAATTTCAGGGCTGCCAAGCCAAAAGCACTTGTCAGCCCCTTTATTCAATAAATATTATTAATATTTATTGAATAAAGTATAAAAACGCTCATTTGGCTTCAAAATGAGCCAATGATCCCACTCCCCACTGCAAGACAGAGGACGCCCTACGATGGCTTGGTCACTCATGGCAACGTGACCCTGGTTGAACTGGACCTTTGCCTGTTGGAGGCAAAAAGCACCGGTCAAGCGATTGAATTCGTTTTGACGGCGCACTATGAACTTAATTTCGAGCAAATAGGGGCGTCTTTGTCAGCGTATTTTGGTGCGCCCTACTTGGCCTTCAATTCAACGCTGGCGCGATCCGAACTGTTGCACGGTCACCTCAAACGTGAGTTTGTTGAGGCACAGGGCTGGATTCCTTTGTATGAATCGCCAAGCGGCTTACGCGTCATGTGCCTGGACCCAGAAGCGGTGCGGGGGCTTCGCATGGTGCCGCAAGCCTTCACCCGCATTAAAAAATTCAACTACGCGGTCACGACACAGCATGAGTTCCAGCAGACACTCAACCAGCTTTATGGCGTGACCGTCCAGGGCGGCTCCATCGACAAGCTGCTGGCAGACCTGGACGGCATTCAAAGCCACGAACGCGATGAAACGCTTCTTGCATCCGCGGCGTCAGACAATGAGTTAGTGAAGTTCGTCAACAAAGTGATTATTGATGCCCATCACCAAAAGGCCTCAGACATTCATATTGAGCCCATGCCCGGCAAACTGAAAACGGGGATTCGCCTGCGTATTGACGGCACACTGCAAACCTTTATTGAGGTGCCCGCGCAGTTCAGGCAAGCGATGGTGACCCGGCTAAAGATCATGTGCGACCTTGATATTGCCGAGCGTCGCAAGCCTCAAGACGGAAAAATTCAGTTCAAAAAATATGGCCCTCTGGATATAGAGTTGCGCGTTGCCACCATTCCTTCAACCGGGGGTGTTGAAGATGTGGTGATGCGGATATTGCCCTCCGGCGAGCCTATTGCGATCGACAAACTGGGCTTGTCCAAGCTCAACATGCAGCGCACTCTGGCCACGATTGAACGGCCCTACGGCTTGTTTTATGTATGCGGCCCGACAGGCTCGGGCAAAACCACCACGCTGCACTCGATTCTCAAACACCTCAACACCACCGACCGAAAAATTTGGACGGTTGAAGACCCGGTTGAAATCACGCAAAAAGGCCTGCGCCAAGTACAGATCAACCGAAAGGCTGGCATTGACTTTGCCCTAGTCATGCGGGCTTTCTTGCGGGCTGACCCGGACATCATCATGGTGGGGGAGTCGCGCGACAGGGAAACTGTGGCGTTGGGTGTGGAGGCTTCACTCACTGGGCACCTGGTTTTTTCAACTCTGCACACCAATTCGGCGCCCGAATCCGTGACGCGCTTGCTGGACATGGGCATGGACCCCTTCAACTTTGCAGATGCGCTACTGGGTATATTGGCCCAGCGCTTGGCAAAAAAACTGTGTGCCTGCAAAGTGGCCTACAACCCAGATTCGCAAGAACTGGCCAGCTTTGTGACCGAATACAGCGACGAACTCAGGAACACGCCAGCCTGGCAGTTGGATGCCTCTGGCGAAGCTCAAAAATTAATCGCCCATTGGCAGCAAAACTTTGGGGAAGAAGGGCAACTCCGGTTTTATCACCGCAAGGGCTGTGAGCAATGCAAGCACACGGGTTACCTGGGGCGCATTGGTCTGCACGAACTGCTGGTGGCCACTGACGAGATCAAGCAGCTGGTTCAGACGAGGGCCCGCGTGGCCGACATTTTTTCTGCGGCAGTCTCAAGCGGCATGCTGACCTTGAAGATGGATGGGATGGAAAAAACACTGATAGGGTTGACCGACTTGAAGATGGTTCGCATGGTTTGCATCAAGTAAGCCTGATCAGCCCGGAACACAAAACTAAATTCCGTCTTAATTATCAAATAAACACTAAATATAATTATTTAAGATTTATAGTGGCAATGGTCTCAAATTTTTAGTCGTTCTAAAAGGTTATTTATGAAACATGCTTTGCAAAAAGGTTTTACCCTTATTGAGTTGATGATTGTGGTGGCGATTATTGGAATATTGGCTGCTGTGGCTTTGCCGGCCTATCAAGATTACACCGTTCGCTCCAAAGTCACAGAAGTTCTGTTGGCTGCTTCGGCTTGCAAGGCCTCGGTGGTTGAGACTGTTTCCACCGCGACGAGTGCGGATGTAACCGTGGCACTGACCAAGGCTTGTGATATTAAACCTTCCAAATACGTCACAAAAGGGATCGTTTCAGCCGACGGTGTAATCACGATTGTGGGCGCTGAAGGCACATTGCTAGGCGAGACCAGCGCGGCTGCCAATTCGATTTCTTTAACCCCGATGCAAACCGGCACCACCGAACTTGTGGGCAGCACGGATGGGGGGAAAACTATTTTTTCGTGGAAATGTGGGCCAGCGACAGCGAACGGGATTTCAAAAAAATACCTGCCAGCGACCTGCCAAGGTTAAAAGTGTCTTGGGGAAAGTTCAAGGAAAACCAATAAGTGGCCTGAGGGCCACTTGTTTTATGGGCATTTGAGCGAGGTGCGAAAATGCGGTCTTTGACTTAACCCAACCGCCCGCCTTTACTGCCGCCAACTTCAAGCGGTGCTGATTGGGCTGACTGCTCACCACGTCACTTATGCCCACGCTCACCTCTGCGCTCATCCCATTCTTGCTCATCACGCTGCCGTGGCTCAACCCGTTTACCTTGGGTCCTTCACCTTCTGTCGTCCCTTTGCTTTTCTCCTGGGCCTGTGCCTTGGGCTTGGTGGGCTTTCTTATTCAGACTCGCGCATCAGCACCAAATAAGGCGTCAAGCGGCGAATTCGTTTTGACGGTAGCATCCGCCTGGTGGGCAGCGGCCACTTTGAGCGCCTTGTTTGGTTTGTTGCAATATTTTGGCGCTACCGAAGCGCTCTCGCCCTGGGTCAACAGCACCCGAATAGGCGAGGCTTATGCCAATCTACGTCAACGCAACCAGTTTGCAACCCTGTGCAATATCGGCTTCACGGCCCTCATGTGGTCAGTGCTCCATCGTCCAGATCACCCCAAGCAGCTCGTGACACTGAGCCCCGTGGGCGCGCTGGCGAGCGCCGTGCTCCTTCAAATGGGCAATGCCGCTTCGGCCTCACGCACGGGACTGCTGCAGTTGGTGTTGCTGCTGGCGCTTTTTAGCCTCTGGGGTGCCTGGCGATCAGCGCACGCCCGGCGCGTGCTGGTCGCAGCTGTTATGGCTTACGCGTTAGCGGCGGTGGCCTTGCCCTTGCTTTTAGGGCTGGACCCACTCAGCAGCGGCATGCTGGCGCGCTTGCACGAGGGCGACTCTTTGTGCGCCAGTCGCCTGACCATGTGGCGAAACGTGCTGCACTTGATTGCCCAAAAGCCCCTGTTGGGTTGGGGCTGGGGTGAGCTGGACTATGCCCACTTCATTACCCTTTACTCCGGACCCCGGTTTTGTGAAATTTTGGACAACGCGCACAACTTGCCCTTGCAACTTGCCGTTGAACTTGGGCTGCCCGTCGCTTTGGCTTGCTGCGCCTTGGGCGGATGGGCCGTTTGGCGAACCCAACCCTGGCGCGAGAAAGATGCCACACGGCAAATGGCTTGGGCGGTGGTCGCCGTCATCATGCTCCACAGCCTGTTGGAGTACCCGCTTTGGTACGGCCCGTTTCAAATGGCCTTGGGCTTGAGCGTCTGGCTGCTTTGGCGCTCCACCGATAACGCCGATGCAGATCTTAAGGAAAATAGCACTGTAACCCCTTATTTACGTGCTAAAACAGCTATTTTTTTAATAGCAATACTTTTCGCTGGAATCGGCTATGCGGCATGGGACTACAACCGCATCAGTCAAATATTTATCGCACCACAAAACAGGATGTCGGCCTATCGCGACAACACCTTGCAAAAAATCAGTGACTCATGGCTGTACCAAGGTCAGGTTGAGTTTGCGACTTTAGCAAGCCTGGTTCTAGCGCCTGAAAACGCCGCTCAAGTGAATAGCATTGCCAAGTCCTTGCTGCACTTTTCGCCAGAACCCCGGGTCATTGAAAGCGTGATTGAAAGCGCTGAACTGCTGGACCGAGCTGACGAAGTGACCTTTTACCGCAGCCGCTACCAAGCCGCATTCCCGGAAAAATACGCTGCTTGGGCGCTCGATCAATAAGGCCAAGAAAGCGACTGTGCTGCATGTAGCCAAGGCTCAAACTTTATTTTCATCACCCATGTAGGCCCTGGCTCCGAATTTCAAAGCTGTGTTTTCCCGCTTGGATTGAAACAAAGGATAAAACATCTGGTGGTACCACCGCTCTTGACCGAACAGCCGGTCATCGATCAGGCCCACTTTTTCAGGGTATTTTCTGGTGATGTGGGCACTCCCAAAAATAAGGTCCCAGATAAACAGCAGATTGCCAAAATTGCCTTTGTAATGACCGATGCCATCGGCATTGGTGATGGCATGGTGGGCCCAGTGGGTTGCTGGTGTCGAAATAGTCCGCTCCAACACCCACATCACAGGACGCAATGCAGGCACTCGGTACAGCGGCTCGTCCCAACGCCAAGCACTATGTGCCCCCAAGATGACGAACAACTTGAACACCACATACAACGCATAAACGATGCCCCCAACCCCCAGATACAGGAGTGCACCGGCAAACCAGAGACCCGGCATCATCAGGTAGTAAAAAAAGTTATTCCTGAATGTGACACGAATGCTCATGTATTCAGCCGAGTGGTGTGCCCGGTGCAAAGGCCATAGCAAGGGGGTATGCGACAGACGGTGCCACCAGTATTGCGAGAGATCGTCAACCAGAATCAGCAGCCCCACCATCGCCCACCAAGGCCAGTCCGACAACCAGCCCTTCAACTGGGGTGTCAGCCATGCCCCAAGCTTCGAGGTGACGAGAATGGCCAGTGGTTGGGTAATGGCCAGCAGGCTGAGGAACATCAACAGCTCTAACTTGGTGTCATTGGATGTGGCGTGCACCGTGTTTTTGTAGCTGCGACTGACCACCTCCATGGTGGCAAAGCCCAGGATCAGGCAGACCACCAAGCTATTTTGGATTTGAGTTGCGTTCAAGTTTTGTCTCCATTATTCCCCTCAGCATGCGAGGCCATCGGGTGATGTTTCACCAAGTTCTTAATTCCAATAGACATTTGGATGATTGAAAAATTGGCGGTTAACAATTAAATTATGAGTCATGCTCGTTCAAACGACCAGATGCCAACATGCCAACATTTAATCAATTGGTGCCACTTCACAGTCACATGTACCCTTCAACTTTGCCTTTTCCGTCCACCACCGGGGCGCTTGAGTTGCTGGATTTGCCAGCAGAATGGTTCTTACCTGCGGTGCATTCCGTGTATTTTCAGATTTTTTCCAGCATGCTGTCGCTGCCGCTGTCGGCAACACAACGCGACAACCTGGCACGGCCAAGGTTATTGCCCTTGCTTGACTTCTTGCCGATTTTCGATGCTGTCCATGCGGTGCAACGCCCTCATGATGGGCAGCTCTTGGGCTTGCAAATCTCTATGGCAGCGCATGGCCCAATGGGCTTGGCCGTTATGGCCAGTCGCTCCATTGCGCATGCGATGGAAACGATTGCTCGCTATGCACACATTCGCAACCGGCTATTTGATTTTTCCTTCGAACGTGAAGGAGGATCCGTGCGCTTGTGGATGCGCCCGCGCATTCCACTGCTCGAATACGGCGTCTTTGTTGAAAACGTGACCGTCTTTGCCAAGTTCAGCATTCTTCAAGCCATTGCCCAACCTAATGACTTGCGGTATGGCCGTATGCTATTGCCTTGGGCTGCACCCGAACTTGAGGAAGGTAAGTTGCTGCCCGATAGGCCACTTTGCATTTACAACGCACAAGCGCTGGGATTCCAATTTCCAGCGGAGGTAGCCGATCGGGCCAGCCCGCTGTCTGACCCTGAGTTATTCCGCCATGTGTGTCAGGCGGGTGACGAGGAGTTGGAGCATTTAAGAGGAAGCATCAGCAGCAAGGTGCGCCATCTGTTGCACTCTCACCAACCCCAATGGCCCGCACTTGACCGCGTGGCCCGCCTCATGTCAATGTCTCGGCGGACCCTGTTGAGAAAGCTTGAATCCGAAAAAATCAGCTACCAACAGTTGCTCAATGAAGCGCGAAATGAACTGGCGTGCTGGTACCTGCGGCAGTCAAAAATACCCTTAAGTTACATTGCTGAAAAAACAGGCTTCAGTGATCAGACAAATTTCAGTCGCAGTTTTAAGCGATGCAAGGGTTGCACCCCCAAGGACTACCGAAAGCAGTTTTCCCCGGATTCGCCACAGGTGTTTTGATCCACGGCTTCGATTTCTCGCTCTTGGTCAAATCCATCTCATTGAACTCCCTTGGTAGACTATGCAGCTTCTCCATGACGGGCCTTTGCGCATGAACACCATCAACCATGCGCTGAGCGCTGCGCTTACCAAGCGCCAACCTTTGCTAAGCGAACTTCATAAAGAAGGAACAAACTGCTATCGACTCTTTCATGGCAGCCAGGAAGGTGTCGGCGGACTGACCATTGACCGATATGGTCCGCA